>Ga0193752_1000855_pt1 | contig 27235 bp, 19 predicted proteins | sample H1c1metaG_FD_144924 | JGI IMG/M metagenome (GOLD analysis project Ga0193752, IMG submission 144924) | Soil microbial communities from a riparian zone of the East river system, Colorado, United States - H1c1 | ecosystem: Environmental > Terrestrial > Soil > Riparian zone | place: USA: East River...
TTCGAGCGCGCCCGCACTGGGTGCGCCGCGATCATCCCAGGCCAGCGGTGCAAGTGATCCCATCACGCGAAGGGATGCGCCGGCGGCCATGCGTTCGAGCGAGCTCTCGAGTTGTTCAGCGCGCACATCGACTTGCATCCGGCCCGCTGACAGCGCGCGCAAACCAGCCGCGAGCGAACGACCCGTCATCGGAAACTGCCGTGCGCTCGCGGCTGCAAAGGCAATTGCGTGCACCGCGTCGAACGTAGAATCGAGTCCGGAGACGCCCGCGAGCTCGCGATCGTAACGTTGCTCGTACGCCGCTCGAAACGCAGCGTGAACGTCGCGCGCTGCGAGCGTGTACGTCGCACCGATGCCGCGAACGCGCTCTCGAAGCTCGCCGCTCCTCGCGAGCAGCTGTAGCAATTCAGGCACTTTGGCGGCATCGGTAAGCACGTATTCGGGCGCGGGCGTACGCGCGCGCTTCGCCGCCCAACGTTCCTCGAGCGGCGCCATGATCTGCGTCACGGCTTCAGTCATGCCGAACACCATCAGAATGTCCGGTGCGAACTCGAGGTACGCATCGACGAGCGCCGTCTGGTTGGTTGCGCTCGGCGAATACGCGTCGATCCGCACGCGATTCCCGAGGTTGGCGGGGTCAGTGAGCGACGTGCCTCCGAAAGTGAGTGTCGAAAGCGATTCGCGCGCGCTCTGACCCTGCGTGTCGTTGCGAACTGCGATCGCGAGTTTCAATTCCGATCCGCGCTGATCTCGCAACGCTGCTTCGAGTGCGCGTAGTTGCTGCCGCATCCACGGCGCACGAAGTACATCGTTGGGCACCATCGACCACTGCAGGCCGTCGTCCAGCAGATCGGCAAGGCGAGTTTCAGTCGCAGTGGGTCCGACTACCAACGCGTCGTTCGGAATCGCGACCTTAGTCGTGAGGCGCACACCGTCTTGGCTCTCGTCCGGCCCGATGATCGCGCGAACCCCGAGCTGTGTGACCAGATGGCCGGCGGCGCTCAGCATGTCGCGACTCGCATCACAGCTGATTAGCACGACGGGATGAACGTCTTGCGCCGACGAGTCGAAAGGTACGCCGCCGCTCGCGTTGATCGAGTCCACTGCGAGCACGGCGCTCGCTTGTCGCGCGGCATTCGCGCGCATTTGGGCACCGGAAGTCGACGTGAGCAAGCCGAGCCAGAGCGCGCGATCGTCGCGATCTGGGCCCGCCAGCACTGTGCAGTCAGCCGTCGACAGCCGCGCGCAACGCTTCAGAGAGTGCGCGCAGCGATACGGAGAGTCGCCGCCACCGCAGTCGAGATGCGAGGTGCAACTCGTCCCTGAAACCTGATCGTCATCGGTCTGCTGCACGACGGAGAACTCGTCGAGACCGAGAACCGATTCGCACGCTGTGAAAGAAGTGAGACAACTCACGCAACTGACGAGTCGAAGAAAGTTACTGCTCGGGACCATGTGAAACGACGGAGACATAGGCTGTTACGACTGTGGTTGTCACGTATGCCAAGTGTGATTAGCACTCGATTTCTAATTTCGATACGGCTAGGGTTCGCGAATGCAGAGGCTGTTACGAGTCGCGATGTTGACTGTTGTATCGACTGCTTGGATGACGATCGCGGGGAGTTGGATTTCGCGCGCAACGGCCGATGAGAAGGTGACGTTGCGCGTGCCGGGCGTCACGATCATCGGTGCGCTCGACAACCGAATGGTCGCTGGAACACTTTCACTGCTGGGTTGCACGTGGCGAAGTCTTGGCGCGTCGCCGATGACCGAGAACTACGCGATCCACGGCACCGATAGCGACGAGACCATCCGCGTGCTGCAATCGCCGCTCTTGTGGTGCAACCGTTGGCTCCTGCCGCCAAGTCAGAACGGGCATTCGATTCAGGTCTACGGCGGCGCGGGGAACGATCTGTTGTACGGCGGCGGTTCTGCACCGTTCTCCGGCAACCCGAACTCCGTCTACGGCGAAGAGGGCGACGACACCTTGTATCTCGGTCCGGGTGGCGCGCGCGGCGAGGGCGGTCCAGGGGATGACACGCTGTACGGCGGCGATAGCGCGGGCGATGTGATGCTCGGCGGCGAAGGTGAAGACGCGTTGTGCGAGGCGCCGGCGACGGTCGCACTCACGCTCGACGGCGGCGATGGCGTGGACGACACCTCGTGCAGCGCAACCGCATCGAACGGCTACAGCGGAGTCGAAAGCACGAACTGCAATCGCTGCGGTTTCGGGTACAACTAGGGCTGTCCCTAACGCGGCGCGTGGTTAGGCGCGTTAGTTGGCCTGAAACTTGAATAACTCCTGAGGCATCGTTGCAAATCGGGCGATCTGCCCGATCTGTGATGCAGGCTCGCCCCATTGAGGCTCGTTTGCCGAAATGGGTGCGTCAGGAGGATTCGCCATGAGTAACGAACGTGTTTGGAAGAGCTCCGCGTGGTGGCTGGGGGCGGCAATCGCGCTCGTGCTCAGCGGCGCATGTCGGAAGGAGACGGTCGACCGCAACGTCGAGGATCTGAAAGACACGAGTCGCGACGTCGCAGCGACGGTGCACGAGGCGGCCGATCAAGCCAAGCAAGGCGCCGAGAAGGTGAAGACGCAGCTACCAGCTGCAACGGAGCGCGCCAAGGACGAGCTCAATGCGGCGGGCGAAAAGGTCAAGGAAACACTGCACGCCGCCGGCGACAAGATGCGCGAAGGCGCCGACGAAGCGCGCGATACGGTGAAGGGCAAGGAGTAGCCGCCAACTCGATCGGAGTGGCGGATTTCACATGTAGACGCGATCGATGTGTGGTGTGAACCACGCGTCTTGATCGCGTCGCATGTTGATGGCACGCAGGCCCATGCGCTTGCGACTCGGGTGGGGCAGCGTTCTGCTGCTGGTCGTCGTTGACACTGGGTGTGGTTCCGAAGAGCGGGGGATCGAGCCGAGTGGCCGTGTCCTCTCGCTCGACGACTCGGATAGCGGGATCGTCGGCGAGGGCGAGGGCGATGACGCGGGCGCGGTCGCCGCGACTGCGGCGCCATCCGTCGAGCTGCTCGATCGCGACTTTGGTGGCAACCTGATCAATCGGGCCAACGAATACGATCCGACCACGAATCAATTACAGACTCGGTTCAACATTCGTGGGGCAGACCTCGGGCTCTCGCTCGCGATCGACTCCGACCTGTACCTGTTCTTCGGCGATACGTTGGGCTACCGCGCGATTTGGTCCGTCGCCGAAGCCGATTCGGTTGCGCGCATTCCGCTCGCGACCGTTCAAAGCGATCTGACCACGCTCTGCCGCCAGCTCGACTTCTACGTCACGGCCGACCCGCGCAGCGTGGCCTCCGGTGAAGACTCTACCGTGTTGCGCGACTTCGCAGCGGCGTTCATTTACCCACCTCCCGGGGAGCCGCTGTCTCGCTTCGTCTCGAGTGCACCGCTCGGACAACCGAACATTCCGGGCCATCTCGAAGTGCCGTCGGGGGTGTTGCGCGACCGCGACCAGACTTACGTGTTCTACGCGAGCGGTTCAGTGGAGTTGCCGTTCACGCATCCGACGCGGTCGTTCTTGGCGCGCTGGGACGAGCCGAACACGCCTGGCTACGACGTCGTCACGCTCCTCGACGATCTCACGAACGGCGACCTCGGCGGTCACTTCATCCAGATCTCGCCGGTTCAGCGCGGCGACTACACGTATCTGTTCGGCACCGGCTTGCTCCGACGCAGCGCGATTTACCTCGCACGCACGCGCGACGTCGAGGACCCCACAGAATACGAGCTCTATGACGCGGTCGCGCAGCGCTGGCAGCGCGCCGCCTCGCTCACGCAGTCCGAGCGTGCGAGCATCGCTCCGATTGCGGAGCAGAGCGGCGTGGGCGAGCTATCCGCGTTTTACGTGGCGAAGCTCGGCCTGTTCGGGCTCCTGTATCAGCGCGAGCTTCGCAACGGCACCGGACAGATCGTCGACAACCGCGTCCTCGCGCGTTTTTCGAGCTCGCCGGAAGGCCGCTGGAACGACTCGGTCACGATCTCGGATATGGGTGAGAGCGAGTTCCGCGCCCAGCACTGCTGCGGTGCCACGTGCGCAGGCGACGAGATCCTGCATTGCGAGCGAGCAGGGCTCTACGCCGCCTACGCACTTCCGTTCATCAGCGCCGACGAAGGTGTGCTTCGCGTTCCATACCTAGTTTCGACCTGGGACCCATACAACGTAGTGTTATTCGAAGCGGCCTTCGCCGTTCAGTAGCGTTGGCTTCTGGAGCATTCACTTCTCGCTGTCGAGATGGGCCATCTGAGTCGGGTCGTAGCGCGTGCCCGCAATCGCATTTTCCGGGACCAACTTCTCTAGCTCTGCGACGTCGGCTTGCGACAAGGGATGCTCCACCGCTCCGAGCGCATCCGTCAGCTGCGAACGCTTGCGCGCTCCGATCGTGGCTACGAAACCTGGCTGCTTCGCCAACGCCCACCCGATCGCGACTTGCGACGGCTTCAGGCCGCGCGCCGCTGCAAAGTTCTTGATCGACTCGACCACACGCTCGTTCTGCGCGCGGTTCCGTTCGGAAAAACGCGGCAACGCAGCGCGATAATCACCCGGCTGCAGCTGACTTCCGCTCAAGAGCCCGCGCGAGAGCACCCCGTACAAAGTCGCGCTGATCCCGAGCTCTTTCAGCACCGGGAAGATTTGCGCTTCAGGCCCGCGGCTGATCAGTGAGTACTCGATCTGCAGATCGCTGATCGGAGACACCTTGGCCGCACGCCGGATCGTGTCCACACCGACCTCCGACAGGCCGGGATAACGCACGTAGCCTTTCTGAATGAGCTCGGCGATTGCACCGATCGTGTCCTCGATCGGCACGTTCGGATCGAGCCGCGCCGGGCGGTAGATGTCGATGTGATCGGTGCCGAGCCGCTTCAAGCTGTACGCGAGGAAGTTCTTCAGCGCGGCGGGCCGACTATCCATCCCGCCCCAGCTATTGTCCGGGCCGCGTAACGCACCGAACTTCACAGAAAGCAGCACCTTGTCGCGCCGCCCCGCGAGCGCACGGCCGATCAACATCTCGTTTTCACCCATGCCGTAGAAGTCACCCGTATCGATGACGTTCACGCCTCGTTCGATCGCTTCGTGAATCGTCGCGATCGATTCGGCTTCGTCGCTCGCGCCGTAGATGCCCGACATGCCCATACAGCCGAGCGCGATTGGAAAGCTGTTCGGGCCGGAGCTTCCGAGCTGTCTCGGCTTCACTGGCGTGATGTCTTTGCTCATGGTGTTCGTTCTCCTCGACACCACTCTAGTGCGCGAATCCGATTCATCCATTGAATAGGATGCATGCGCCGCATACACGCGGCTGATGGATCGCTGGCGGTAACGCAGTCATTCCGCGGGCACGGTCTCGGTCTGCGCGTGCTCGCGCTGGTAGTCGGACAACACAGTGAGCAGCTTGTCCGGTTGAACCGGCTTCACGAGGTGCTCGTCGAACCCTGCCTCCTGCGACGTTGCACGGTCCGAGCTACGCCCGTAACCCGTCAGTGCGATCAAGAATAAGTTCTGCCAGCGCGGATCCGCGCGCAGACGCCGAGCGACTTCGTAGCCATCCATCTCCGGTAGGCCGACGTCGAGAATCGCGACGTCTGGTGTCACTTCCGCCATCAGTGCGAGCGCTTCAGCCCCATTTTCGGCGGTGTGACATTCGAACCCGACGCGCGACAAGAACTCGCAGAGCAGCTCGCGGCTGTCCGCGTTGTCTTCGACGATCACGATCTTCGCGCCCGCAGGAATACGCGGCCGCTCGTCCACCGCCTTTGCGAGCGTGTCGCCTGCGGCTGTCAGCGGCAGGCGAACGCGGAACGAGCTGCCTTTGCCCTCGCCGCCGCTCTTCGCTTCGATCGTGCCGCCGTGCAGCGACACGAGCCAGCGCGTGAGCGTCAGCCCGACGCCGAGCCCGCCCGCCGATCGATCGAGCGTGCGGTGCGACTGCACGAAGAGATCGAAGACGCTGTCGAGCATGTCCGCCGGAATACCCATGCCGTCGTCGCCGACCTCGATCACGGCGTGACCGTCCTCGCGGCGCAGTTCGAGATTCACGTGCCCGCCGCGCGGCGTGTACTTCGCCGCGTTGCTCAGCAAGTTGACGTGAATCTGCTGCAAGCGCGCGGGATCGGCGTCGGCGTAGAGGTGCTCCTCCGGGATGTACGTCTCGAACGTTAGGTCGCGAGCCGCCATCGCGTCGCGCATCGCTTCTGCAGATTCGCGCACCGCTTCCGTGAGGTTGACGTGACTTCTGCGCAGCTCGATCTTGTTCTGCGTCACGCGGCTAGCCTCGAGCAGGTCGTCGAGTAACCGCGCCATCTGTTGCGACTGGCGTTTGAGCACGTCGAGCAGCCGCTCGCGCGAATCCACGCGTGCGCCTTCGTTTTTCAGCAAGTCCGTCGCGGTCACGATCGCACCGAGTGGGTTGCGCAGCTCATGCGAGAGCATCGCGAGGAACTGGTCGCGCCGCGCCACCGCTTCTTGAATCTTCGCCTCGGCGCGCTTTTGGGCGGTCACGTCGCGAATCACCGCGCCCACGCCGACGATCGTGCCCTCTTTCGCGCGCAACGCGAGCCGCGTCACCAGGTTCGACACGATCATGCCGTCCGGCAGTTCGCGCTGCTCCAAGCTGTAGAGCTGTGCTTCGCCGCTGCGCATCACCAGTTCGTCTTTTTCGTGCAACGCGACCGCGATCTCGCGATTCGGCACATCGAACGGAGCTTTGCCGACCAGCTCCCGCGCATCGCTCACGCCGAACAGGCGCGCCACGGCCTCGTTCGCGCGAATGTAGCGCCCGCGCGAGTCTTTGAAGTAGATCGCGTCGGGCTCGCTCGAGAGCAAACTGTTCAGCAGATAGCGCTCGTGGAAGAGCGCGTCCTCGGCTGCCTTCATGCTGCTCACGTCGATCAACGTGAGCACGACGCCGATCACCGTGCTCTTCGTTCGGTACGGTAAGATCCGGCAGAATAGTGACTTGCCCGCCACGCCGTCGAGCTCCCGCTCGATCGGCTCCGCGGTCTCGAGCACGCGTTTCAGATCGTCGACCAGCTCGGGATGGTGCAACTTGTGCGTGAACGTCTCGATCGAACGGCCGACGTCGTGTGGCAGTAGGCTGAACGCTTCGCCGATCTGCGGCGTGAACTTGCGAATCCGCAGCTGGTTGTCGAGGAAGATCGTGCCGATGTCAGTGCTGGACAGCAGGTTGTCCATGTCGTTCGTCAGCTCGGTGAGCTCGGCAATCTTCCGCTGGTACTCGCTGTTGACCGAGTACAGCTCCTCGTTGACGCTCTGCAGCTCTTCGTTCGTGCTCTGAAGCTCCTCGTTCGCCGACTGCAATTCTTCATTCGACGCTTGCAGCTCTTCGTTGCTCGTCTCGAGCTCCTCGATCGCAGATTGCAGGTTTTCCTTCGTGTGGCTGAGCTCGAACTCCAGCGCGCGCAGTTGTTCGTGCGAGACTTGGTCGATGTCGATTTCGGTCTCGGACTCGGTCTCGCGCTGCACGTCTACCGTCGCCGCTTCCATGACCTCGAACGATATCAACACGTGCGGAGGTGCTGAGGTGCGGCTTCGAATCCGGCGCATCGTGACTTTGTACGGCCGGTCGTCGCTCGGCACTCCGAGGCGCACGCCCTTGAACGCGATCAACCCTTGATCGCTCAAGGCCCGCTTCACACCGCCGACGAGCACCATCTTGAGCTCGGTGCTGACCAGATCGAACACGTCGAGATCTTGCCGGCCATCGCGCATCGACAAGAGCTTGCTCGCGCCGTTGAACGACTGAACGAGCTCCCCGCGGTCACTGACGAGCAGTGACGGCGGCATGACGTCGTCGAGCAACGCGTCGTACGTGCCGAGCAGCTGCGTGAGCGAGTATCGCGCCGGAGTCGTCGGCAACGCGGCGGGCGATCGGAAGCCGAGCCGGGATGGATTTGGAACGCGCGTCTCGGTCGGTAGCCGCGCGTCTTGATGTTTGCGGTACAGACGCCAGTGTTTGTCGACGGTCTCGAAGTCGTGCGTCAACGTACCGGTGCTCTCGCTCGGCCCGAGGAACAACGTGCCACCGCGGTTCAACGCGAAGTGGAACAACGAGAGCGCCTTTTGCTGCGCGGCAGGCTGGAGATAGATCAAGAGGTTGCGACAGCTGACTAAGTCGACCCGCGTGAACGGCGCGTCTTTGATCACGTTGTGCGCGGCGAACACGATCAGGGATCGCAACTCGGGGACCACTTGGTACGTATTGCCGGTGCGGAAGAAGTAACGCTCGAGCCGCTCGGGCGACACGTTCTTGACTGCCTGCTCGTCGTAGATTCCGCGAGCTGCGATCTCGAGCGAGCCGCGGTGGACGTCGGTCGCGAAAATCTTCACAGGCCGGTCGATCGAGTGCTTCGCCATCACTTCTTGCACTGAGATCGCGAGCGAGTAGGCTTCCTCGCCGGTCGCACACCCCGCGACCCAGATGCGTAGCGGCGTGTGATCGTCGGCGTGGCGCAGCAGCTCGGGCAAGATGGTTTGCTCGAGCGCCGCGAAACCCTTCTCGTCGCGGAAGAAGCGCGTCACACCGATCAACAAGTCCCGGTAAAGCAGGTCGAGCTCTTCTTTGTCGTTCCGCAAGTGGTCGACGTACGTGGCGATGTCTTGCGAACGGGCGAGCGCGAGGCGCCGCTCGATCCGGCGTGTCACCGTGCTCGGCTTGTAGTGCGTGAAGTCGATCCCGAACTCGCGTTGAAGCATCTCGTAGACGGCGGAGGCATCACGGGGTTCGCCGCCGTCTTCGCGCGACACGTCGAGGTCCGGCGGAAGACTGCTGCGCTGGGCGACATGATCGACGAGCACGCGCGGCATGGCCGAAGGCGAAAGCAGGTAGTCCGCGATCCCCGAGTCGCGCGAGGCCTTCGGCATCCCGTCGAACTGCGCGCTCTCGGCGTCCTGCACGATCACGAGACCGCCCGCGTCGTGCACGTCGCGCGCACCGCGCGAGCCATCGGTGCCGCCACCGGACAGCACGATCGCGACCGCCCGCGGGCCGCAATCGCGTGCGAGCGAGCGAAAGAACGTATCGATGGGAAGCGTGAGCTCCTGCGAGCGTTCGCGCTCACTCAGCAAGAGATGCCCGCCCGAGATGATCATCTGCTTCTTGGGTGGGATCAGGTAGACGTGGTTCGGTGCGACCTGCATGCCGTCTTCGACGAGCGCGATCGGCAGGCGCGTGTGCCGGGCGAGCAGCTCGTCCATCAGACTCTTGAAGTCCGGCGACAGGTGCTGGATGACGACGAACGCCATCCCGGTGTCTTCCGGCAGCGCGTGGAAGAACCGCTCGAGCGCTTCGAGCCCGCCGGCGGAAGCGCCGATGCCCACGACGTGTGACGGAGATGTTGATTCGGGCGTTGGGTTCATTCGGATACCCAGGACACAGCGAGCCGGGCTTACCCAGCCCAGCTCGCATGTGCACGAACGCCACGCAAAGGTCGTGCCTTTTCCCTAATGAAAGCCGAACCGGTGGATCAGGCGGGCCGGCGACCTTTCCTAAATGCCACCAATGTGGCTATTTGGCAGGACAGTTTTGGAACCTGCGGGGCAAGTTCGCTAAATTTCCGAATCGTCTTCGAGCCCCGGTTCGCAGAGTCCGATCTCGTCGCCAGTGGCTGTGTAGTACCCGAATCCCGTCCGGCACGTGCTGGTGGCGCCTTCGCAGTCCGAGTCGATGCTGCACCACGCGCGGCACGTCGACTCTAGGCAGCCGCCGCCGAAGCACTCCAGGTCATCGGTGCAAATATCCCCCAGGTCGCGCAGCGGAGTGAGCGCACCTCTGAAGCAGCCCGCCGTCATCGTGCCGGGATTCGCGATGCAGGTCGCACCGGCCCTGCATGGATTGCAAGCGCTCGTCATCGGACGGGTCGGTTGGTAGCAAATCGGCTGCAGGACCGGCTCGCAGCGATCGAGGCAAATCTTGAAGCCCTCGACCTCGGCGCCGTCGACCGTGACGCCCACGCACGGGCCATCACAGTCGTCGTCTTCGCGGCACTGCTGCTGGCAAAGTCCGGCGACGCATACCAGACCGGCTGCGCACTCAGTGTCCTCCTCGCAGAGCGCGCCCTTGTCGGTCGACCCCGCTGGAAAGCAGCTCGGGGGCTTCTCGTTGTCGAAGCGACAGTTCTCGCCGTCGTCGCAACCGCACTGGGCAACGTGATCGCAACTCGCCCCTGCCAGGATCGGACCGGGGCAGTTGGCAGCTGCACCGCTTGCACCACCGGACCCGCCGCCGCCGGAACCACCGCGTCCGCCGGAACCACCGCGTCCGCCAGAGCCGCCGCTGCCGGCTTCAGCGTCGTCACCGCCCCCGCTCTGACCACCCGCGCCAGCTTTGCCACCGCTGCCGGCTTCGCTCTCGTCATCGCTAGCTTCACCATCACTGCCCGCGCCGCCAGTGCCTGTACTGTCACTGCCCGCGCCCCCGCGACCGGCGCTCGATCGACCGCCGTTACCGGCACCGCCCGAACCCGCGGCGGTTTGGCCTCCGCGTCCGCCGGAGCCTCCGCGAGCACTGCTCGTCGAACCTGCCGTACCGACCGCCCCGCTCGCACCTGCGCTGCCGTTCGTGTCGGCGGCGCGCGCGAAGCGAAGCTGAGTGTCTGCGATCGCGAGCACGAACGAATCGGCACTCGTGATCGTGCCGCTCCCGGAATCCACGATCGCGATGCTTCCGGGATCTCCGACCGCGCCGTCGTACAGCTTGAACGAAAACATCACAGGCAAGTCGGCCTCCGTGAGCGACGCCTTCGGCAGCTTGCCTTCGAAGGCGACGTAACCTGCCGGTACGCAATCGTCGCCGTCGACCTTCGTCCCGGTGATGGTTGTGTCGAATGTGTCGACCTGCACCGTCTCACGCCGCTTCGCGTTGCGGCACTCGAAGTCGAGTGTGACCCAGCGGCCTTTCAGGTCGAGCGCGCCGGCCTCGGCCCCGGTGACCTTTCCTTTGCCGTCGTCATCGCCGCACGCGGCGCTGAATTGAAACACGAGCAAGCAAGCGATTACGCCGAGCGAGTATCGGCACAGTGCGACTGTTTCCACGAGTAGCTCCCATCACGGCCGCGTGCGTTTTGATGAAGTGAAAGCGCGCGAGTCCTCCTGTGTGGTGCGCGCCCACGGCGAATCGATCCGCGAAAACGCCGCGCCGGTGCGGCGCTGGTGTCCCAGTGCTGATTTCGCAACAGCTACGGGCAGATATGTCATCCTGGTCAGAGCCGAATACATGCGCTACCGTCGCCCGCAAGCGTATGCCCCAGCAGTCAAACCAGGCCGCGGAGCGCCGGTTTCAGCGGCTCGTCGAGACGCTAGACCACGCTGTCGTATGGGAGTTCGACGACACGACGCAGCGCTACACGTTCGTAAGCGAGCACTCCAAGCTCGTTCTCGGCTACGAAGCAGAGGACTGGCTCTCTGATTCGAACTTCTTCGAAGCGCGCGTGCACCCGGATGACCTGGCGCGCATTCACGAAGCGTTCGCGAAGCTACGCCGCAAGGAGCTGGTGGACTTGCGCCTCGAGCATCGGTGTTGCCGGGCAGACGGCACGATGGTCTGGGTGCACTCCGGCGTGCACTGCGAAGAAGAGCAGGGTCACGTGCTGTTTCGCGGCGTGACGATCGACATCGACTACTTGAAGCAGGCCGAGCAGCGCGAGCGCATCGCGCGGACCGAAGCCGAACGCGCAGCGATGGCGCGTGATGAAGTGCTGGCGGTGGTCGCGCACGACTTGCGAAACCCGCTCAACACGATCCAGCTCGCGTGTGAAACGCTCGACCGGCCGGAGCTGCTCGCGCGCAACGTGCAGCTCATCCGGCGTGCGGTGAAGCAGATGCAGGGCTTGATCGACGACCTGGTCGATGCAGCGAGCATCCGTGCTTCTCGCCTGCGGATCACGCCGAGCGATTTCGATCCGGTCAAAGTGATCGCCGATACGGCGGAGGACTTCGCGGGCGATGCCGCCGAGCGCGGCATCGCGCTCGCGATCGAACATGATCAAACCGCGACGGTGAAGTTGAACGGGGACGGGCGCCGCGTGACGCAAGCGCTTTCGAACCTAGTGAACAACGCGCTCAAGTTTACCGATCGGGGCGGCTCGGTCACGCTTCGGCTGAAGGTCGACGAGCTACACGTGCGCTTCGAGGTCGTGGATTCCGGGCGTGGGATCGCGCCGCAAGACATCGACAAGGTGTTCGAGCGCGCGTGGCAATCGGACGAGACTGCGCACCTCGGCTCCGGGATGGGACTCTACATTGCGAAGGGCATCGTCGATGCTCACGGCGGCGAGATTCAAGTCGTGAGCGTACTGGGCCAAGGCAGCGTGTTCTCGTTTTACCTGCCACGTTAGGAACAGGTCGGAACGGGTAGGAACAGCGCTAACGGCCTTTGAGTGGAGGCAGGCTCGACGCGTGTTCGAGCACTTCGCTCACTTTGCGCGCGACAGTGTCCGGGTTGAACGGCTTCTCGAGGAATGGGATGTCGGATTGAAGCTCGCCGTGTCGCGTCATCGCGAGGCCCGAATAGCCGGACATCAAGAGCACGCGCAGATCCGGTTGCGTCGCGCGCAGCTCCGCCGCGAGATCGATGCCGCTCATGTCCGGCATCACGACGTCGGAGATCAGCATGTCGATTTGCGTCTCCGGCCGCCGCACCAGCGCGATCGCGTCGTTCGCGTGCTGTGCTTCGAGCACGGTGTAGCCGAGTGAGCGCAAAATGCGGCAGAGCATGACGCGCACGGCGTCGTTGTCTTCGACGACCAAGATCGTCTCGGACGGCGGCCGCACCACGCGCTTGAGCTCGTGTTCGGTCGTCGCGCCGGTCGCGCGCTCGTCGATCCGCGGGAAGTAGATGCGGAACGTCGTGCCGAATCCCGGCTCGCTGTACACCCAGACGTGACCGCTGCTCTGCTGCACGATCCCGTAGACGGTCGACAATCCAAGCCCGGTGCCTTTGCCGACCGCCTTCGTCGTGAAGAACGGCTCGAAGATGTGCGCTTGAGTCTGCAAGTCCATGCCGGTGCCGTTGTCGCTCACGGTCAGCATCACGTACGAACCCGGCCGCACGTTCGGGTGCGATGCTGCGTAACCCGTGTCCAACACGGCGTTGCGCGTCTCGACCGTGAGCTTGCCGCCGCGCGGCATCGCGTCGCGCGCATTCACGACCAGGTTCATCATGATCTGCTGAATCTGGTTCGGATCCGCGCGCACGCGGCCGAGATCCGGATCGAGCACGGTGCAGTAGTCGATGTCTTCGCCGATCAAGCGCCGCAACATGCGCTCGAGGTCCGTGATCGCGGTGTTGACGTTGATCACCGTCGGCTTGAACACCTGCTTGCGACTGAATGCGAGCAGTTGCCGCGTCAGCGCGGCGCCGGTCTCGACCGCTTGCACGATCTCGTCCAGGTCGGCGCGGCGAACGTCACCGTCGGGCAGGTCGTTGTTCAAGAGCACGGCGTAGCCGGTGATGACCGTGAGCAAATTGTTGAAGTCGTGAGCAACGCCACCGGCGAGCTGCCCGACTGCTTCCATCTTTTGGGAGTGCTGGAACTGCTGCTCGAGTTGTTTGCGCGCAGTGATGTCGTCGTGCTGAATCGCGACCATGTGCGTTTCGCGATCCTGAAAGCGTGTCGCCGCGACCGAGAACCAGCGCGGGTCGGTCAAGTTCCAGGCCGCAAACTCGGCTTGGAACGCACTGCGCTGGCCGGAAAGCACGGATTGAACGCCTTCGGTCAGCTTGGTGTTGTCCTCCGAGTCCGTGCCGAACGCGTCGCGACAGATCTTCAAATACGGCCGACCGACGCCCGCTTCAGGCCAGCTCCAACGCTTGCTTTGCGCGAGCCTGCGCCAAGCCGCGTTTGCGGCGATGATCTTTCCGCTGCTGTCCAGGATCGCGATGTTTCCCGACAAGGCATCGAGTGCGGACTGCAAAAATCGGTGCGACTCGCGCAACGTTTCTTCACTCAGCTTGGCTTCGTACTCTCGTTGGCGTGAGCGCAACACCTCTTCGAAAGTCGAGATCAACAAGTCCAGGATCTGCTCGCGCTCGGAGTTGATCGTGAACTTCTTGCCCATCAGGATCACGTCGACGCCGATGTCGACTTTGCGCCGATTGCGCATCGCGATGTTGTCGAGCAAGCGGCGCACGCGGCCGAGCAAATATTCGGCTTCGTACGGCTTCGTGATGAAGTTGTCGGCGCCGCACTCGAGACCACGGACGATGTCCATCGGGTCGGCCAGTGACGTCAACAAAATCACTGGAATCCCCGCCGTGCTCGGATCTCCCTTGAGCCGCTTGCACAACTCGTAGCCGTCGATCTCCGGCATGATCACGTCGCTCAGTACGACGTCGATTCCGCTTTGGCGGCAACGCGCGAGCCCGGTGCCGCCGTCGCGCGCGATCTCGACCTCGTGGCCTTCGGATTCGAGCAGCCAAGCGAGTTCTTGTGCTTGCGTAGGGCTGTCTTCGACGACCAGGATTTTAGTCATTTTGCTTCCATTCGTTGGTCTTTCCGACCAGACGGACGAGCCTGCCCGCGATCATGTCGAGGGGTAATGCGACATCGGTCACACCTGCAGCAACCGCTGCACCCGGCATCCCGAATACGACCGAGCTTTCTTCATCTTGCGCGAGCACTTGGGCGCCTGCATCGTGCATCGCGCGTAAGCCGGGTAATCCGTCGTCGCCCATGCCGGTGAGCACGAGGCCAAGCGCCTTCTTGCCGTAGTGCTTCGCGACCGAGTGGAACAAGTGCGTGCCCGAAGGCCGAAAGCCGGCAACGGGTGGAGCGCTCGAGATCTCGAGCGTGCGCTTGTCGCGCAAACCGAGGTGGAAATCGTCGGGCGCGAGGTAAGCGGTTCCGCGTTCCATCCGTTCGTTCGCCGTTGCGACTTTGACGCGCAGCTTGGACGCTCCATCGAGCCAGACTGCGAGCCCTTCGACGAACCCGAGCGCGATGTGCTGCACCACTAAGATCGGGACCGGCCAGTCGTCTGGAAGCTCGGAGAAGATCCGGTATAACGCGCCGGGTCCGCCGGTCGATGCTGCGATCGCGACCAGCTCCACCGGCCGGGACTCTGCAGCAGGAGCGAGCGGCGGCGGCGGCGGCGTGCGTGTGGATGGGGCAGGGCTCCAGCGCCGGACGACACGAACACCCGCCATCGAATGGATCGAAGACGTGAACTGCCGCGCCATCTCGTCGAAGTCGACGTCGCCGACGAGCGACGGTTTAGGCAGCAGCGCGAGCGCGCCGAGTCGCAGCGCCTGCATCGAAACCGCGACCTGCTTCACGTCGATGCTGCCCGATACGATCACGATCGGAGTCGGCGTGTCGGTCATGATTTGCCGCGTGGCTTCGAAGCCGTCCATGACCGGCATGTGGATGTCCATCACGACGACGTCGGGCCGTAGCTCGCGCGTGATGCGGACGGCCTCTGCGCCGTGACTCGCAGTCGCGACGAGCTGCAGGCGCGAATCGGACTCGATGATCTCGGTGAGGAGACTCAAACACGTCGCAGAATCTTCGGCGATCAGCACGCGAATCATTCGTAAGCCCTCACAACAGCTGGCGGATGGTCTCGAGTAGGTTGCTTTGGTCGAAAGCGCTCTTGACGAGGTACGCGTCGGCTCCGCTCTCGAGGCCGCGCGCGCGGTCTTGCTCACTGTCGAGCGACGTCAGCAGGATTATGGGCAGCTCCCGGAAGCGTTTGGAGCCTCGGATGTTTTGCGCGAGCTCGAAGCCGGTCATGTTCGGCATCTCGACGTCGCTCACGACCAAGTCGGCGCCTTGCTCTTGCAGGATCTGCCAGGCTTGCGCGCCGTCGACCGCAGTCGTGATTTCGAAACCGGCTGCCTCGAGAATGCTCTTTTCGAGTGTGCGCGTCGTGGACGAGTCGTCGACGAGCAAGATCTGCTTGCGCGACGGCTGCTCGGTGGCTTGGAAGATCCCGCCAGCGCGGCGGGCAGGCACGCGCCCGAGCGCCGTTCGCAGGATCTCCCCGGTGTGGAGCAAAAGCGCAACTCGCCCGTTCGGAAGCAAGGTCGCACCCGAGACGTGGCGCAACTTGCGGATGCGTTTGCCGAGCGTCTTGACGACCACGTCTTGTTCGGTGATGAGCTCGTCGACCGCGAGCGCGATGCGCTCTCCCGGCTGACCGAGGATCACGATCGGCAACTTGCCCTGTGCAGCCATCGGCGGCGACGTCTCGGCGCCCACGATTTCGGCGAGCGCGACGAGCGGCAACGGGGCCTCGTTCGTGAGCAGCGTCTCGCGGCCTTGCAGTTGCGCGAGCTCGCTTGCGCCAGCCCGCAGAAGCTTTTCGACGTTCGTGGACGGCAGCGCGAAGATCTCGCTACCTGCGCGGATCAAGAGCGCGCGCAAGGTCGTGACGGTCAGCGGCAGCAGCATGCTGAAGCACGTGAAGCGACCGGACTCGTAGGTCACTCCGACGCTGCCGCGTAGTCCCTCGACCTGTGAGCGCACGACGTCGAGGCCGACCCCGCGTCCCGACACGTCGGTCACGCTCGGCGCAGTCGAGAACCCGGCTTCGAAGATCATGCGCAGCGCGTCTTGATCGTCGGTGGCTGAGGGCATCCCATTCAGTCGCAAGCGTTCGCGAATCCGGTCGAGGTCGATACCGCGGCCGTCGTCGCGCACGCTGACTTCCACTCGATCACCACGTAGCGCGGCAGCGATCGTGATCGTGGCGCGCGGTGGCTTGCTCGCGGAGTTGCGTTCGTCCGCGTTCTCGATGCCGTGATCGACCGCGTTGCGGACCAGATGGAGAAGCGGCGCGCGCAGACCGTCGATGATCGAACGATCGAGCTCGATTTCGCCGCCCCGAATGACGAGCTCGGTCGGTTTTCGCTCGCGCGCAGCGAGGTCTCGCACGGTTCGATGCAGTGCGTCGCAGGCTTGCGCGAACGGCAACATCCGGACTTGATGGATGCGCTCATCCAGCGACTCGGCTGCGCGCTCGAGTGTGCGAAAGTCCTCCGCGAGCGCCGCCGAGTAGCTCTCGAGCGCGCGCTCGAGCGCGACGACCTGCTCGCGTTGTGGATCGATCGCAGTTCCGATTGCAGCGGGTTGGAAGCGGACGGCGGCAGTTCCGCGCGAACGTGAAGGCCCGACGCGTTGCGTCTTCGCTCGCGCGGCTCGCTCCGAGGACGCGCGTAGCTCGGACATGCGCTCGTTCAACGCGGCGAGCTCTGCGTGGCGTCCGTCGAACCGCCGTCGCGCGATCAAGAGCTCGCTGTTGCATGCGAGCAGCGCATCGAGCTTGTGCTCGGGCACGCGCAGAAACGTCTCGAGACTCGCTGGAGTCGCAGTCGCGGGGGAGTCGTTGCCGGTCCCCGCCGGGAGCGATACCGGGGGCGGTAGGCTCAAGTGCGGCGTGGCGGCCGGGCCAGGGACCTGGCTGATGACCGACGCTGGAAGGCTCGAGGACGTCAGCGTGGACGGCGCGCTCGTGTTCGGCGCTGCTGCGGACGCGGTAGTGCTCGCCGCTGGGGCCGGCGTTGTGGGACTGATCGAAGTCGCGGGCGGCGGTGCCAACTCGGACGCGGTCGCAGCAGTACGCGGGGACGCTGCTGCACTCGGTGGCGGCTCAGTCCGCGAGGTCCCACTGGTTTTGGGGACCGGTGTGGCGGCAGCTCTCGGCGGCTCCGGTTGTTTGCTCGGTGGGAGCGGCGGCGAGCCGGACCGCGGTTTGGGCATCCCGGGAGGGGCCTCGGGCGGCGCCGGCAAGCTCGCATTGATTTCGCGGCCTGCCTCTTCGAACGAATCGACGGCCCGGAACAGCGTCTCGAAGATCTCCGGCGTGAGCTGTCGCGAGCCATCGCGCAGCCCTTGCAGCACCTCTTCGAGGTTGTGACAGACGAGCTCGAGCTTGCCCGCGTTCACCGCGCGCGCTGCGCCCTTCAAGCTGTGGGCGGTGCGAAACAACGTCTTGATCGACTCGGCGCGGGCCGCATCGTTCCCACCCCGCTCGAGCGAAAGCAGCTCGCGGTTGAAGGCTTCGACGTGTTCGCGCAGCTCGCTCGAGAAGGTCGCGCGCAGACGCTGTATGAGCTTATCCCGATCCAACTGCGCCTCGGTCGAGCACGCCCAAGCGATCGCGCAAGCGACCGCCCAAGACGTTCAGGTCTTTCGCCGCCTGCTCCATTTGCCGCGTGGAGCTGAGGTTTTGGTTCGTGACCTGGTTGATGTTCTTCATCGCCTGATGGATCTGCGCGGTCCCTGCCGCTTGTTGGCCCGCCGACGCCGCGATCTGCGACGCCGACTGCGCCGCTTGGTCGATGATCTCTGCGAGGTTCCGGATGCTGTCTCCGGCTTGCGCGATCACCTTGCCCGCCGCGTTCACGCTCTTGGTGCACTCCTCCGTGTTCATGACGGCGCTGCTGGTCGCCTTTTGGATCTCCGTCAGGATCGTCCGCACTTGCGCCGTCGCTCGCTTGGACTGCTCCGCGAGCAACTTCACCTCGGCTGCGACGACGCCGAAACCTTTGCCTTGCTCGCCCGCTCGCGACGCTTCGATCGACGCATTCAGCGCGAGTAGGTTCGTTTGCTCCGCGATTTCGTTGACGCTCGTGATGATGTCGCCGATCGCTTGTGCGCGTTCCGCGAGCGCGAGGATGCTCTCGGCAGACGACTCGACTTGGTCTTTCACCGTGCCCATCAGCTGAATCGAATCCTCGACGACGCGACGGCCCGCGCGGGTGACATCGACCGACCGACTCGAGATCTCGGCGACCGCCTTCGCGCGTTCGGCCGCTTGCTCGGACGTCTGCACGACCTCGTTCACAGTCGTCACGGTTTCGGCGACCGCCGCGGCTTGTTGCTGTGCACCGGCGGCTTGCTGCGTCGTGCCGGCAAGAATCTCTGACGTTGCGGAGACCAAGCTGTTCGCGGTCTCTGAAATCGTCTGAAGTAAACCTTCGATGCGCGTGCGCGCCTTTGCTTCGGTCTCGGCGGTCACCATCGTCCGCCCGAGGTTTTCTGACATGGAATTGAAGTTGCCGGCGAGCACGCCGAGCTCATCTTTGCTGGTGATCGGGATGCGATGCTTGAAGTTGCCGGCACCGACCTGCTCGGCACCGTCGACGAGCGTGCGCACTGTGTTGGTCAGGCTTCGCGTGATGGAGAACCCGACGATGACGACGATTGCGAGCGCGGTCAGGTTTCCCCAAATGATCGTGCTGAGGGTCTGTGAGATCGTTTCGTCGGAGACCTTGGCGCGGGCGGCGAGCAGGCGCTGCTCCTCGTCCGCGATCTCGCGCAACAAGGTCTGGACGAGATCCGCTCGCGCCCGCGTATCACTGGCACGCAACTGTTGAAACGCGGCGTCGGCATCCTTGTTCGAGCGTGTGCGCACCAGCTGATCGAGCGTCGCGACCTGCTCCGCGACCGCGCTGCGCAGCTGGGGTATCCGGCGTGCCTGGTTTGGATTGTCGGCGGTGGTGCGCGCGAGCTGTTCGGTCGTCTCGTTCGCTTGGGCTTGCGCGGTTCGGAAGTTCTGCAGCTCCGATTCGTCGCCATTGATCAGGTAGGCGAGCACGCTCGCCGTGGAGTCTCGCGTCGCAGCTACCAGCGACTCGGTCAGCTGCAGCGCGTTGTGGGTGTGGTTCACCCAGCGGCCGTCTTCGACCAGGTCGGTCGTATTGCGGTACACCGTGATCCCGACTGCGATGAACGCGATCAGCGCCACCACGAAGCCCACGCCAATTTTTCTTCCGATCGTCACGAAACCACCTCCGGTCGCGCGTTGGGTTCGTCGCCGATGACCAGCTCCGGGTGCGCGAGTATCGCTGCACCGTCGAGCACTGTTCGAGCGTCGCTGGTCACGCCTTGGACGAGGTCGTGACCATGTCGGGAATCACTTTCCGCGCGGTGCAGCGTTCGCGGATCGAGCGCGAAGATCTCGTCGATCTCGTCTGTCAATAAACACAGCTCGGGTAGGTCCGCGCCGAGCACGAGCCATCGCGAGGTGTCGCTCCGCGGGACGCGGTCGACTTCGAACCACTCTCGCAAGTCGAAAACGGGCAAGATCTCACCGCGCAGGTTCGTGACACCTCGCAAGTGCGTCGGCGCTCCGGGTAAGCGCGTGAGGTCGCAGGGCTTGATCACCAGGTGCACGAACTCCGCGGCGACCGCGTACTGCTCGCGCGCCCACCGAAACTGGACGAGCTCGACTTCCTGTGCGCTTCGAGTCGTGCTGGTCGTTGCGAGCGTGGTCGACTTGCGAGCGAGCGTGCGCGCTCGCTCCGTCAGGATGCGGTCGCGTTGCTCGGGATCGATTTGCGAGTCGTCCTGTAAGGAACGGGCGAGGCGTTCGCGCGCGCTCTTCCAGTCGAGCGCCTCGCGGCGGGGTTTCGAGCGGGTCAAACTGGGCATCTTTTAGCAAGCTCCTTCAGCGCATGAGCAGCGGCGTTGCCTAAGCCCTCTGCGACGATGCCGTCGCCGAACGCGACGACGTCGTCGGGTTGAGACTTCTTGCAACCCTCGTAAGTGTTCCGGTACGCGCGACGCGCGCCTTCGAGATCGTTCAGCCGCTCGAGGATCGCGCCGTGCGCGAAGTGTGCGATCGCGAGCGAGCGATCGAGGTACAACGCACAGCGCACCGCGTGCAGCGCGTCCTGCAGACGTTTGCAATCCATCAGCGTCATCGCGTGCAAATAGTGGAGCTCGGCCGCCATCGAGTGTTTGCGCAGGCTGAACGAGCAGCTGCGCTCGGCCGGCCTGGCACCCTCGAGGTTCCAAGTCGCGCGCACTCCGAGCACGCTGAGCTCGAGATCGTCCGGCAGCGTGTGCGCGATCGCGATCGTCCGCGCGTAGTCGGCGCGTTCGAACGCGGCGAGCGCTTGCTCGTGCAGCGATTCGAGCGACGTCTCCGCCGGAGGCGTGGACTCCAGTGGAGGATCAGGCACAGGCAGCGGAGAGCGCAGCTGGCGCGATTCCAGGCGCTGCGGTGCGCGCGGTTGGTCGATTGGCTCGGGCGCACGGCGATAACACACGCCTTGTGGAAGCACGACGACCTCGAACGGTGCGCGTTGGCCGAGCGTCGGATCGGATGGCCCGGTGATGAGCCACCCGCCCGGCACGAGAGCGTCGAACAAGCGGCGCTCCAACCGCGCGATACTGTCAGTGCCGAAGTAGATCATCACGTTGCGGCACATGATCAGGTCGAACGGGCCGACGTCGTCCGCAGAGTTGGCTTGTTCGGCGACGAGGTTCAGCTGCTGGAACGTGACGTGCTTTCGCAGCTCGTCGGTCACGACGTACTCCTGCTGCTCGCGCCGGAAGTACAGCGGCACGAGCGCTGGATCGATCGCGCGGAACGACCACTCGCGATAACGTCCCGTGCGCGCCGTTGCGAGCGCGTGTTGCGAGACATCGGTGCCGATCAGGTACGAGTCTTCGAGAATGCCTTGCTCGTGCAGCAAGATCGCGAGCGAGTAGACTTCCTCGCCCGACGCGCAGCCCGCACTCCAGACGCGCAAGCGTTTGATCGGGTGGCGCGCTTTTCGAAGCGCCGGCACGATCGTGTCGCGAATCAGCTCGAAGTGTTCCGGATTGCGGAAGAAGTATGTCTCGCGCACCGTCACTTGATCGAGCAACTCTTCCCACAGCGTACCGGCGGTGAGCCGGTTCTCCAGCTCGCGCAGGTCGCGCAGGCCGACGAGGTCGATCACATGTCGGGTCGCGCGCGCGAGGTCCGTCTGCGCGCGTTTCATGAGGATGCCGGTGCGGCCTGTGACGAGGTCCGCGATGCGGTCGAATGCGGCGGTGTCTGCCGTGCTGGTCATTCGGTTGGCGACTCCGCCGTGCTTCGCGTGCTCTCGAGTGCCGCATCGAGCGCGACCGCTTCCGCTTGGGAGAGGAATGCGCGCAGGTCGTGGATCAGCACCAACCCTTCCTCGGTCGCTGCGACGCCGGCCAGGTGGCCGAGTGCGCTCGGTAAGTTGCCGGCGTCATCGACCGCGAGCACGGTGAGCAACTCGATCCCGAGCGCGGCATCGACGTGAAGTGCGACGCGGCGCGGACCGGCGTGCGCGATCAAGAATTGATCCGAGAGCTCGATCGTTTTGTGCGGATGACCGAAGCGGACGCGAGCGTCGAGCACGGGAACGATGTCACCGCGCACGTCGATGATACCGAGTGTGATCGCCGGTGCGGTCGGCAGCGCTCGAACGGCGACCGCGCGCACGATTTCGATCACGTCGCACATCGGCAGGGCATAACGTTCGCCCGACAGTTCGAACAACAACGTCTCGACTGAAGTCGTTACGGCGGATTCGCTCGCGTCGCCGCGGCGTGTGATTCGGTCCCGCGCGTTTGCACTCGCTTCCACGCCGCCTCCCCGGGTGAACAAGTTAGTCGCTGCCAGACTAACAACTAGTTCAGGCAAATCATCGAGCGGAGCCATGCATAGCGTCAATGACCACAGCCAGTTGTAAGATGGCTCCGGCCTTCTGCGACTAGCCGCACAGGCTCGTGTGCGATCGCCGCCTACAGCTGCGGCGCTTCACGCCACTGCGCTCAACTCCACGCGCTCTCGTCGTCCACTTCCGCTTCGCTGACGGCGGCGGCGAAGCGAGTGTCGAGCGGCAGGCGAATCGTGAGCGAGGTTCCCTCCGGCGAGCTGCGGATCTCGAGGCGGCCTTGATGTTCGTCCACGATTACCGCGCGCGCGTGTGCCAAAGCTTGGCCTGTGTCTTCGTTTTGCGAACCGAGCACGGGGTCCAGGACGCGCTGCAGGGTGGTGTCGGCGATGCCGAGCCCGTTGTCTTCGATCTCGACCAGCACCCAGGCTGGCGCTTCGACGCGGCTCGCGATGCGGAGTTTGCCTTTTGGTCGCCCGCTGATTTCGGGGCGGCCCATCGCTTTGACTGCGTTCAGGAGCGCGTACAACACGACCTGCTTGATCGCCACGCCGACACACTTCACGAGCGGCAGCGGCTCGCTGAGCGCCAGCTCGAGCTCCGCGACCTGATGCCATTGGCCGCGCGTGACTGCGATCGCACCGCGAATGATCTCGTTCAGGGAGTGCGAGTTGCGTTCGGGAAGACCCGGCCGGGCGAACTCGCGCATGACCGCGACGACGCGGGCGACTTGCTCGATGCCTTGCCGCGACTCGGAAATGCAGCGCGGAACCTCGGTGACGAGGTAGTTGTATTCGATCCGTTCGAGCACAGTCTCGACGAGTGAGCGCTCTGCCGCGGACGGCAGCTGTCGCAGCTCGGCGACGACCAACCCGAGCGCTTCGAAGCTTTCGGCCAAAAACGCGAGGTTGTCCTGGATGTACTGCGCCGGTGTATTGAGCTCGTGGGCGAGCCCTTCCGCCAGGTGTCCGATCGCTTCGAACTTTTGGTGCTCGGCGCGGCGTAAGCGCGTGTCGTTCAACCGGCGATGCGCTTGCAAGAGCTCGATCTGCGTGCCGACGCGTGCGAGGAGCTCTTCGGGCTCGGCTTGCTTGCCGATGTAGTCGTTTGCGCCGGCGCGAAACGCCTGCACCTTGACCTCGGGCTCGTCGTGGCCGGTGATCATCAGTACTGGCAGCTCCACGCCGCTGTGCTTTTGCCGCACGAAACGCAAGACTTGCAACCCGCTCATGTCCGGCATCTCGTAGTCGCACACGACGAGTGAGATGTCGCCGTCTGCGAGTTCGCGCAGTGCTTGGGCGCCGCTTTCGACTTCGACGATCTCGACGTTCGGTAGCTCCGCGAGCACTGACGCGACGTCACCGCGACTGACCGCGGAGTCGTCGACGATCAAGACTCGGACGCGCGCGGCTGAGCCTGCGTCTTCCGGAGTCTCGCTTGCTCGGATTGCGGAGGCCATCTCAGTTGTCTTGCAGGCGCACCTTTACGACTTGCTTGTTTCCGAGCGTGCTCTTCATCGCCTGCAAGCGCGCGATCACGTTGCCGCGCACGCGTTGCCCGCGCGCGAGGAGCAGCGTCCCAGTCGAGCTATACAGGTCTTCCGCGAGCACCATCCCGTCTCGCAGCTCGCTCACGCCGATCTCGTGCAAACTACCGCCTTGCTCCTCGGCGTTGATGATCGCGAAGAATGCTTGCAACACCTGCGGATCGTAGCCGCGCGAGTCGGCCTGCAGCCGTGCTGCGGCTTCGGCGCCGCTTTTCATCGTCGTGCTGAGCGCATCGAACTGCGCGCAGAGCTTCAAGATTTGCGCCTCGGTCGAGGCTGGTACTTTGTTCGGCTCCCCGGCAAAGCCCACCGCGATCAAATCGCACAGCGGCTCGAGCCGCGGAATCGTGCTGAGAAGCTCGATCGCGAACGTGGGCAATCGCGCGACTGCGGCCTGCTCTTCCGGGGTGAGTCGCGCGCCGTGGTAGAGCTTCGACGCGACGGCGGGGCTCAGTGTGACTGCGCCGACTTGCGACAAACTCGCCGCGGCTTCGATCCGCCAGGCGTCTTCGAGCCCGACTGCTTTTGCGACTGCCGCGGCGTGGGTGCGAATGCGCGTCGCTTTACCGAACGCTTCCGGCATCGCGAGCGCGAGCACTTCGCTGAGTGCGTGGAGCGCGCCGCGTAGGGTCTTGTCGAGCAATACACGTTCCGCCGTGACGAGCTCGTGTTGCCGCATTGCGGCTTGAAGCACGTTCTTCACGATGTCGGCCGGGCACGGCTTTGCGAGAAAGCGGAAGATCTGGCCTTCGTTCACCGCGTGAATCGCAGACTCGAGATCGGCTTGGCCCGTGAGCAGGATGCGAACCATGTCCGGGTACCACTTCCGTACTTCGGCCAAGAGCTGCGCGCCGTTCATGTTCGGCATGCGCATGTCGGAGATGATCACGTGCATCTCGCCTTCTTGCTCGAGCAGCCGAAGCGCTTGTGCGCCGTCTTGCGCCGAAAAGATCTGGTAGTCGCGCCGCAAACGGCGCGTCAGCCCTTCGATGACGTTGGGCTCGTCGTCCACGAGTATCACGCGCGGCAGTTGTGTGGTGGTCACGTTCGTCCTCTTTCCGCTCGCGGAGCCTGCAGCCCGCCGTGTTCGGCAGCTTCGGTCGAAAGCCAGCGCTCGGCCGCAGGGCAGAGCTTGGTGAGCAGCGCTTCCACCCGGAAACGCTGCAAGTGTTCGGAGGCGCGCTCGAGCGCGGTCGGATCGCTGCTGAGGTAGTGGCGCGCGATCAGAGTCGAGGCGTAGACCGCGTCGACGATGTCGAAGTTTTCGTGCGGGAGCCCGAGGGGATTGTGGGAGTGCGCGACGGCTTCGACGATGCCGTACGGCAGTCCCCAAGCGCCGAGGAGGTACGCGCCGACGTGTGCGTGCGAGACGACGCCGAGCGCTGTTTCCGCGTCGTAGAGCTGAACGCCGTGCTCGCGTGCGTATGCCATCGCACGCGTGAGATCGCCGGAGCGCTCGAGGAGCAGCAGCATTTCTCCGACGTTCTGAAGCAATGCGGCGGCGTATGCGTCTTGCGCGACCGGGCGCTTGTCGAACATTTGGCCGGCGAGATGGGCCGAGAGGATCGCTTCGAGTTGGGCGGCGTCGAAGTCGTAGCCTGCTGCGCGAGCGCGCGGACCGAGCGAAGCATCGACTGCGGTTGCGAGCGTGATCGCGCGCAGCATGTTCGTGCCGAGATAGTTGATCGCGATCTCGATCGACGTGGTGCGGCGTGGCAATCCGAAGAACGCGGAGTTCACGACATGCAGTAGCTTCCCGCACAGCACGGGGTCGCGCTTGACGAGTTTCGCGATTTCGATCGCGCCCGAGGCCGGCTCAGCCAGCAGGGTCGTGAGCTCGCTGAAGACTTTCGGGCGCGCCGGTAGTTGTCGAATGCCTGCGACCACGCTCCGCAGCGCGGGGTCCGCCAAGAGCTCGTGCAGGCTGACCGCGCGTGCGATGACGCCGCGCACTTGCTCGGCATCGCACGGCTTTGCGAGGAACTGATGCGCGACCGGAAGCGCTCGCAGTGCGCCTTCGGCCTCCGAGTGGCCAGAGAGCATGATGCGGATCAGATACGGATGACGCTTTTGCGCTTCGGCGAGCAGCTCCGCGCCGTCCATGCCAGGCATGCGCATGTCGGCGACGACGACGTCGAAGCGATCTTTCGCCAGAAACGCGAGCGCGTCTTTGCCACTCTGGACGAACTCGGCGTGGAACTCGTGCCGCAGCGGGCGCAGCATCCGGGCCAGAGCCTGGAGGATCGGCTGCTCGTCGTCGACGAACAGCACACGCCGCGGGCTGTTGGACTCAGGCGTTTCCATCCGTTGCGGAAGAAAACGGACTGTGCGCGAGATTCTTGAGACCCCGGACTCAGGAACTCGCCGCGACGATCCGAAGACTGGCGCAAGCGGCGCTTGGCTGCTTTCGCGATATGCGTGAAGGACACGAATCATCCGACGCAGTGCCACCTGTCGCGGACGTGCGCACAGGCCAGTTGCTGATCGGTCAGCTCGCGTCGGGCATCGCGCACGAGATCAAGACGCCGACGCAGTACGTCAGCGACAACGTGCGCTTTCTGCAGGAGACGTTCGCGGATTTGATGTCGTTGCTCGCGGCATACCGGCGCGAGGCCGAGACGCTCGCGCCGAGTGCGCATCAGCGGCTCGCGGAGATCGAAGCCAAGCTCGACTTGGACTTTCTGGTCGAAGAAGTTCCGCGTGCGCTCGAGCAGTCGTCGGAAGGGTTGTCACGGATTGCTGCGATCGTGTTCGCGATCAACGAGCTCTCGCATCCCGATCACGAGCAAGCGCGCGAAGTCGATCTGAACAAGCTCGTGAAGTCGGCGATGACCGTGTGTAGCGGCGAGTGGAAGTCGGCCGCGGAGCTGACGCTCGAGCTCACGGCGGATTTGCCGCCGGTGCAGTGTTACCCCGGGCCGCTGTCGCAGGTGCTGATCAATTTGGTCGTGAATGCGGTTCACGCGATTCAAGGGCGCGGCGGGGATGGCCCGCCCGGACGGATCGTCGTGTCGACGGGCCTGGGTGCGCCGGGCACGGTCGAGATCACGGTGCGCGACAACGGGAGTGGCATGCCTGCGCACGTCCGAGCTCGGATCTTCGAGCGGTACTTCACGACGAAGCCTCAGGGTAAGGGCACCGGTCAGGGGCTGGCGCTCGCGCATGACATCATTGCGGGCAAACATGGCGGGGATTTGTCGTTCGAGACTGAGCTGGGCGTGGGTACGAGTTTTTGCGTGTGTTTGCCGGTGGCAGTTACGCCACGCGCCTTGACGCTCTAG
>Ga0193752_1000856_pt1 | contig 27232 bp, 27 predicted proteins | sample H1c1metaG_FD_144924 | JGI IMG/M metagenome (GOLD analysis project Ga0193752, IMG submission 144924) | Soil microbial communities from a riparian zone of the East river system, Colorado, United States - H1c1 | ecosystem: Environmental > Terrestrial > Soil > Riparian zone | place: USA: East River...
CTACCGTTAACGAAAAACTACAACTGGTTGCCGTGCCGCTTACCATCAATGAAAAGGTACCAACCGCTGCCGGTGTACCACTGCCCGATAAAACAATGGTTTGATTACCTGTTGTATTAAACGTTCCTGCTGCGGAAAAATTAATGCCATTAATAGTGGCTGTGTTAACACTGTAATCTCCCGGCACGGTAACATTAACGCCAAGTACCAGTTTATTGGAAGTGCCAAGAGCTGTACCAACTGTGTAAGCGCCTATTATGGTAGGCGCCGTGCAGGTACCTGGTGCACCACTAAAAGTAAACGCAGCTGGTGGGCCACTTACCGCAGATACGGTTACAGGCACCACACAAGATACACTACTGCCAAAGCGTACAGTAAATGGAAACGAACCGGCAGCAGCCGGTTTACCATAACCTTTTAACCGTACAAGTTGCATACCCGTTGTTGCAAATTGGGCGCTGTCGCCAAATTGAATACCGTTGATATTATCTGTACTGATCTTATAATCTCCTGCAACAGTTATATTCACTGTCACGTCCATATAGTTTGTGCCGTTTAAGGAACTGTTCACTTTATAAATACCGTTTAAAACAGCAGGAGAGCAGTTGCCGCCGGCATCTTGTACCAAACCACCTTCTGCAATAATATTATTGGGAGTGTCTGGCCCTTTCTGGCACGAATTAGTAACAACGGCAGCCGTAATAACAATTAAAAAGAGTTTAAAAAGTTTCATGTGTACGGGGATTTTCAATGTGGCGCAAATGTATGCTACATGCCTGTATCAACAATAATAAATATAGTTAACTAAACTGCCTGTTGTTACCACGGGCATTATATGCTCCCACTGGCCCCCATCTGGCGCATTCTATGTTAAAAAGCAAATAAATGGTTGCATTTTTCAGCAAAATAATAATGAAATGAAATTGTAACTTTTTTAAAAATCAAAACTGTGACGTTACAAAAATGATTCCCTAAAAAAAATGCAACAATTTAAAATAAAAATTGACTGAATTTTTTGTAACTAAAACCTATCTGACCCATCTGGCGCAAGTTTGTTTTCGCCCATCTGGCCCCATCTGGCGCAAGTGGTCCAACATAATCATTAAGCCCGAACGTAAACTTTCTGGGATCACTTGTGCCTCTTCAATCCTGCCGGTTTGCAACCGGGTTCAAAAAACTAAATCTTTCCGGCAGCGACCTTAGTTGTACCAGAATTTTAAAATGAAAAAATGTACCAGTTTCAAAAATCACAAAAATGTACCGGTACAAAACATAGTTTTTCCAAACTGGTACAAAAAAATAAGAAATAAAATTAGTACATTTTTTCTCCCCATGTGGCCCATCTGGCAAGTGTTCCCTTCCACAATCATTAAATTCAAGAGAAATATTCCTGGGATCATTTGTACCGTTATAAATCTCGGTTTGTAACCGGATTCAAGAACGTAAACCCCCAACTGGCGTATACTATTAGCTATCAACCAGCTTTATTTTTAATATAAATATTGTTGTTGCATTTATCACCAAAAAGTTCTTTTTTGTGTACAGTAAAAACATTGCGATGATAAAACCTCATCTTTTAGTATCCCCTCGCCCAAGCGGCAGTCACAAAATATGAAGGGGTTAATATACAGGAGCTTCGGGAATACTATCTTTTTCTTTTCTATGATTAAGCAAATAGTCAAACCGCTTTTTTTCATTTTCACTCCAGGTTAGTGCCTTAAGCTTGCTGATTTCAATAAGCATTTCCTGCTCTTTAACCCAGATATTTGTGGAATCAAGTGAGATCTTGCTGTTGTGCTCTATTATTCTCTCCTCTTCTTCATTTAATATTCTATACCGGCTTCCGGTGTGTGCACCATACAAAAGCGACAAAGGGAAAAAAATTAAAAAAAACAATACGGTTAATTTGTTTTTTTTCATAAATGCCTGAATTTTTTTTTCTTTTCCTTCCTCAAGGTCTTCTTTCTTGAAGAACATAAATGTAAGCATACCTCCTAACAAGGATAAAATTGAAGCCATTATCGTATCACTAATAGGGCTTCTGTTATTACTCATTATAATTCCTGTAGTTATACCTAATGTTATTATCCCAATACCAAGTAATAAGTTGATCCATTCAATTTTACCCTTTTTTCTTAAAAAATATACCAGCAAATACAAAAGAGTAAAAACTAAATAAGCCCACAAAAAATATTTAAGGTAAGGGAAATTAAAAATTTCAGTGATTGGCATGATAAAATTTATTATAAGTTAGATTTTGCTACCCGTAGTTTTACTTTAATTTCTGTATCAGTTACATTGCTCTTTTTTAATAGGTCTGTTATATCATAAGGTGAAAGGAAAATTAACCTGGGTGCATCGGGTTTTATAGGTTGCTTTGGATTGTGGCCACCTTTCGGAGGATGATACCCCGTAGGAGATTGAATAGGTTTATTTTTTAGTGTGTCATACCCGGAAGCAGAAATAGTAAACTGTATAGTTGTATTGTAGCTATCTGTAATTTCTGCAAAGCTGCTATCATTAAATATTACTGTTGCTGTCTGCAGGCTATCAATAGATAAGACCTGAAACGGCTCATTGTTTTTCAAGGTTTTTATTTTTTCTACTGAGTTTAGTTTATCGTAAGTAATAATATTGGTCCCTTTAGGGGCAATTCCAATTTGTAAACCCTTGATTTGTCCTTTAACAAACAAGCATGAAATAATGCTGCAAAAGAGTATAAAAAGAAATTTCATGAGTGAAACCTATTTAAGTGTATAAAAATATTTTTAGTACTTTTCTAATAGCCCCCTTTTTATTTATAATGTAAATTTGTAAATAAATAATTTGCTACGTAACCGTTAAAACACCTTTTTTCATGCCCCCCAACTGGCTAGTGTTCCTTTCCACAATCATTAAAATCAAAACCTAAAGTTAATGGGATCACTTCCCGATATAGATCGGGACAGGTGACGTCTATTTTTCTATTTTATTTTTTGCAACGTTGCAGTTTTGATTTTTAAAAAAGGTTGCAATTTATCTTTATTTAAAAAGTTAAGTTTTTTGCAACCATCCTGGCCACAATTGACCATCTGCAGTTTTTGCTCCTACCCGGAGAATAGGGGGTGAATAGCTGTTTAATTAGGGTTTTATAATTTGTTGCGAAGACCTGGAAGAACGGTGTGCCCACTTCTTTAACCGATGGTGTTAATAACAGCCATGCTTATTCAATATATATTTCAGGTAATCATGTATTCGCATGCGGATTTGAAGCAATCGGATCAAAGAATGTTGCCAAGGTATAGCAAAACAGGGTTCCTATTACTTTAACCGATGGCAGTAACGATGCTATTGCGCTTTCTTATTTGTGAAATAGTTTTCTCCCAACCGGCAGGATATGCGGCATGGCAATAGAAGGGTAGCGTATCTCTTCCCTTCCGTCCATTGGAAACGCAATAATCCCTCTTATCCAAGCGTTAGCCATACTTAAAATAATAAAATGCCTACAACCAAGAGCGTTATCGAAACCAAAACAGCAGAACCTGATTTCTTTGCCGGAAACTTTTACTCGGTAGAAGACTTTGACCTGAAAGATCCTGTTACATTCGAAAAGTTTGAAGCTGTTCCTTATGCTTATTCCTGGCAACTTGACCGTGCTATCATCATCCCCAACGGGCAGAACGAGCGGCTGAAATTTGATGTGGTTCCGGAAAAACCATTATACGAAAGATATTTCAGTGGGTTTTTGTATAAGGATGGTAGCTTTTTAGGTAAGATCAAATTTACACAGGATGCCAGGGAGCCTGACCATAATGTAAAAGGTAATTACCTGAAGATCAGTGAAGATGAGTTTATTCTTCGTGGCCTTATTGAAGATAGTAAAGGCGGCAGGGAATATTTCTGGATCGGGTTGGTAAGGTAGCAGCGATAGCAACGATCTTTGCAGGCAGCGAAAATTTCTCGTAAAACTTCTACAACGAATTACTATATATATTACAATTTATCTTTTTAAAGCACTGCATCTTTGTACTGTTAAGAAAGTCCAATATCCAAACCCGTAAAAACCGATACTGTCCTGCGAAAACTAAACAGAACCGTCTTTTACACATGTAAGAACCAATGTACCGGCAAAGTGCATGAATTAAATTATCCCCTATGAAAAACCTTCAGTAATGAAGGTTTTTTATTTTTCCAGCTTACAGTCCATAAAGAAAAGCCCCCCGGAATTCCCGGGGGCTTTAAATATGTATTCCCATCCTGGCCGTTTGAAATTTGATCGTAGTAACCGTAGTGCTGCCTGATAAGGTAAACCGACCCGGATCTTATTGCAGTAATAAACGCAAAGAACCGGGCATATAATATACCCGGTTAAGTTATCCTTTATCATTTAAAATAAGGGATATACTTGCTGATTTCAGAGTGCCTGGTTCATATGGATATTGGATAAAAGCGGATAACAAACATAACTTAACCGTTACAGGGGTGCTGCTGAAATCAAAAAAAATATACAGTGCTATGGAAAACAGCATTTAAGATTCGTGCGTGGCTGATAATACATGGTTACAGTTTTTAGGTTTAATAATAACATATCCCGGCAGCAATAAATTATAACTGGTGCTTGTAATAATTACCGGTGCATTATTTTTTGTGTGCTGCCGGTTTTTACTAATTCTTTTTATTTCTTTGAATGGGGGTTAAAGAAATAAAGATATTTATCATAGTAGCAGGCTTAGAAATAACTGTATTATTTTTTTAGGGCTGTGGATTATTTTTCTCAATTACACTATTGAAAAAACCGTGCCAGAATATTAATTATGTAAAAATGATGCGTATTAACCGGGATCAAAAACCTCCCGACCTTACCTATCGAAAGATCGTACAATGCCTGGTGGCGCTGGTTGTAGCTTGCTAATTGATCCGGCATTATTGGCTTGAATATTTTTTTATTTAAAGTATTCACCTGCGATGATAAAATTAAAACCTAAAGCAGATCTGTAGCTGCGTACGCTGCACTAAAATGAATACCTGGAGATCACAGCTTAATGGTGGTAACCGTAGTTCTTCCCGATAATGCCGACCTGTCAACCGTTTCATTTTCCCTTACATCTGCAGTACCCTGTTCTTTCATGGTGGCAGCTGTTTTTTTAAGTTGCTGAATAAACAATACCTTCTGCGCCTTGCTGAATTCTTTTAAGCTGAAAGCAAGATAGTACTCACCTTCACGCCCCATGGGGCCAATGCTGTCAACAGTTACTTTTTTTATTTTGTATTGCTTTTTAAAACGCTGCACTAATTTTTTTACCGGTTCATTTGATGGAACACCGCAGCATAAACTGTTGAAACTTACCACCACGGGGTAAACAGTATTTTTTTGTGCAATGGCCGGCACTGTTGCCAGGATGTACAGTAAGAAAGTAAAGAATATTTTTTGCATACTTTAATTTTTATAATGAGTGTGAGACAGGTAAAATAAAACAATGTTTACCATACAATTCTGTAGTTAACAAAAAACTCACCAAAACTTTTGCGCAGGTTACTACATGATCAAAATTAGCTCAACACTTTAATTACGTCGCTATGATCTTTGCAAGTTCCCCCTTTAGGTTCCCTGCAAAGGGAACGAACGAAGTTCAGAGGGGCAGTGGGTGTTTTTTACTTATACCTCGATACCATAAGTGATACTGAACTGCCATACTGCTCAGCATAACAGCCAAGCAATACCGTATATTCCTTTCCTGATGGTGTTTTCATGCTGGCAAATACCTGCCTATGGGTGCCTTCCACTTTTTCCGCACCAAAACCAATGCCCGCTGCTGTACATGCGGTTTTTAATTTATTATAGGTATCGATAGATTCATCAGCACCCGTAAGTATATCGGCGCCCAGGTAATAATACCAGCTGATGTTGTAACTTGTTTCTTTCACTTCGGCATCAAAGCCAAACAGTTGTGTACGGGTGTTGTAACGGGTATCGTATTTTGTGGTTTCTTTAAGCGCTGTTTTTTCATTCTTAAATAAATTGTCAACATCGCTGAGTACGGTCTTTATGCCGGCTGTAAGATTGTTATCGGGTTTAAGCCTGGTTGTTTTCACCGGCACAGGAACGCTTCCTTTTATTTTAAGGTTGATCTTATAAACCCCTTTATCAAGCGTGGTATATAGTTCAAGATCGGCAACATCAAATATACCCGGCGAAGCTGTTGTATAAAGCAGTGTTTTATAAAAAGTAAATTCCTTGAGCTTACTTGTTTTTTCCTGCTCATAAAGTGTTTTACTGCTGGCGGTTTTTAAAGCGGCTGCCAGGTACTTTATTTTTTGCGAGGCCTGCTCGTAGGTTTTAGCGGGCTTAAAGTCATAGCTCACATCAGGATTGCCCATCACGGGTACAGTGATCTTGCCCGAATCGGCACCCGGAAGCAGGAGCGTTGTTTTATAAAATGTCATGATAGAGCCAAGGCCGCCGGTTTTTGCTCCTTTATACAATGCAAAACCATTTTGCCCGTCGGCAGTTATTTTTTTTACTGCCGAATAAAATTTTTCATTTGCAAATTCATTTTGTGCCGAAGCGGCGAATGATATTGATGCAACCATCAAGATCAATAAGAGCTTTTTCATCCTGGTAAAATTTATATTTAAAGCTAACAATCAGGTTTTATTGATGCTATACCCTGGGGAGGGTATTTGATTTTTATTTCCGGTCAGTTCTTTCATAATAGCTGTAAGCAAATTCCAGTGTTTCAATGGCATATTTGTTTTCTGCCGGGGTTAAGCCTGATACTTTTACAGACACAGGGTAAGCATTGTGAAATGCCCAGCTTACCATTGGTTCTCCTTTTTCATTCAGCAACATTACTGTCAGCATCTTCGGTTTAAATGCAAAGTTTTGCAGTGCTTCGTTGATCCAGGCCATAAAAGAAGTTCCAAGGAGGCCTCTTTTAAGAATGAGGTTGGCATATTTAGGTTGTGGCGGCAATCTATGTTGAAATTTATTTCCCCCGCCTTCCTGTATGGCTTCGGTTTCAATTTTAATATCAAGCCCGCTCATACTTTCAAAACCTGCTTCATGATCCCCGCCTATACCTTCAACAAGCACCTTAAAATAAAAAACTACCGGCATATAATTTTGTTGATCGTCTTTCATTGAAAAAAATGTTTTTAGGCAATCCCGGTATTCCATACATATCCTCTGCCTGGTCTTGTTTACTATAATTTTTATGATGAATAAATGTAATCAACTTTAATGAATTGACTGGTGCAGCATCTTTAAGCAGCGTTTCTCTTTTTCCACTTGCCTTATTAAAAACTCATGTTATGAGAACACTATCTTGCTGTTTGGTGATCAGTGTACTGCTTTTTGCCACTACCAGTTGTAAAAAAGCTATGGAATATGGCGATGTGTGCCAGGGGCTGTTACAAACAGGCACAGCTGATTCAACAAAGCTGCGTATACCAGGCGACTGGATGTTTAAGTATTTTGCCTATACACCCAACGGTAAAGACATTATCTATAAAGATCCGCTGCCTTACGGCTTATTAAGGGCAAAAGATACAAACATGCTTGTTTTTTACTACCACAACGAGATAGGTTTCCGCCCACATTTTTCAGGCACCAATAATATAAGCATGCAGGGACTATTTAGCACACTGGTTTATTCCCTGAAAGAGATACCCGTTGAATATGTATTTTGGAATACTATCTGCTATACCATTAAAGATGACATGCTGTATATTCATTACAAAGAGCAGGATGGAAAGAATCTTTTTATTCTTCAAAGAAAATAGCAACGTAAAGCTTATCTCTTATCAATATGAACAATTCCCGGCAATCGCCGGTCACTGGCTATTGTAATTACAAAACGAGTGTGATTTCGTACTTAGCTCTCTCCCAAGGTTCGTGTTTTCGCCAATCAAGCCGCTAGGCGCTGGCAACTTGCATTAATCGATTCTAGAAATTATCTTTAAGACATATAATGATAGTGCTTACAGAAGAATAAGTCTATCAGTATGTAAAAACATCATTGATCATTCTGCCAGATAAAACACGCTTATGAGTTACATCACAAAATACAAAACCCTGCATCTGTGGATGATCATTCCCATGCTGATCATGCAGGCCGGAATCTTTTATGATTACTGGGGCGATTTTTCTGACAATGCCTGGTCTGTGCACATTCATTATTATACGGGAACTGTTTGGTATCTCTACCTCATCATTCAGCCTTACTATGCAACGCATGGTAAAATGAACAGGCATCGTACCAATGGTATCATTGGTATGTTCCTGGCCGGTGCGGTATGTATAACTGCGCTAAGCATGTTGCACAGGGATATCACATCAGCTGAAAGAGCTGTAGCAGACCCTGCCCGTTTTGGCCCCTTCAAACCCTGGTTCTTCCTCGGTGTAACAGCTGTAGAGATCGTAATGATGATAGCTTTTGGATATGCTGTAATAAAAAGTATCATTCACCGCAAGCAGGTGGAAGATCATGCCTGGTGGCTGATATCAACCGTGTTCATTATCATGATGCCGGCACTGGGCCGTGGTGCACAATTTGTGAATATGGCTATCAATGGCCATAAATGGCCTGATATTGATATGATGTCCTCACTTTATATTTCAACAGGTATCATCATTGCTATGTTGCTTTTTTTTGCATGGAAATATGGTAAGCTGAAACATCCTGCTACCTGGCTTGCATTGGGCGTTAATGTGTTTAATTTTTTTTTAGAACCAATTGGAAGATCGGAAGCAATACAATCGTTTTTAAAAGCGCTTATCAAAGGATAAGCTGGTATCTGTATTAAAGATACTTTACACTACCGGTTGCTGTCCTCACCAACCGTAATAAGTTCTGCCGGTTTGTAACCTGGCTTACGAACATCCTCATTCGTTAAACCAAATACCCTTTTCGTTAATCCGCTATTTTTTACGGCAGATAACCTGCCCATCTTTGTGTCATAAAAAAACTAAAAAAAATTAAAACTTAATTATCATGAAAAAGATCCTTTTAGTATGCACAGTATGTTTTGCTTTGGCAGGTCAGGTTTCGGCCCAGAGCGAAAATTTAACCCTGAATGGTTCAGGCGTTAATAAACCCAAAGACATTGAGATCGAGTCATTCAGCTGGGGGGCCATGAACACATCGGGCGCTCAAACTGTACCGGTTCCAAAAGGTAAGGGTACGCTTAAGTTTGACAAGAGCGGCAACAAATTTACCAATGTAGTATTCATTGATGCAGCCGGTAAAACACACAGAATGATACCTGCCAAGCCCGGTACAAATGGTGCACCACAGCCTTCATGCAAATATCCTTTACCAGATGCGTGCTTTGCAACTGCCGACAAGAGTATTGGTATGTGTATGTGTAAACCAACTGACCTTAACAGCAATAGTCCATATACGGTAGCCCTGTTGTTACCGGCAGTACAAAAAGTTCGTGAAGCTGCTGCAAGGATGCAATAAAAATAACATCATCTGTATTTCAAAGCCATCTGGCACCGGGTGATCCTTTCATAAAGGATCACCCGGTGCTTTTTAAATCCTGCCTGCCGGCATCTTCAGCAAAAAAAAATGGTTCGTAATTCACGAACCATTGTAAGCATTTTTATCTCCGTTTTTTTGTTGATCATCCTACTGCATCTTACTTATAAGATGAAGTTCATCACCATCAGCTGCGGTTAACACAATAAAACCTCGTTGAGCTTCACCGACTGTCCACTCCCTGTTTAAAAAAACAAGTTGCGTAAGGATATTGGTAGGATAGGACATCGTGATAGTGGAATTAGCGTCAGCCATACTCCATGAACCTGTCTGCGCCAGCAGGTCGTTCCATACTTGTGCCTCGCCACCGGGGTAGTTCCCTACAAATCTTAAAGTAAAGTCATCCATTTGCTCAGTGATATCTGTAGCGCCATCCCTGGCATAAACGATCTTCAGGTCCTGGTTTAAAAGGTTTGGATTTTCAATTACACCAACCCGGTTAGCTGCTGTTGTTGCAGTTGTTGTTTGTTGTGGACCGTTATTCAGTTCATCAATTGAATTGTTTTTGCTGCAGGCTGTTAAAATAGTTGCGGTGATCAATGATCCGGCAAGCAGCCTTGTAAATAATGTCGTTTTCATAATTTTTAATTTTAAACGTTAAAGGATAATTTGCTGATCGAAAGTTTAAAATTGTTAGTACATGTAACCGTTTATGTAAATTCAACTGACGTGCCAGTTTTTTATAAGGACTATTTCTGTGGAAAATTGTGGAAGAAAAGAAACAAATGAGGAAATCCCAATGGTATAATGGTGATGTTGTTGAAAACGGTTGTCCCCAACTGATGCAGGTGTTCCCCAAATTGTGTCTCAGCGTTTTTTTTGTAAGATCATCGTTGCTATCTGTCCGGAAAATTCTTCGCCAGCGTTTTAAACAACTGCACCTTGCTGTTACGATAGTAAATATATTTTCTACCTTTAGTGTATGCAGTATAAAAAATTCCTGTTACTGATCATCATTGCATGCATGTTTGTCCTTTCAGCACTGGCGGAAAAAAAGCTGAACGGAAAAGTAAAAGCTACTGTGAACATCGCTGCAAAAAAAATGCAGGCTCATGTGAACCTGCTGTACACAATAGAAAACCCGGCTGATACGACAAACAGTTTTCGTTTTTATTTTGACAGGGCCAACCATATCAATTTTATTAAAACTGCAAACCTGCAAAGCTACTACCGCGATACCATCACCAGGTCATCATCGGTTGTTATAAAGCTCAATACTGCATTTAAAAAAAATGAAAAAGCAGTAATTGAATTTGATTATGATATACCCCTCGATTCGCTTAATTATCATAAATACGGTTTTGTAGAACTGGGGCTTGATTGGCTCTGGTTTCCTGTACATACCAATATGAGCGACTGGAAATTTACATTTGATCTAGCTGTGCAAACAGATGATGCTGCACTTGAACTGTTCAGCAATGGTACTGTTAAAAAGGATAAGGAAGGTGATTTTAGAGTACGATCAATTTACCCGGATTTTGATATCGATCTTTTCCTGTTAAAGAACCCTGCTGTATTTACGGGCAATAATAAGCATATAAAAGTGGTGGGCAGCGCCGGCAATGCACCCTTAAAAGATTCGGTTGCCAACCTGATTAAACAATACCTTGACCTTTATAACCAGTGGTACAGCGGCTCGTTTAAACAGGTCACCTGTATCTTCAGGCCTGTCATTAATGATCCCAATGGGTTTGGCTATTCGAGGCAGGGTTATTTTGTTTTGTCTGAACCCTCAAAATTATCTGCTATCAGGTTTTATGTTGCTCATGAGCTGGCACATTTCTGGTGGATCAATGGAGAGTCAACCGAAAATGAATGGATCACAGAAAGTTTTGCGGAGTACAATGCTTTATTAATGGTAAAGCATTTTGAAGGTGATTCTGCCTATAACAAGATCATCAGGGAAAAATATGAACGGGTAGAAAAAATAAAAAAAGATGGCCGTAATGTGCCGGCGGTATTCAATGCGGGTTCAAAGAATAAATCAAACTTTTCGCATATAGCCCTGTACTTTAAGGGAGCACTCATATTACATGAGTTAAACCAGCAGGTAGGAGGGGCCACAATGATGAACCTTCTGCAGGAAGCTGCAAAAAAGAAAATAACTACAACCTCACAATTCCTGGATCTGCTGAGCAAACATGCCGGCGTAGCAACCGTTGATCATATTAAAGACCGGCTGCAGCATTTTTAAAATGAATTTTTTCCCCAACTTAGTTCGTTAAATTTTGAAAACCGGCGGTAAGCCGGGTTGCTATAAGCAGCGTTTTGCAGATAAAAAGCATCCGGATTATAGGATATTTCCTGGTCCCGTTTTTAAACCACCTATAAATTGACCCGCTATGAGATCTTATAAATCAGCCATCGCTTTTATTGTCTTTATCTTTTTTGCCTTTTCATGTAAAAAGACTGAGACTGCTAAAACCCAGGATCTTTATCTTGTTACGCCAGGGATCAATGCTTTGGGTAACAAGTTTGTGATCGATTACTGGAAAGATGGTGTTAAACTCCAGCTATCGGATGGCAACAGAAGTGTTTATCCCTATGCCATTGCTGCAAGCGGTGGTAATGTATATGTTGCCGGGGTGGATTTCGATAGCCCATACACAACTTTTAATGCCATGTACTGGAAGAATAACCAGGCAGTTCAACTGTCAGATGGTGTTCATAACGCTTCGGCCAATGCCATTTTTGTAAATGGAACCGACGTATATATAGCAGGTGAGGAGGAGAACGGGATTGCTTATATTGCCAAATACTGGAAAAATGGGATTGCTACCAATCTTACCGGCGGTTTAAAGCATGCATATGCCAGTTGCATTACCGTTACCGGGAATGACGTGCATGTTGCCGGCAGGGAATTTAACGGTACAAAATATATGGCTAAATACTGGAAGAACGGAACAGCCACCAACCTTACCAATGGAACCCAGGATGCCGAAGCTTATTCGATCGTAGTTAATGGAACTGATGTGTATATTTCCGGCAGGGAATTTAACGGAACAAAGTATGTTGCCAAATACTGGAAAAATGGTGTAGCCACCAACCTTACTGACGGTACTAAAGATGCTGCTGCACATGCTATATTTATTAACGGCACTGATGTGTTTGTTGCCGGCGAAGAAGGCAATGGTACAAACCCGGATCGCATTGCCAAATACTGGAAAAATGGTATAGCCACAAGCATTACTGCTGCTCAGAATGATGGCACCGCAAATGCAATAGGGGTTATAGGAAATGACCTGTATGTGTTAACGGATGAGAAAGGTACGGGACCTTTTGGTAATACATATACTATCAAATTATGGAAGAATGGTGTGCCATCTGTTGTTTCAAATCCTTCCTTTGTAGGCAGGCCAACGATCGGGCGCTTTTCTCTCTTTATAGCTGAATAGGGCATCGTAGAAATTCTACAACAAATTACATCAGGTATTACAATTTATTATTTCAAAGCACTGCATCTTTGTACTGTTAAATATCCAACTATCCAAAGCAAGACCGAATTACCCCATGGGAAAACAACGTACCCGTAAAAAGTACATGAGTTAAATTATCCCCTATGAAAAACCTTCAGTAATGAGGGTTTTTTATTTATTGCTTGCACCTGATAAAAAAAGGGGCTGCTCCTTTAAGCCAGCCTCTTTTGCTTTTGCATCCCTGCTATCTAAAATGCATCATAATTAAATTTTTGTCCGCCTATAGATGCGTCATACATAAGGCCGGTCTTTTTTTGAGTAAATACCAGCACACCATCTGTATATTCTGCGTTTGCATAATTTTCTGCTTTAATAGCGGCTGCCGAAGTCTGGGCAGAGAATTCAAATTCGTTGGTCTTAAACCTGTCAAGTGTTTCCTTGTCTTCAAAAAATATCACTTCACGAAATGCCTGTCCGCCCACTTGCAAACCTACCGTTAGCTGCTTCATTTTTACCGAGCCGATCATTTTTCCCTGCTCATACACAATTCCGCTTCCTGCTGCACCGCCTATGCCGGCAGCGCCTTTGCCCACATTGGGAAGTATGGCATAGCCATAAGCATTGGTGAACATGTGTTGCATGAACTTGTCGCTTTCGATGAAACTTGTTTTAGCTTTTTCACTATCATCAATAAGCCTTTGTAATTTGGGATCCTGTGCATGAACTACAGAAGCTGCAAATAAAGTTGTGAGTACAAGAAATAGCACTGATCTGCGGAAAAGACCTGTTTTTTTCATGATCATTGTTTAGAAGTTTAATGGTTTATATACAGGCTTTAAAACAAAAATGCTGCCAACCAGGTAGGATAACTGTTAAAAAAGGAGTGAACCCAGGTATCCCGGGCTATATTAGAAAATGGATCTGCTGAGGAGTAGAGGAGCGGTTAAAGAAGATCCTATTGCTTTAGTTGACTCAGTGTGATCCGGTAAGAGATAAACCCCCGCACTAAAAGCAGGCAAAGGCCACAAAACAGAACTCCAACCATGCAAACAACAGCTAAAGAGAATTTTTCGAACATGTTCAAAAACATCCACAAAATGAAAAACACAGTGGTCATGGAGTCGAAAAAACGACTAAGAGTATTCATAAATTGCCAATTTAAGGTTGTAGGAGTGTAACACCGGATATTGTACTATACAAGGATTTAAATAGGATTGGCTGTCGTTCGAGGGGGACTCTGAGGGGTGTTTCGTTGAACAAAATAAACAGAATATTTGAAACATCAAAGCAAAATCTTGAACTTTCTGAGAAGGCAGTTCAAATCAGGGCATAAAAAATTGCCTGAACATAACTATTCTTTTACCTGAATGTATTATATTAGTTACCCATTTATCACCTCAAAAATATTTATTATGGCAACCCTCAAAAAAATAGATATTTCCAGGTTTGGTACATTGAAAAAACTAAAACTTGATGCAAACACATTAGCAACACGTAAGCCTGCTGTGTTGACTGATGTGGCCATTGCAAAAAAACTGGGCGTACGCCCGGAACTGTTAAGTACTGCAGTTACGCTTAGTCCCAACAAACCAAGAACAGGAAATAAATTCCTGAGTATGTATTCTGCTATGATGGTAATTGCTAATCCTGCTGCCAGCAATAATATTGCTTTGTTCAGCTCAGCTTTTCCAACAGCTGTAAACCCGGCTGTGCAGGTAGAGTTTGATGCTATTAAAACCGGGAAAAAACACCTGGTTGAATTTAATATTTCATTGAATGAGCCGGAGAAAGTATATAAGTTCAGGGTTTTTCAATATCCAACTACCACTTTCCAGGATATATCTATTTCAGGTTCGCAGGTGATCAGCGTACTGATAAACCCCGCTACAGATATCAATAATTATGGTGCAGAGATCATGCAGCTTAATACAAAGGCAGAAGCTTGCGGCTGGATATTTCATTCCCTTAAGATCACATCCATAAACTAAGTTTGGCCTCAAAAAATATAAGTAAATAAAAATGGTTCGTAAATAACGAACCATTTTTATTTACTGAAGTAAGAAGATGATATTCCTTGCTTTAAAAATTACCGGTTGACCATACAACCTGTGTACCAGGTTTTTGGGTTTTCAGATCAGTTTCGGCAGTAATAAATACCTTGGTTGGCTTAAAGGCTGAAGTTGCTTCAAATCTTGATTTGTCTTTCCTCGTTGTCCAGGTATTGGCGCCTTCAATAGTACCAATATTACTGGTTACGTTACTCTCGTTTATCATCCAAACCACATAACCTTCTTTAACGGGCTTCATCAGTTTAACAGGCTCCAGGTTTACAATAACAAGATGAATAACATAGTTGCCGGCTGCATCTCTTTTTATCTGCATCCCGTCCTTTTCTTCTACCGGCGGTGGGGCAGGGGCAGCTTCCTGTTTAGCTGGCTCACTGGCTGCTGTAGCAGTAGTTTTTGATGAGGTTGATTTTTTTGAACAGGCTTCCAGGCCACTCATAATAACCATCAAAGCAATACCGGCAAATAAGGTATTAAAAAGCCTGGTTGGTTTAATCTGTTTCATTTTTATAAGGTTTAATAGTTTACTTTTTTTCTAACTATGAAAGTACGTTGTATTTCCAGTTACAAAACATTAGTATAAAAATTTTCCAATAATTCTGGCACAGTTTTCCTGAGGGTTATTTAAAACTAAATATGAAAAAGAAACCAACAGGAGAAGATATAAAAACAGACCTCAAACATGATAGTATGGAATTTGCAGCTTCCACAGACGGAGATGATATACTGGATACTGATGATGCCCGTTACGAGGAAGAAGAAATTAATGCCGAAGAGCTGGATGCAATAGAAGATGATGCTGAAAATGAAGCGGCAGCATTGAATGCTACAGAAACAGACCTGCAGACCGATGAAGATATATTACCCGAAGAAGATTGGACCGATGACCTGCCGGATACGGCAGCGGATGAAGAAGATGATGAATATCATCGTAAATAAAAAAATGGCCCGGTTATCCGAACCATTTTTTTATCTGCATACCTGCTATGCTAAAATGAATCATAATTAAATCGCTGTCCGCCTACGGATGCATCATACGACCAGGACTTGCTTATTTATAAATTCTTCTTTTTTTGTTCAGCAATTTCCTTGTTAATAATAGCTTCTTTAAAGTCTGGTTTTATCGTGATCGCCCTGGTAAAATCTGCGATCGATTTTTCATATTCCTTTATATTCATAAATGCTATACCCCTGTTGTAATAAGCCCTTGCATAGTTGGTATCAAGCTCTATTGCTTTTGTATAATCTTCTATGGCACCGGCATGATCCTTCAGTTCATTCTTGTCTGCACCGCGGTTATTGTATGCAATTGTAAAATGAGGCCTCATGCTGATAGCTTTAGTATAATCCACAATGGCCGATTGATACTGCATGATCTTTGAGAAAGCCAGGGCACGGTTATAGTAAGCATCGGTATAAAAAGCATTTTGTTCTATAGCCTGGGTGAAAAAGCTGATAGCCTTTGTGTAGTTTCCTTTTTTTGCCTCTTTAAATCCGCGGTTGTTGAGCATTTCTGCAGTCTGGCTATACAGGCAAAGTGATAGCAGCAACAGGCTGCAGGCCGTTGTAATTTTTTTCATGGCTTTATTTTTAATTATCAAAAAGACATAGGTTTCCTGTTAAGCCATAAATGGCTTTTAAAAAAGGATGCTATGTTATTGGGATCAGATCGCTGCCTTTACACCAGGCACGGTTTTCATAGGGGGTGCTACCGGCGCTGAAGGCGCCGTAGGTTTTGTTCGGTGACCCTGGATCCTGGGTTCTTTCAGGCGTGGCTCTTTTATTCTTTCTTCCAGTTTTTTCCTGAAAAGCGATTGCTTTGAATCACTCTTACCGAAAAGAGGCTTTACGTTTAAAACAGGGTCCTGTTTTTTTTCATAATTGAATTCCAGTTTTTTAACAACATCAAAATTTAATTTTACTTCGGGTGTCTTCTCTTGTTTTATTTCCCACTCCTTACTTTTATCGTCGCCTTTTAATTCCCATTCCTTCTTTTTCTTTTCCTGTTCCTGCTCTTTTTCTTTCTCCTTTAATTTTTCAAGCAGTGCTCTCTTCTTTTCCAGTATTTCTCTTTTGCCATTAATTTCTCCCCGCTCTTTTTCTATTTCCTGCATTGTTTTGTCTTTATCTTTTCCTTCCTGGCTTTTTAACTGCTCTTTCTTTTTTCCGATGACTTCTTTTTTGACACCGATCTGTTCTTTGATTTTTATGATTTCCTGAAGGGTTTTATCAGCATCACTACTTGCTTTTTCCCGATCTTTTTTAGTTGGCAAGGTTTTATTTTCCGGAATTAATTTAGAGATGGTATCTTTTTTAACAGGCACTGTATCTGCTATAGGTTTTTGCAAAGAGTTAATCTTCTTCTTTTCACTTTTTTTTATTGGCGCTACAGTGATAATGCTGATCTTTTCTTCAGCTGATACTGTTAACTGTTGCTTATATGAGATTTGCTGAACAGCTATTGTAAGTGGCATAGCTTTTATATCGCTTTGCTGGCTTGAATAAGTAAAGGCCGAAAACAGGATCAGCCCTGAGAATAATCCGAGTTTTTCAAAAACGGTCAGTTTCTTGTTTTCATTTGTTATCATTCTTTTTACCCGGTTCAGTAAATAATTTGGCTTGCTGCTAATGGCCATTACATAGGGGGCAGGGGATAATGAAAATTCCTGGAAAGCTACAAGTGCATTCAGGTAATTACGCTTTTGATCACTGTTGGCGATCGCAATATCATCACAACAGGCTTCCCTTTCCTGTCGCAGCAAAGAAGATATCCATCGCATACCGGGATTGAAGAAAAATATGGCTTCAGCAAAATGTTGCAGGAAGTTTACCAGGTAATCTCTTCTGCGGATATGACCCAGTTCGTGTAGCAAAATGGTTTCTACCTGTTCAACAGGAATATTTGTAAGTAAACCAAGGGGCAACAAAATGACAGGTTTGAAATAACCAAGCGCTACCGGTACTTTTACCAGTTCTGATTGCAGCAGGAGGATAGAGGGGTGGATGCCTAAACTGTTTCGTAATTGCTCAAATTTTATTTTCCATTCTTCTATAACCGGGTGCGTTTTGTAATTGCGCAGGCGATTAACAGATGCAAGCCCCGCAATTAATTTAAGGCAATTAAATAAAAAGAGAAGGAACCATGCTAATATTATAAGTTCAGTATTGTTATTAAACCAATTGATAAGCTCAGTAATAAGCCCATCGGATAAAACCGTTGTAACATTATTGTCATTCGCAATATTGGTGTTGATACTTTCTGTTGTATGTAAAGTGGAAGCTGTTATTAATTCCTCTTGGTGTAATTCTATAAAAAAAGTAATAAAAGCAGTGGCAAGGAAAAGCATAAGCACCGTGCCCAATAAGTTATAACGCAGCTTTGCTGCTGCTTTGCCCGTTACAGAAATGATAACAGCAGCCAGCAATGCGGCCGCTAATCCCTGCCATAACGAATGAACAAACGTCCATGCCAATGCTTTCAGCACATCATTATTAAACCAATTGTTGATAAATAACAGTTGCATAAATGTATTTTAATTTAATGGCTATTGGTCAAGTTTCTTTATCATCTCCCTGATGGCATCTATTTCTTTTTTGGATGTTTTTTTATTGCCAAGCAATTGCATCATCATACTGCTGGCCGATCCATTATACATACTGTTCACAAATCGTTCCAGCAGGAAACTTTTAGTTTTGCTTTCTTCTTCAGCAACACTATATATATGTTTCATCTGGCTCTCATCTCTTAGAAGGAGGCCTTTGTCAGCCATGATCTGCATAAGCTTAAGGGTAGAAGTATATTGAACCTCTCTTTTTTGTTCGTTCAGTATATTGTTAACAATACGGACGGTAGAAGGACCATGTTGCCACAAAACCTGCAGAATTTCCAATTCGGATCTGGTAGGTTCCGGCAGGGAGTTTTCTTTATTATTTACTTTCATACGCTAAAGGTAGGAAAAAATTCGTACGAACAAAATATTATCTTACTTTTTTTTAGGCAGGGGTAAAAAAACGGGAGAGATATGTAAATACCCGGTTAGTATTCTTATTACCGCTAGTAAAACATCTACAACATCTTACAAATTATTTTTTTTAACAATTGCATGTTTATACTGTTAAATATCCAACTATCCAGACCGAAAAAAGGCCTTATCCTGTGAAACCACGTTCCTTTAAAATGCACAGGAGTAAGTAAATCATCAGTAAGAAAGCCTTCAGTAATGAAGGTTTTTTTTTCTCCATCTGAAAAACAAGAACCCCGGTAGTCAACCGGGGTTCTTTATAAATGCTATGCATTTATTTATGCCTTCTTACAATTGGGCATGGGGCAACAACTGGCTGGTTTGCAATCAGCCGGCTTGCATGTTTGCTGCGTTGTACATTGTTTGGCTTTCTTAGCCTTTTTACCCTTTTTCGTATTGGCAAAAGCTCCTGTTGCTAATGAACATACGATTGCCAGCATTAATATTTTTTTCATAATGTTATTTTAATAATTGATAAATGTGTTTCTATGAAGTATACAAAAAGCCATTGGGCGGCTTCCACACATCGGTAGTATAAGAGGAGATATGACCAGTATTGATCAGCCTGTAATTTTTCTTAAAGAGAAATTGTTGAGCCTCCCATTCATACTGCTGTTGAAAAATGAAAGTATAACAAACAGGGCAGGTACTGCAATCAGCATTATCATTACAGGCATTATCAACAGGTATTTTGGCTGTTTTTTTATTACAACATTTATCCTGTTGTTTGATTTTTGTGCAGGTGTTTTTTTCTTTGTTTTGGCTGCATGTATCCTGTTTTTTTGCTTTTGTACAGGTACTTTTTTTAGCAGCTAGAATAGCACAGGCATTTTTCATTGCGGGTATAAAACTGGCAGTTTCAGCCAGGAAAACTGCAAAAGGAAAAAATAATATCAGTGCTTTTATTCTCATCTTAAGTGAGCTAAAGATAAAAAACAAATTCGAATGAAGAAAAAGATACTGCTGTTTTATGATAAACGGTTCAGCTATTATTAGCGAGACCCATGTAATAAAAGGTACAAGAAAATAAAATCCCGCTTGCAGAAAATGCAAATGGGATTTTATGTGTGTAATAGTTTAAAAAATTATGCCTGTTTCTTTTTACGGGTAAGCCACCAACCAAGCCAAAGTCCTGCAACACCCCAGGCTACAAATACATCTAGAAAATGTATCATCAGGTCAAAACTATCATACCAGATGTGCATGATGTATGGGCCATGTAAAAAAGTAATAATTCCTGTACCCAATGTACCCATGAAAACAGTTCCAAAAGAAGGGGCATTTATTTTAACCAGGAGCCAACATAGCAGCCAGATAATAACAATATTAACGAGCAGGCCACGGGCCATATTCATGAACATTTTGTTCATGCCCGGCATGCTTTTATGATACACAACCTGTGCCCAGGGCTTTCCTTCAAGTGCCTTCATTTTTGTCTCCATTTCTTCACGGGGAGTACCCGGTGCTAACTGGGGCATCATATAAGCGCCGTCTTCACTGAACTGTGTCGATAGATATGCCATTATACTGTCCTGCTTTGGAGTATATTTTTGCTGGGCCTCATGCAGGTTTAATGCAGCCCAGGTAAGGAATTGCCAGGCGAAAAGAATAATGCCGCCAACAAGAGCGCCAATGATCATTTTTTTCATACAATTATTTTTGGTTTAGGTAACAAAATAAAAAAGAAAAATGGTATTTAAAAGCAGAAGTTTTTTTTGCAGGTAAACCTTTTTTACTTCACAAATTTTATAATATTGGACCTGCCGGTTTTAGCAATGGTATAAAGCCAGTAGATCCCTTTGGAGATATGCTTCGTATCAATGGAAAATTGGTTATTTCCTGTATAAACAGGAAGTACTTTTTGCATAATCATACGGCCGGTAGCATCCGTACATATCAACTCAGCCTTTGAAACCGTTTCGCTTAATAATTCGATATTCAAAACATCTTTCACAACGGGGTTGTTCAGTAACCTGATGTTTAACGGACTGTTGCCGTTTAGTAATATAATGGCTGAGTAGCTTACCTTACCATTTGCTTCCAAGATCTGTAAGCGGTAAAAATTATTGCCTGGTAAAATATTTTTATCGGTAAAAAAGAACGGTTTGTTGCAATCTGTTTTTTGTGCATGGATATTTTCAATGGTGCTGAAATGAATTCCATCAGTACTTCTTTCAACATTAAAAACAACAGCATCAAAACAATCTGCCTCCCATTTTAATTGGTTAACCGTTCCAAATTGTTTACCAGTAAAACTTTTAAGTTTTACCGGAAGGATTTCCGGTAAAGCTTTATTGGCAAAGTAAAAACTGGAAAAACTGGTTACATTAACCTGCAGATAATAATCCGCATTATAATTTTCCGTTGTTGAAGTAAGGGATGATGCGACAAGGCCGCCGATGGCCTGGCAGGTACTGTTATTCTTAAATACATCTACATCATTGATTGTTGCAACACCACTGGGCTGATTTTGTGAATTCATGGCAGTTTTTAAAGAATCAAGTTCTGACTTTAGAATGTAGAATCGTACACTTACATTACCAGATGCCGGTTGATTTTGGGGGGTCACAGTTACGTTCCGGTTCAGGTAAAGACGTTTGGAAGGATCTTCTCTGCAAGCACCGTTTTTGGTATAAATACTGGTACTTACTTGTCCCAGGGTATTACCATTTGCATTGATCATTGCCGCAATTTTTCCAGCAGTATCAAACACCGGTACCCATGCATTGAAGTTGGATGCGTTAATTGTAACTGTGGGCAAGACCTGGCAGGATGTTAGGTTGCCGGGTGCAACTGCAACCGGGCAGTCACCGAAACCACCTGTGATCTTACGAATACGGTCATTATTGCAATCACCGATATATACATTGCAGTTCAGTTTATCAAAATAAATATCGTATGGTGCACATAATTGTGCAGTGGTAGCAGCAATACCATCGCCATTATAACCGGCAGTACCTGTCCCTGCAATTGTACTTATCAGGCCGGTAACTTTATCAACTTTTCTTACCCTGCTATTTTGTCCATCACCAATATAGAGATTACCTGCACCATCAAACCGTATATAAGCCGGCCCCTGTAGCTGAGCCGTTGTTGCCGGGATGCCATCGCCATTATAACCGGCAGTACCAGTGCCGGCAATCGTACTGATGAGCCCTGTACTCATCGTGATCTTTCTGATGCGTTGACCGTTAAAATATTCTGCAAAATAAATATTACCATAAATATCAAAAATAATTCCACAGGGCCCGTCTATTTGTGCAGTGGTAGCAACAATACCATCGCCATTATAACCTGCGGAGCCGGTTCCTGCAATAGTACTTATTAAACCGGTAGCTTTATTCACTTTACGCACTCTGTGGTTAAACCAGTCTGCAATAAATAAATTACCAGAAGCATCAAAGCTTACATCGTTAGGGAAATTCAACTGGGCTGCTGTTGCAGCAATACCATCGCCATTATATCCTCCTGTTCCATTACCAGCAACTGTAGTTATGATGCCGGTTGATATATTTATTTTACGTATCCGCTGATTACCTCTATCGGTAAAGTAAATATCTCCGTTTACATCTAATGTAACGGCTGAAGGATAATTCAAGGTAGCTGTTGCGGCCGGGATATTATCTCCGTTATAACCTGCTGTACCGGTTCCGGCAATGGTGGTAATAATGCCGGTTGCAATGGTAATTTTGCGGATGCGGCAATTATTGAGATCAACGAAGTAAATATTACCATATGCATCTACAGCCAATCCCTGGGGCCTGTTCAGCTGTGCTGCATTTGCAGGAATATTATCTCCATTATACCCCTGCACACCGGTTCCTGCAATGGTTGTTATCAGTTGCGCATTACAGCAATTTGATAAAATGATCAAAACAAATACCAGCAAACTGTTTATGATCTTTTTTAAGCGTAGTGAAAAAGCTTGTATATACATCAGCAAGGTTGTACTGCTAAAGTAGTTTTTTGCCTTACCTATACAATACCAATAAGTTGGTATATTTTTTTGTTCTGTTTGATAAGCAACCGATGCTTATTATTCATGCATGCTCCCGAATCTCATTTTTTCATACGGGTGCCCGGTTATATCTATTACTTTTTTTATGGTGCTGCCTCCCGAATTAAAGGTGATGATTATCTCTGACTGGCCTGGATAGGTAAAAATACAATTGTAGCAAAAAGCAGTAGCATTTGTGCATTTGGTTGAAATATATGCTACCAGCTTATCAAGATCTTCCTGTGTATGAAGATTTGATGACAACTGCTCAATATAGTTGTTGATAGCAGTTTTTACCAGTACAAAATTATCCGATAGAACTCCCTGTTTAAGGTTTTCACAATCACCTGTAATTGCAGGCTGGGTTTCTTTTTTACAGCTTGTAAACAGCAAACCGGTTAACAGTATTAAAAATATATTTCGCATGGTGAAAGTTTTGGTATGCTGATAAAGACATATAAATATATAGGAATGCTGCTTATATTTTTGAGCAAGATGAATAAAAAAGAGCCCCGTTAATTAACGGAGCTCCTGTCATTATTAAGAGAAACCGAGATTACTGTTTTATAAATTTCACCGGAGTTCTTGTACCAACCTGTAACAGGTATAATCCGTTACTTATTGTTGAAGGCAATACAATATTTACTTTGTTATCGCCTGCAGAACTATTTACAGTACTGCTCCATACTCTTGTTCCGCTTACAGAAGTAATTATGATCTCCTCGGTCTTTTTTTCTGTACCGGTAAATTCAATGCTTACTTTATTCTGTACAGGATTGGGAGTAAGTGTAACATTGCTGCTATTCTTTGTAACTGTAACAGGATGCAAACTGGCAGCTTTTGGTGTGCCGCTTATTTCTGCCCTTAATTTATAACATACTGATGTACTGAAAACACCATTATAACCAAGTACCCTTATTGAGTAAGTACCAACTGTTGAGGTATTATAAATGATGGCCTCATTGGTTGTTCCTCCTGCTGCTGATGAACCGATCTGTGTACCAGCTGCATTATAGAGGTACACATCATAATCGAAAGGCAGATTGGTTAATGTTACATAAATATTAGGCTGTGCTGCTGTGTTGGTAAATTTATACCAATCAAGATCTGTTGCTGTAGCGATCTGTGAATTCACATCGGTGTTGACACTAATTGTGCTTGCTGCAGCCTGCGTTTCATTAGGCTCTGGCGTATTGGAACAGCTTGAACTTGCAGTAACATGTAAGGTATAACACAGGGTGGCTGAAAAAGCGCCATTATAGCCATATACCCTTACAGTATAAGTTCCGGCAGCTACACCATTTACTGTAATGGTTTCGCTCGTGGTTCCTCCGGCAGCAGAACTGCCGATTACTGTGCCGGCAGAATTCAATAACTGCACATCATAATCAAATGGCAATGTAGTAAGGGATACGGTGATGTTTGTACCTGCAGCTACTGTAAACTTGTAATAGTCATTATCGGTGTTGGTTGCGATCAGGGCCATATAATTTGTTGCTACAGAGATAGTCCCTGCTGTAGCCTGTGTATTGTTTGGTTCCTGTATATCAGGGCATCCCTGAGCGACACATGCTGCACGTCCGGCAATAGAAGTAGTACCGGTATTGCCTGGATCAAGCCATGGTTTTAATTGTTGTGATGCAGAAGCGCCATTGCTGATCCAGTCATAAGATACCTTGCCATAATAATCATTTTTATTTGCAGGTACGGCACCACAAGATGACGGGCCTCCTGAAAGCTTACCCACAATCCGCCCTGCGCTATTGAATAAAGGTGAACCGGAAGAACCACCTTCTGTAATACTGTGATTGGTTACAGTAGCTACCCAGTTTGCCTGCCAATGCGAATTATCAGGCAATTGAGAATAATACCTGCGTGAGGTTAAAGCCGCTGAATAAGTAGATACTTTTTTTATGTCGCCGGCAGGGTGGTGGATACCAACACCACTATTGCTTCCTGTACCACTTGCATCAAAACCTGCATAGTAAACATTATAACCTGCAGGTATAGCGTTATTAAATTCAACCAGTAAATAATCAGAACCAAAAACATTGGAATTTGCACCGTTTGATGCACTGGAACGCATGGTACAACCGGTCATCGTATTAGAGCCTGGCTCAGAAGCACCATTGGTACAACCTGCACTTTGATAATTGAAATAAAATACCCATTGATTTTTATCTGCTGCCGAAACTGCTGCACCACAATGGTTGGCAGTTAAAAAATAATTCTTACAATCCTGTGCCACATTATTGATAAGGGCACCGCTGCAATAACCCTGGCTGGCGCCATTCTTAATTAATATCCTGGCAACAGAATTCCGTTGATTGGTCCAGGCTGCACCTTCGGGACAATTAACATTTACATTACAGGCGCCTGATGTACCAAAGCCGCAGCATTTTGGGTTCTGTAATTTTATATAACTGGGAGGCTCTGGTGCATTGTACACATTGGCAACGCCTGTTATGGTAAAAGTTCCTTTTTGTTTTACATTGGCTGGTTCGTAATATTCTATTACACAGTCGCTGGTATAAATGATCTCTGTTGCAAACAGTTTGCTCTCATTATTATTATGAGCGCCAAAAGATCCTATCAGGTGTGTTTTTTCTGCATTGTAAACATATAATACAGCACCTTCGGGGATATAAAAATTTTCGTAGTACAAAGATGTTGCAGGAGCATCAGGTACTTGTAGATACAATCTCCAAACCCTGTCTTTATTGGGCAATATGGTCCATACACCACTGTTTTCGGGTGAAAAGGAAACAGGGAATATTTGTCCTGCGGGTAACATTTCACCTTTGACATAGATCTGCCTTGCCTGGTTTTGCAATGCTGCAACATCAATACGGGGCATTACCTGCTTCCCTGCATCGAAGTTATCATTTAAGGGATAAGAGAAACTGAAAGGCTTTCCGCCACGGCTTATTTGTGAACTGGCGCTAAAGCCAAGCACCAGTAAGCCAATTGTGAATAAGGCTAATTTTTTCATAACAAGTTTGTTTTAGATGAAGGTTGAGGGCGTAAATGTATTGTTTGGGAATGGGAATTAAAATACCTCAAACTGGTATCTTTTTAATTATCGTATTTTATCAGGGAGGAAAACGATAACAATCAATATGTTACCTTATTGTCATTATCAAAATTTAGAAATATACTATAGCAATCATAGTAAAAATACTTATGAAATGTCTTGGTGGCAGCATAAAATAAAGTGCAGAAAAAAATGGAAAAGGTTTAAAAATTCACAGCATCCAATTAATGCATGCCATGCATTCCCGGCATAGACTGTTGCTGTATTTTAAATGTAAATGGCTTAAGCGGTATAGTTTCTGCTTCCTGTTTTCCTTCGGTGATCTTTAAAAATTGTTTTGGGTTTACATTTTTATAGACCTGTGTGATGCCCGAAACGGGCCAGGTTATTTTTATTTCGTCGATGATCTTTGCAGAACCTATACCAATACTCTGGCGCAGGGGAGAGCAACCAAAACTTCCGCCTGAATTCACTTCCCGGCAGATCATTCTTTGCATACCATTTTCAGTAATGGTTACGGTAATTTTTGCCCCAATACTTTGCCTGTTCGATTTCGTGCCTTCTAATTTTAAACTGATCCAGTTATTATTACCCTGGCCGGCATTATAGAAGAGTGCACTGTTGTAAGCATCACCAAAATAAGCTCCTCCCAGGTCCATGGCAATATCCTGTGTGCCGTTATTATCAATATCAGCAAAAGAAACGCCATGGCCTTTTTGCAACTGGCCAACCTTTGCAGCATTGGTCACATCAACAAAATTCTTACCATCAATATTTTTGTATAACCTGTTGGGCACAATAGATTGATAGCTTGGATTGCCGGTGCCCAAATAAATATCCAGGTAGCCATCATTGTCAATATCACCAAAATTTGAACCCATAGAAAATGAAGTTTGATTCACATCCATGGTAGATGTAACATTGGTAAATGTTCCGTTCTTATTATTTTGGAACAGCATTATTTTTCCTGCCGGGTCGGCAGAAGGGTTGAGTGCTTCTTTAGCTGCGTAATAAGAAAGCGGCCTGTCAAATTCGTAGTTGCACATAAAAATATCCAGCCAGCCATCGTTATTAAAATCAAAGAACCAGGTAGGGAAGGTGCGGTACTCCGAATTGGCAAAGCCGGCTTCATCAGACACCTTTTTAAACGCAAGGCCATTTCCTTTTGCACCTTCA
>Ga0193752_1000857_pt1 | contig 27208 bp, 28 predicted proteins | sample H1c1metaG_FD_144924 | JGI IMG/M metagenome (GOLD analysis project Ga0193752, IMG submission 144924) | Soil microbial communities from a riparian zone of the East river system, Colorado, United States - H1c1 | ecosystem: Environmental > Terrestrial > Soil > Riparian zone | place: USA: East River...
CACATTTTGCTTTACCGGCCTGGATACCGATCACATTCGAGTTAACTGTATTGTTCTCTGCGGTGGGAATGGTACTTACATTTTGTTATTTATGTAACCTGGCTCCATTTGTAAAAAAACATCATTTTCACCCAAGAGCTACTGACGATCTTTTTGTAATGGCTATTGAGTGTACCGATAAAACCAATGATGCTGAAGTGCAGGCTTTTTTACAATCGGCAGGCGCCCAGGAAATAAATGTACAGATGGCAGAAACAGGATGGTGGATCGGCAGGTATCATAAAGAACAAAAACTGTATAAAGAAGAAAAAGGGTATTAATTGTAAATACGATTGAGCGGGAGAACAATTTCCCATTTAATAAAAAGAAGATTATCAGAATGAAAAAATTCGCAATTATAGCAACACTGATCTTGTCAACGGCAGTTGTGTTTATTGGTTGTAAAGATAAACGTGACCCGGGGCGTGTTTATATGCCTGATATGGCTTACAGCCGTGCTTACGAAAGTTATGCATCACGTGACTCTGCTGTTTTTACAACAGATCCCAATGATGCAGGACATAAAATATTTTATAATAACCTGCCATCTGCCGGTACTATTAAAAGAGGAGAACTTTTTCCTTTTACGATAGCACACGATAACAGTTTCAGCACTATTGATAGTAATGTTGTTTTAACCGGCCAGCTCGCCATGTTAAAAAATCCTTTGGACCCTTTAACTACTGCCGATAGCATTGAAGCAGGCAGATTGTTCAATATTAATTGTGGCGTTTGTCATGGTGCCAAAGGCGAAGCAAACGGCCCGGTGGCCCCCAAACTTGGAGGTGTAAAAAGCATCATTGCTTCGTCACCTAAGTTCAGTGATGGAAGAATATTTTATGTAATGGAGTATGGTCAGGGTAATATGGGTAGCTATGCTTCTCAATTAAGCAGGGAACAAAGGTGGAGGATAGTACAATATATCAGAACATTGGAACCAAAGGCTGCAGCAGCTTCAGCAACACCAGCTGCTGCTAAAGACACTGTAGTAAAAAAATAAAAGCATTAACTCAAAATAAAGATCAGATGGATCATCAATTTCAATTACCGGGCAGTTACAAAAAGTGGACGTATGGACTGATTGCTGTCGGCCTGGTAGCATTAGTGTATGGATTTATAATGTATCATCCGCTTACACATGCGGGGCATGGAGAGCATGTTGATAGCACCCGCTTCTGGGCTGTGTTATTGCAAAACAGTGTGTTCTTTTTATTGGTAGTTAATGCCGCTATGTTCTTTATTTGTGTTACCACTATGGCAATGGGCGGATGGGTAATTGCATTCAGAAGGGTATCAGAAGCCATCTCAAGCGTAGTTCCCATTTTAGGTATTATCACATTTGTTATTCTGATGTGCATTGTTTTTGGTGGCCGTACTGATATTTATCACTGGCTGGATAAAGACGCCGTTGCAAATGACCATATATTAAATGGAAAGAAAGGGTTTCTAAATCCGACATTCTTTACCATCTGGTCTGCTTTAACAATCTTATTATGGTGGTTTCTTGGAAAGAAAATGCGCAGCATGAGTTTGGAAAGTGATAAGAAGGGTAATATGGATTATGAGTCGGGAAAGAAATTTATATGGAACAGTACTGTTTGGGCATCTCTATACACGATTGTTTTTACACTTACAGTAGCATCAACCATACCCTGGTTATGGCTGATGAGTATTGATGCCCATTGGTACAGTACCATGTACAGCTGGTATACTTTTGCCAGCACATTTGTGTCGGGCGTTTCGTTGATCGCCCTGTACGTAATTTATTTAAAGAACAGGGGTCAGCTTGCGTATGTTACTGATGAGCATCTGCACGACCTTGGAAAATTCATGTTTGCGTTCTCTATTTTCTGGACATACCTGTGGTTCTCTCAATACATGCTTATCTGGTATAGTAACCAGCCGGAAGAAACAAAATATTTTGTTGAGAGAATAGGAACCGCCACTAAGGCAGGTCCTTATAAAGCAATATTCTTCCTCAACTTAATAATTAATTTCCTTTGTCCGTTATTAATATTGATGAAGAAAGGCTCAAAAAGAAACTGGACGATGGTTACCGTTATGGCGGTGATGATCATCTTTGGCCACTGGATCGACTTTTTCCAAATGGTAATGCCGGGCACTGTGCACGGGCATTATAGCTTAGGATTTTTTGAATTCGGCACAGCTGCCTTATTTATTGGATTGATCATGTGGGGAACAGGAAATTATTTAAGTAAGCATTCTTTGCTTGCAAAAAATCATCCTTTCTTAAAAGAGAGTATGATTCATCATACATAGATCCCCTCCGCCCCTAAAGGGGGAGCCACGAAGGAGATCGAAATGGAGATTAGACTATTTTGAAATAGAATAAAAAAGAAGTTAAAAAAATCCTCGCCTTAGCAGGGTGCAAAAGCCTTTAGGGGTTTGGGGCGACAAATAACACATTTATGAAAGAGTTTTTAATGATAGCTTTAGGAGCACTGATCTTTGTAGTCATCTTTCAGATTGCAAAAGCCAGTGAATATGTAAGCGTTTTAAAAGGCGAAAACAAGACCCGTAAACAGAATAACAAGATCAACGCTTTCATGTTGATAGGTTTTCTTGTTTTTGGTTTGATAGGTGTTTGGTATTGCAATGAATTGTATTATGGAAAAACCCTTTTTCCACAAGGCGCTGCATCGGTAGAAGGAGATGAATGGGATCAGATGTTTATGATAACAACAGTTATTACCGGTGTTGTTTTTATTCTTACACAGGTCTTATTATTCTGGTTCTGTTTTAAATACCAGCAGAAGGATGACAGAAAAGCATTTTACTTCCCACACAATACAAAGTTAGAATTGATATGGACGACTGTTCCGGCAATCTTCTTAACAGTACTGGTTGTATTTGGTTTAAAATACTGGTTTAAATTAACCGGCGATGCACCAAAAGAAGCAATGGTAGTAGAGGTTACCGGTCACCAGTTTGCCTGGGAGTTCAGGTATCCCGGTGCTGATAAAGTTTTAGGTAAAACGAATTACAAATTATACACTGCAAAAAATAGTCTTGGGGTTGATTTTGAAGATCCTGCCAGCAAGGATGATATACATGTAAATACAACGATGCATATTCCTGTTGGTGTTCCGGTTAAAATGGTTATCCATTCGCAGGATGTAATTCATGACGTTGGATTGCCACATTTCAGGTTGAAGATGGATGCTGTTCCCGGTATTCCAACCACTCAATGGTTTACGCCAAAGATCACCACAGCGGACATGAAAAAGAAGACAAACAACCCCGATTTCAATTTTGAAATTGCCTGCGATCAGTTGTGCGGCGCAAGTCACTATGCCATGAGGGGTGTGATCATTGTTGAAACAATGGAAGAATATAAAAAATGGCTGGCGGAGCAAAAATCTGAATACTCTACATTATTTCCTGCTAAACCGCTGGATCAAAATGTAGCAGATACTGTAAAGAGAGACATTTCACAGGTATTGCCGGTAAAAAAATAATTAAAGGGTTTCCCATAGTAATCGGGAGAAAAAAATAAGAATATGAGTAGCGTAGCCACATTAGACCATGCCGATGTTCACGGAGCACATGATGCACATCATGAACATCATCACCATGAAACATTTATAACCAAATATGTTTTTAGCCAGGATCATAAGATGATCGGCAAACAATTCCTGATAACAGGTATCATCTGGGCCATTATAGGAGGCTTGTTTTCGGTAATATTCCGCTTTCAATTAGGTTATCCCGAAGCAAGTTTTCCCTGGCTGGAAGATCTGTTAGGACATTGGGCTGCAGGAGGTAAATTAAAACCAGAGTTTTATTATGCATTGGTTACCATGCACGGAACCATTCTGGTATTCTTTGTATTAACGGCAGGCTTAAGCGGGACATTTGCAAACTTCCTTATTCCATTACAGGTTGGTGCAAGAGATATGGCTTCGCCTTTCTTAAATATGCTAAGCTACTGGTTCTTCTTTTTAGCTTCTGTAATTATGTTTGCTTCTTTGTTTGTACAAACAGGACCTGCAAGTGGCGGCTGGACGATCTATCCTCCATTAAGCGCTTTGGGAGATGCTTCCAGCGGATCAAAAATTGGTATGGATCTTTGGCTGGTAAGTATGGCCATGTTTATTGTATCGTCTTTATTGGGCGGCCTTAATTATATCACTACCATCCTCAACATGCGTACAAAAGGTATGAGCATGACCCGCCTGCCACTTACCATCTGGTCATTATTCTTTACTGCTGTATTGGGTGTACTTTCTTTCCCTGTGTTATTATCAGGCGCTATATTATTATTGTTCGATCGTAACCTGGGCACCAGCTTCTACTTAAGTGATATTGTTGTGGCTGGTAAAATTTTACCAAATGAAGGTGGTAGTGCCATCTTGTTCCAGCACTTGTTCTGGTTCCTTGGCCACCCTGAAGTATATATCATCTTATTACCCGCCATGGGAATGAGTTCGGAGATCATTAGTGTGAACAGCCGCAAACCTATATTTGGTTATATGGCCATGGTTGGCTCTGTGTTTGCGATCGCTATACTGGCCTTCCTCGTATGGGCGCATCATATGTTTGTTACGGGCCTTAATCCATTCCTGGGTTCCGTGTTTGTATTACTTACATTATTGATCGCTGTACCATCTGCTATTAAAGTATTTAACTGGCTTACTACATTATGGCGGGCAAATATCCGCTTTACACCAGGTATGTTATTCGCTATCGGGTTTGTAAGTTTATTCATCAGTGGTGGTTTAACAGGTATCTTCCTGGGTAATTCAGCGCTTGATCTTCATTTGCACGATACTTATTTTGTGGTGGCTCACTTCCATATAGTAATGGGTGTGGCATCCATGTTTGGCATGTTTGCGGGTGTTTATCATTGGTTCCCTAAAATGTTTGGCCGCTATTTAAATAATACAATGGCTTATATCCATTTTTGGGTAACTATTGTTGGAGCTTACCTTATCTTCTGGCCAATGCACTACCAGGGTTTAGCCGGTATGCCACGTCGGTATTACGATTTTTCAGGCTGGAGCTCGTTTAACATGTTCAGCGGCCTGAATGAATTCATCAGCTTTATAGCATTGGTTGTATTTGCTGTTCAGTTGTTATTTGTATTCAATTTCTTTTACAGCATATTTAAAGGAAGAAAAGTTACCGATCCAAATCCATGGGGTTCTAATACATTGGAGTGGACCACACCGATCAACCCGGGACATGGAAACTGGCCTGGTGAGATACCGGAAGTTCATCGTGGAGCTTACGATTATGCAAAAGACGGTAAAGAATTCATACCACAGAATGTACCTATAGGAGATGATGAATCAACCCATCATTAATATAATAAATTAAAAGTGCGGTTGATTTTGAAGAGATATAAAATTCAGATTTTTGAATAATTCAGAACAGGAACAAAAGACCATAGCCAGCTCAACATCATTTGCGTTGGTAAGTAAAGTGAAAGATTACTTTCAACTGATCAAGTTCACTTTAAGTTTTATGGTGGTGTTCAGTACGGTGGTTAGTTTTTTAATTGCACCTACTGAACAAGATGGAGTTCAGTTTTATGTTCGGGAAAAATTAATATCAGTTCTTTTACTTTTTGTTGCAGGCATGTTGGTCACCGGTTCGGCAAACGCCATTAACCAGGTTCTGGAGAAAACTTCAGATGCGTTAATGATGCGTACAGCTAAAAGACCGGTTGCCAGTGGCAGGATGACTGTGAGTGAAGCAGGAATATTTGCTTTCATTACAGGCGCTGCCGGCGTTTTTATGATGTGGAAGTTTTTTAACACGGAGAGTGCATTAGTTAGTTTAGCCAGTCTTTTTTTGTACGGCTTTATTTACACACCACTCAAAAAAGTTAATTCAATTTCTGTATTGGTTGGTGCTATACCTGGTGCATTACCCTGTTTAATTGGGTGGGTTGCAGCGTATGGTAATGAAACCATCAGCTGGACAGGTGCCTGGGTTTTATTTGGTATCCAGTTCTTATGGCAGTTCCCGCATTTTTGGGCAATTGCCTGGCTTGCACACAAAGATTACACCTCGGCAGGGTTTAAATTGTTGCCGGCTGATAAGGGCCCAACCAAATTCACCGCAATGCAAAGTATCATTTACAGCGCATTGATGATACCAATGGGATTTGTACCTTATTTCACAGGTATCAGCGGGATGACCAGTTTTTTTATTTTGCTGGGTTGCAATTTGTGGATGGTTTACGTGAGTGTATTGTTATTCATACGCATGGATGCAAAAAGTGCAAGACGGGTGATGTTCAGTTCTTACTTTTATTTGATGATCGTTTTACTGGCATTGTTTGCAAACAAGAGTGTATAGTAAATGGAATAATAAATTTAAAAATTCCCATTTGGGATAAAGTGATATGAGTACAGTGGCAATGGAACAAAGAAAAAAAATTCATCCGCATAAATTTACCCTGTGGGTAGGCATCGGCAGTTTGCTGATGATGTTTGCGGGTTTAACAAGCGCTTATATAGTTAAACGTAACCAGGCTAACTGGCAATCGTTTGATCTGCCGCAGTTCTTTTGGTACAGCACAGTTGCAATAATAGCGAGCAGTGTAACCATCTTCCTGGCAGAGAAAGCTTTTAAGCAGCGGGAAATGAAAAAATACAGGAGCCTGGTAATTACCACGCTGGTATTGGGAGCTCTTTTTATTGTTTTTCAATTGCTGGGCTTTCAGCAATTCTGGAAACAGGGATTACCATTGGGAAATAATGTTTCCCTCGACTTTCTGTACGTGATCGTTGGCTTGCATGCTGCACACGTTTTGGGAGGGCTGGTAGCATTGATCGTATTGTTTGCAAAAGCATTCAGTACAAAAACAAGAACCTACAACAGTGTACCGGTTGAACTGGTAAGTACATACTGGCACTTTGTAGACGTGCTTTGGATCTATTTATTGATATTTTTAATAATGATCCGGTAGAAAAAATATTAGTTAGTTTTTATTATAGAATTTAAGAAATATGTCAACAACAACGATACCAACAAACACTAAATGGTGGAACGGAGGAAGAAGCCCGTTTAATATAAGTTATGGTAAAGTAATGATGTGGTACTTTTTAATGAGTGATGCTTTTACTTTTGGAGCATTCCTGATTAGCTATGGTACCATCCGCTTTAGCGTTAACCATTGGGCCGATCCAAACCATGTGTTCAATGCATTTCCTTTAGCCGGCCATGCAAACCTGCCACTTGCTTTTGTTAGTTTGATGACGTTTATTCTGATCTTCAGTTCGGTAACGATGGTACTGGCAGTGCATGAAGGCCATAAGATGAACAGGAAGGGCGTTGAAAAATATATGATCCTTACTATATTGGGCGGACTTGCTTTCTTAGGCTGCCAGGCCTGGGAGTGGACACATATGATCACAGGGGATCATACAGTGCTGGCAGACAATGTACTTAACACATTCGGTACCACAGTAACCGGCAATCCATGGGGTATACCAGCCGATTCGAATGCAGCGTTGGCAGCTTTACAAAAAACACCCGATGCAAACCTGGCGTCTATAGTTCATTCACTTGGACATGGTGGTAATACACATGAAACAATGACGAGACCACAAATGATCTCGGCTATACAGACGGCTATACAGTCAGGTGATCTTCATGTAACTACCCCTGGCCCAATTGCCTTTGGAGGCTATTTCTTTGGTATAACAGGTTTCCATGGTTTTCACGTATTTAGCGGTGTAATTATTAACCTGGTAATGCTTATCAAAACAAGGCTTAAACATTTTGATCAGCGTGGCCATTATGAAATGATTGAAAAAGCAGGATTGTACTGGCACTTTGTAGATTTGGTTTGGGTATTTGTATTCCTTTGCTTTTATCTTGTTTAAAATTTATTAAAAGATTTTTTTAAAAATATAATTATGAGTTCACACGTATCTTCTCCCGAAATTACACATGCCCCCGAGCATGCTTCAGGTACCGGCCGTATCTGGAAAACATTCTGGGTTTTATCTGCATTGACTGTAATTGAATTGGGCCTTGGATATTTTTTATATTGGAAGCATGGACAATTGTCTTATGGAATGACCCTGTCAACCAAGTTGCTGATAGCTGCATTGACCCTTGCCAAGGCTTATTATATCGTTTCTATTTTTATGCACCTGGGCGATGAGATCAGGAACATGATCATGACGATTGTTGTGCCACTTATGTTATTTGTATGGTTCATTGCAGCGTTCCTTTGGGATGGCAATGCGTGGAAGAATTTACGTAATACAGATGCCGGAAGCCGTCCTGCGCAAACGGAACAGCACCAGCTACATCCTGTTGAAAAAGACGCAAAACCTTAATTCGTTGATCATGAAATAAAATTATTAACCATCCCGATATTATCGGGATGGTTTTTTGTTTTATGAATGATTTGATTTGCATTGCCGTAAATTTGCACAGTCAGAAAAAATTATGAATAAGAAAGCCGTTTTAGCACTAATGCTTGCCTTGATAATGCCCTTTTCCGGGTATTTTATAGTAAAGTATTACAGTAAAGATGCCGTGCACATGCCGGCCAGGTATTTTGCACCTGAACGTGTGGTTGTATCTGAAAAAAATGGCAAAACTGTTACCGATACCATCTGGCATAAAGTAAAGAATATTGAATTTACCAACCAGCTCGGCAAAAAAGTTTCGTTGTATGATCTGCATGGAAAAATTATTGTGATAGATTTCTTTTTTACCCGTTGTCCAAGCATTTGCCCAGGCCTTGCCCGCAGTATGAAAAGACTACAGGATTCTTTTAAAAAGAATGACAGCATCGTTCAGTTCATTTCTATAAGTGTAGATCCGGAGCATGATTCGGTGCAACAGCTGCGCAAATTTGCTGATCGCTATGGTGCTAACCATGATACCTGGTGGTTTGTAACCGGCAACAAAAAAGACATTTATGACTTTGCATTCAATGAACTTAAAGCAAGTCTTACCGATACTGATATTGATACTGCATTTCTTCACACAGAAAATTTTTATTTACTCGACAGCAATTTCATTGTAAGAGGTTGGTATAATGGTTTTGACACGATAAAGCAGGCAAAGCTGGTGCAGGACATACCATTGCTAATGCTTGAAAAAGACAGGAAAAAACCTTCTGTATTCAGGGAATTCATACCCATACTACCCCTGATATTTGTTGCGATAGGAATTGTATTTGTAGCCGTAATTATTTTTAACCGCCAAAAGAACAAACAGGAAAAAAACGCCTAGTATATGTTACCACCTTCTTTAACTAAGAATGATAAAAACGCAAAGCTTTTAATTTATACGGTATCTTTTGTGGTATTTGCCGCCGTGGTTTTTTTAAGTAAATACAAATTAGATGTTAACCTTGGTTTTGATGTGCATGTATTTGCAAAAGCAAATGCGACCATTAATTCATTGGTTGCAGTATTGTTGCTGGCCGGCCTTCTTACCGTTAAGCAAAAAAAATATGCAGTACATAAGAAAATCATGCTCACGGCTATTTCATTGTCTGTGCTGTTCTTAGTTTCTTATATAGCTCATCATTTACTTGCCGGTGATACAAAGTATGGCGATATAAACCATGATGGCATTTTAAGCGTTGATGAAAAGGCCCTGGCAGGAAATCTGCGGGTGGTCTATTATTTTATCCTGATTACACATATTCCGCTGGCAGCTATCATCCTTCCCTTTATTTTGTTTACAGCATATAGGGCCCTTATCGGGGAATATGATAAACATAAAAAACTGGTTAGGATCACCTGGCCGGTTTGGTTTTATGTGGCAGTAACGGGAGTGGTAGTTTATCTTATGATCAGTCCTTATTATAATTAACCAAAAATGCAACAGGGAAACACTTTAAAAATATTGAACCTGATGCACAAAGCCTTGCTGATGAGCCAGCTTCTGTTTGCGGGTGTTTGCATTTACCTGGTTTATTCAAAGAGTTTTTTACCACCAGCACAGGAACTGGACAGGACGCTGCAGGTAATTGCATTAATAGCTACTGTAGGAGGAATTTATGCAGGAATGACCCTTTTTAAAAAGAAATTGATACAGATAAGAGACATGCAGGCCGAAGCAAAAGAAAAACTTGCTTTGTACCGTGCAGCCTGTATCATGCAATGGGCGCTCATGGAAGGCCCATCTATCTTCTGTATCGCTTGTTTTTTGATGACGGGTAATTATGCGTTCCTGGCGCTCGTAGTGGTAATTCTTTTTTTGTTTGTGATGACAGCCCCCTCAAAACTAAAAATATTGATGCAGTTACAGATCAGCGAAGCGGAATTAGATGAATTATAGCACAGGCTCAACAACAATTTTCATCTTGCTGAAATAAGAGATACGCACATTTAATTTGTCGCCAACCTTAATATCTACCGGTAAATTGGCAGCCTTAGGCGAAACCTTAGCCTGTACCTTATCACCAAATACATTCAGGTAAATACCATGCGGAGATATTTTGTACACTTCTGTTTCAACAACTTCCTGCTTTTTAAAAGCCCTTTCGGCAGAGTAATATTCAGGGATGAATTTTTGGGTAAAAAGTGATGCAGTGATCTTCTCTTTTTTCTCCAGGTTATCCAAGGCAAATGTCACAGCCTCATTCAACTCAGCTTCGGTTGGCTTGAGTTGCCAGGGCGATATGAGTGCAGGAAAAAATAAATAACTGTCTATCTCCTTTACAAAATACTTATCATCAACAATTTTAAGGTAGCCAATAAAATTGTTTTCTGTTCTGGCTTTGTTGATCAATACATCCAGCGCATTATTGTACATGAACTGGATGTTGGTTGCAACCATCTTGTCACCACGGCCGGACAACCCCACAGTAAAACTGACCGTATCCCCAATATGAAATACATGTTTTCTTTTGAGCAGCTTTTCATCAACACTTCCATTCACAACTTTCTTCTTGCCGTTTTGTTCGTACTCAATTATGATATACTTTTTTTCGTGGTTAACGAAACTTACCTGGCCCTTGTTTATGGTATTGCTCATGTAATGTTTATACCGTTGTTCAACAGTTATTGTAAAGTAAGGATTTATGAGGAGTCTTTGCTAATAAAATTATAGTTCCAATTCTTCAGAAGGGTTCCAGAAACGTTTTTTGAAATCAACTACCGTATCGTTCTTAACAGCAACACCGTCTTTTTTTAATAACTCTTCCATCATGGTTGGTGTTGCAAAATGGTGTTTACCGGTAAGCATACCATTCCGGTTTACCACACGCTGGGCGGGCACTTTGGGTTTTGCACTTCCTGCTGCATTCATTGCCCAGCCTACCATACGGGCACTTAGCCTGGTACCCAGGTAAGCAGCAATAGCGCCATAAGAGGTTACTTTTCCTTTTGGTATCTGCCTCGCTACTTCAAAAACATCAGCAAAGAAACTATATTCCTTTTGTGTGCTTTTAGGCTGCTCCTGCTTAACAGGCTTTTTTTTAAGATTGCTTATTTTCTTTGCCATTTGCTGTTAAAGATAATAATTCAAGGCGTTTTTGTTCAGGAACATTTTTATAATCATAGGGACAATGTTTACAACCGTTGCCACAGCAATGTCCCCTGTCGAGGTGATATTTGGCAGTAAGTACAATGAACCCCTGTTCATTGTAATAAAAGTCTTCGCCTTCGATCCAGTTATTCTTCATCTTTTAATATTTCCTGCAGTTGTTCATCAATATTTTTTATTACTGCCGGGAGAGTGAACTTGAGATAATGGATTTTTTTGCTTTGTGCGATGTCCAGGCTTTCGTAGTGCGTTTTTATTTTTAGCTCCTCTTTTACAATTGCTTCATTATAAATATTGTCTGAATCTTCAACAATGGAAAGGCCATAAAGTTCAGCAACTCTTTTTGTGAAAAGATACAGATCCGGAGAATCGGTTTTAAGATGAATAAAACCTCCGGGCTTTAATATCTGTTGATACAGCCGTAAAAACCGCGGATGTGTCAATCTTTTTTTTGCTTTTGAAACCCTGAGTTGCGGGTCAGGAAAAGTGATCCATATTTCGTCCACTTCGCCTGCTGCAAAATAGTCAGCCAGCTTCTCGATCTGGGTCCGTAAAAAACCGGCATTTGAAATACTTTCCCCCAGGCATTTTTTTGCGCCGATAAACATGCGGTTGCCTTTTACATCTACCCCGATAAAATTCTGTTGCGGAAATAATTTAGCCAGTCCAACGGTATATTCCCCTCTTCCGCAGGCAAGCTCCAATACCAACGGATTTTGATTTTTAAAAAAATCATTCCATTTCCCTTTCATAGCAGGAGGGTATTCCAGCACATTGGCGAAGGTTTTTATTGCAGCAAAGCGTTCTAATTTTTTTTGAGCCATGGGCAGCAAAGATAAATAATCGACTTTTCAAAAAACGGTGTAAAATCCTGCTGTTTCTGATTTAAAAGCCCTGCCAAAGATAAAAATCAACTAAATTTGCATACTATTTTAATTTAAAGCGAATTTATATGACAACAGTTATTGTACCGGTAGATTTCTCAGAAACCTCTTTACATGCAGCGAGGTACGCTGCTCAATTATTAGCTGGCAAGAGCGACGTAAACATAATTTTATACCACAGTTATGAAAAGCCTGTAGAGGCCGAGCATGCAGCCGGGGCTCTTGAAAATGTAAAGATTGAATTAACAGCAAAACATGCATTGCAAATTGAGATACTGGCGCACCAGGAATCTGATTTTGTTGACGGGCTGGAAAAGGCTGCCCGCCACCGTGCAGCTAACCTGATCATCATGGGCATAACCGGTAAGTCGGCCATTGCACAAGTGTTTTTTGGCAGTAATACTTTAAAAATGTCCGAAAGAAAAGTTTGCCCGGTTTTAATTATTCCAGAAGCGGCATCTTTTAACCCGATAAAAAATGTAATGCTTACTTCTGATTTTAAGAATACACTTGAATCAACACCCTCGGGACTGATAAAAGGGTTTCTTGATCTGGTTAATCCTCAACTGCACATTGTGAATGTTGATAATGAACATTATATTTCTTTGACCGAAAATTATGAGGCAGAGAAACAGGAATTGAAAAAGATGTTTGCCGATTATAACCCGGAATTTTATTTTATGCGCTTGTTTGATGTGGATGAGGCAATTAATTTATTTGCTGAAAGCAGGAATATTGATCTCATCATTGCTATACAAAAGAACCGGTCATTTATTGGTAAGTTACTAAATGGCAGCAGAACAAAAACATTGACCTATCATAGCAAAATGCCAATAATGGTAATGCACGAGTAAAAGCATTTGGTTTATTTTATCTGCCCCGTTTTTAACGGGGATTTTTTTGGAGGGAGTTAAGTAAGTTCATCCAGTTGATGAATAACCTTGCAATTTTTTATCTTAAAAAAGGATATGACTTCTTCACATAAACTTTCACGTACAGCAATTAACAGGTTGCCGGATTTTTTTTCATCCTGAAAATGATCTACTGTTTTTACAATTGAATCGTAAAAACCTTTTCCTTCAAGCTCCAGTTTACCGGCCTCATCAATGATAAGCCAGTCGGAGGCTTGATCTAAGGCCTGTGTTATAATTAAATTCGCTTTTTCAAAAACGGCAGTATAGAAATGAAACCTGCCAACAGAAGTAAGCGGTTCTTTTGTATTTATTGCATCTGCGCATTCAATATCAAAGATCTCTTTTGTTTGCAGATCAAGTATTTTTCTGCTGCCATCAATATCGGGCATTAAAACACCTGCAACATTTTTTTGTTGGTCACACCATTGCAGTAATTGTGTCGTTTTACCAGTATGTATGGGCCTTGAGAAGATATAAATACTCATAACGGGTTGTTAGATATTTCGGGAGTAACCGGTTCTGAATAAGTTAAGGTTGCATGTATGAGTGCCGCAAAGAAAAAATACCATCTTTTGAAACCCTGCTGTAATTTACTTTGTTGCCAGGCCAAAGCTGTTAACCTTCTTAATACAGGTAAAAAAGATAAAGTTTTTAAAACCTCATCACTGTAGCGGCTTTCTCTTTTATGCAAAAGCTTTTGAATGGCTTTTGTAAACAAAGGTCCGATCAGCATATACCAAAGCAAAATAGCAGATAATGTCCAGCTGATCGTTTTTGCAACAGCCAGCCAGCCTTGTTTACTATTATCAGCAAAAACAAATAAGGTAACCGATAAAGTGAGCATAACTACAATCAATATCCAAAGCTTTTTGTAACTATTTTTCCCGGAAGTTTTTTTGGGGATACTGATGTTGTTGTTTATTTCTGTTGAGGTTTCTAAGACCAATGCCGGGTGTTCAGCATCAAAGCTTTTGATGGTACGATACGCCAGCCAGGCAATAAAGAATCCTCCCGCCAGGTAAATGAGCAAATAAATACCAACGATCCAGTAACTACCATTTGTAACAATACTGCCAAACTGCCTGGCAAGTAAAGCAATCATTTCATCCATCGCTTTCCAGAGCGATTGCCCGAAAAATAAAGTGAGAATGAGTAATTTTTGGATTGCCGATTCGATCATGGCGATCGTACTTAATAAAACGATGCTTATAAAATTCACCTTTAATAAACTGAATAAACCATAACCCAGTAAAGCCTGGAAAGCAACTGCAATATAAGCTGGAAAAGGAGTGTGTGGGCTAACCATTGCTTTTACGATCAGGACGATCATGGCGCTTTTTAAGACCTGCTTGTAATTGTGTTCCGAAATATCTGCAATTAAACAGATCATGATCACAGCCATGCCGCCAACAAGTAGACCGGTAAATGGTATTTGCAAAGCATGCATAATGCCTCCCAGGCCGCTTTCGGTAAAAGCCCATAATGCTGTGAGGCGTTGCATCGCATTTACTCTTTGTTCTTTGGATAAATAAGTATTACCGGTAATCATAGCACAAATATAATGAACAGATCCTGCAGCAAATGTCGTACATGTTATTTGTCTGCGTAAAGGCAATTTGTTACTTTTATCGTTGCTAATGCTTGCTGATTGCCGCTATAGTTCATCCTGAGCGAAAGTCGAAGGACTATGTTTGCAACGGCATGTATAGCCATTCAAAAAAAATAATGATGAGTAAAGATGTTTCAGAATTTATGAGGGAAGCTATCCGGCTCTCCATCAATAACGTGGAAGAAGGTAAAGGCGGCCCTTTTGGCGCCATTGTAGTTAAGGATGGCAAGATAATTGCCCGTGGCGTTAACCAGGTTACTACAAGCAATGACCCTACAGCACATGCCGAAGTGGTTGCTATCAGGAATGCCTGTGCTGTATTAAACACGTTTCAATTGGATGGATGTGAGATCTATACCAGTTGCGAACCATGCCCTATGTGCCTGGGCGCTATATATTGGGCAAGGCCTTTAAAACTTTTTTATGCCAATTCAAAAGAAGATGCAACAGCCATCAATTTTGATGACCAGTTCATCTATGAAGAAATTGCAAAGCCGATCGCAGAAAGAAAACTATTTACCCAACAGATATTGAGGGAAGAAGCGTTAGAAGCATTTAAAAAATGGAGTGAGAGTACAATTAAAACTGAATATTAATGGTACAGTTCATACTCAATGATAAATTGGTAAATGCTGAACAGGCTTCGGGAAGTACAGTGCTGGATTATGTACGTTATTACAAAAGGCTTGTTGGTACAAAGATCGGTTGCCGGGAAGGCGATTGCGGCGCCTGTACCATCCTGGTTGGCGATCTTGAGAACGACAAACTGGTTTATCGATCTATGACCAGTTGTTTAATGCCGCTTGGGAATGCCCATGGAAAACATATTATTTCTGTAGAGGGCGTTAATATGAAAGAGCTGAGCCCTGTGCAACAGGCGATGGTTGATACGAATGGAACACAATGCGGATTTTGTACGATCGGCTTTGTAATGTCGCTTACCGGGTTTATTTTGAATGATACTGCAAAAAAATATGAAGAGGCTGTTGCTGCGATCGATGGAAACATTTGCCGCTGCACCGGTTACAAATCCATTGAAAGAGCTGCAACAATCTTATCCGAAAAAATGAATGATAAACCCGGGCAGGAAACAATTACCTGGCTGGTGGAACAGAAATTCATACCGGAATATTTTCTGCAGATAAAAAACCGCCTTCAACATTTAAGAAAGACAACAACCGAAATAAATACTACTGCACAAAAATTGATACTGGCAGGAGGAACCGACCTGGTTGTACAAAAAGCACTGAAAGTAAAAAAGGCAGATGTAGAGCATTTGTTTGATAATAGCCATTTGCAGGAGATCAAATTGGAGAATGGCCAATGCGATATTGGTGCTGCAGTAACTGTAACAGCTTTTGCCGAGTCTGCATTGATACAGAATATTTTCCCTGGCCTGCATAAATATATCAAGCTCATTTCTTCTACACCAATCCGCAATATGGCTACCATGGCGGGTAACCTGGTGAATGCATCACCGATAGGTGATATGAGTATCTTCTTCCTGGCACTCAATAGCGATATCGTATTGAACAGGAATGGTTCAACAAGAATGATCAAACTGAAAGATTTTTACAAAGCATACAAACAAACTGATAGGGCAGCAGACGAGATCATTGAGAAAATAATTTTTACAGCCCCGCAAAAGAACAGTTTCAATTTTGAAAAAGTAAGCAAGCGAACACATTTGGATATTGCCAGTGTGAATTCAGCCTGCCAGATGCAATTGAATGAAGCCGGTAATATAGAAGAGGTTCATCTTTCTGCGGGTGGCGTAGCACCATTTCCAAAATATCTTACAGCAACCTGTTCTTTTTTAAAAGGAAAAAGAATTGATGCTGAAATATTTAAGCAAGCTATTTCAATAATGAATGAAGAAATTGCTCCCATCAGCGATGCAAGGGGAACAGCTGATTATAAAAGGTTATTATTAAGACAATTATTCTTAGCACATTTCCAGGTAATGGATCAAAAATTAAACTCAGCAATAAAAAACATTTTACAGCCTTTATAAAGTATGGACAATACAATTGGCAATATCGATGCAGCAGGACACGTAACAGGCAGATCCATTTATGTGGATGATATACCTGTGATGGAAGGCATGGTGTTTGTAAAAGTTTTTGATTCGCCGGTTGCTCATGGAAAAATAACAAGTATCGATTTTTCCGAGGCTGGGCAAATGGAAGGCATCGTAAAAATATTTTCTTATAAAGATGTGCCGGGCGAAAACCAGATCGGGGGTATTATTGCTGACGAACCTTTACTGGCAGATCATGAAGTGCATTTTCGTGGGCAACCTGTTTTATTGGTCGTTGCAGAAAATGAAGATGCTGCAGAAGAAGCGATCGAAAAAATAAAGATTGAAATTGATCCGCTTCCCGTCATCACCGATCCAAGAGAGGCATTTGAGCAGGGAAAATTATTAAGTCCTTCCCGAAAATTTGTAATGGGCGATGTAAAGATTGCTTTCAGTAATTGCAAATATATTTTTGAGGGACAAACAGAATCTGGCGGACAGGAACAATTATACCTGGAAACACAGGGAGCTTATGCTTATCCAACGGAGCATGACAGTGTAAAAATATTTTCATCCACACAGGGGCCAACACAGGTACAAAGGACGGTTGCAAGGGTGCTGGGCGTGGGTATGAATAAAGTAGAAGTGGATGTACCCCGCCTTGGTGGTGGCTTTGGTGGTAAGGAGGACCAGGCATCGGCATGGGGCGCTATGGCAGCTATGACAGCATGGATATTAAAACGGCCGGCAAAATGTATTCCGCATCGCATGGAAGATATGCGGATGACCGGAAAAAGAAATCCGTACAGCAGCGATTATAAAATTGGTTTGGATGAAGATCTAAAGATTATTGCTTACGAAGCAACCTTTTACCAGAATGGCGGAGCTGCTGCAGATCTTTCTCCTGCAATTTTAGAAAGAACTTTATTTCATGCGACCAACAGTTATCATATTCCACATGTACATGTAACGGCGCATTCCTGCAAAACCAATCTGCCGCCTAATACAGCTTTCCGTGGCTTTGGCGGCCCGCAGGGCATGTTTGTAATTGAAGCTGCCATTGACCATGCAGCAAAATCTTTGAAGGTTGATGTAGATATTCTCCAGCGTAAAAACATGATGGATAATGGCGATGAATTTTCTTATGGCCAGATCGTGAAAGAGTGCCAGGCAAAAAGCTGCTGGGATGAAGTAATTGAACTGTATGATGTGGAAGCCGCTAAAAAAGAAATTCAAAACTTTAACCAGCAAAACCAGTTTTATAAAAAAGGGTTATCGCTGATGCCGGTTTGTTTTGGTATCTCCTTTACCAATACCATGATGAACCAGGCCCGGGCATTGGTACATGTGTATAATGATGGGACAGTTGGTGTAAGTACCGGCGCTGTGGAAATGGGTCAGGGGGTAAATTCAAAAATGCTGCAGGTAGCTGCAACCTGCTTTGGTATATCTCCTGATAAAGTAAAATTAGAAACTACCAATACAACCAGGGTTGCCAATACATCGCCTTCTGCTGCCAGTTCAACTGCCGATCTGAATGGCAAAGCTTTGCTTGATGCCTGTAACCAGATCAAAGAGAGGTTATTTTCTTTTATCAAAAGCGAATTAATAGACAACCAGGAAACAACCATTGAAATAAAAGATGAAATTGTTTTTATCAATGATGAACCATCAATATTCGATTGGAAACATTTAGTCAGACAGGCATTTATGAATCGCATCAACCTGAGTGCCAAAGGGCATTATGCAACACCTATCATCAACTTTGATAAAACCATTGAAAAGGGCCACCCTTTTGCTTATCATGTGTATGGAACCGCACTAACTATGGTAACGGTTGATTGCCTGCGTGGTACTTACGAAATAGATGCAGTGAAAGTGGTTCATGATTTCGGTAGCAGCATGAACCGGCTGGTTGACCTGGGCCAGTGTGAAGGCGGAATTGTACAGGGTATTGGATGGATGACAATGGAAGAAGTGATCTATAGTACTGATGGAAAATTGTTGTCAAATGCATTATCAACTTATAAGATCCCAGATATATACTCTATCCCCAAAATACTTGACATAAAATTTCTTAAGACAGATGGAAATGATATGGCCATCTTCAAATCAAAAGCTGTTGGGGAACCTCCGCTGATGTACGGTATTGGCGCTTACTTTGCGATCCGGAATGCAGTGTTGGCATTTAACCCGGCTGCTGATATTGCTTACGATGCACCCATTACACCGGAAAAAGTCTTGATGGGTTTATATTCCAACAATGGCAAATAAAAAAGCGATATATAGTGATCGTTGCTGGCTTGATGGAAAACTTCAACCGGGAACTGTGTGTATAGAAAATAATATCATTACAGAAATTCATTTTAATAAAACCAGTGAGGCTGAAGATGTGGGCGGTCATATTTTAATGCCGGGTATTATTGATGCACATGTGCATATTAATGAGCCGGGAAGGACTGATTGGGAAGGATTTGATACAGCTACACAGGCCGCAGCTGCAGGAGGTATAACCACGGTTGTTGATATGCCTTTAAATGCAAGCCCGGTTACAACTACCGTAGCCGCATTCAATGAAAAACTCGAAGCTTCCAAAAACAAACTGTATGTTAATGTTGGTTTTTATGGAGGATTGATCCCGGGAAATCAAAACGAACTGGAAGGATTGATGAAAGCCGGAGTTTTAGGTATCAAATGTTTTCTTACGCATTCAGGCATTGATGAATTTCCCAATGTAAGTGAAAAAGAAATCGATGAAGCGATGCCCATCATCGCAAAATACGGATTGCCTTTACTGGCACATTGCGAAATATTTGATAATGAGGTTGACAGTAAACTGCCGGATTTTCCAAACAGTTATCAGCATTACCTGGAAAGCAGACCAAAACAATGGGAGAACGATGCGGTTGACCTGATGATAAAACTTTGCCGTAAACACAATTGTAAAACGCATATCGTTCATGTTTCTTCTGCGGAGGCATTAATAGAAATTAAAGATGCAAAGTCAGCAGGATTGCCTTTAACTGCCGAAACCTGCGCCCATTATATTTATTTTAATGCTGAAGATATTCCTGATGCAAATTGTTTGTACAAATGTGCGCCACCCATACGAGAGAGGGAAAACAATGATCAGCTTAAAGAAGCATTGGTATCAGGCGTACTTGATTTTATTGCAACAGACCATTCGCCTGCACCGCCGGATATTAAAGAACTGGAAACCGGTAACCTGCAAAAAGCCTGGGGTGGTATTGCAGGGCTGCAGTTTTTGCTGCCGGCATCATGGACAGCTATGAAAGAAAAGATTTCTATTGAAAAATTCATTCCTTTGCTTACAGAAAATCCTGCAAAGTTTTTAGAGGCTGATAAGAAGAAAGGAAAACTGGCTGTTGGTTATGATGCAGACCTGGTTGTATGGGATCCGGAAGAAAAATTTGAAGTGAAAGCTACAGATATTTTGCATCGGTATAATTGCAGCCCTTATTGCGGGCAAAGCCTTTATGGAACGGTTCGGCAAACAATTGTAAACGGTATTACGGTTTATCAAAATAAAAAGATAATACAAAAAAACGCAGGACAATGGCTTTTGAAAAAGTAAAAGAAATTATTAAAGAGGCTCCGGCTTTTGCACAGCTTACCGACCTGGCATCAGAAAGGCTGGGCGGAAAAGTATTATACGCCACCGATGACTTTTTTGCAGAAAAAGAAAATCTCATCAAGCCAACAAGGGGAATTTTTATCACTGATAAATATACCGACCGCGGCAAATGGATGGATGGATGGGAGAGCCGCCGCAAGCGTACGGCTGGCCATGATTGGGCTGTCATTCAACTGGCAACGCCAGGCAGCATTACAGGCTTTGATATTGATACGAATTTTTTTCTCGGAAATCATCCGCCTCATGCATCTGTTGAAGCTGTGTATCTATTAGATGCTGATCCTGTGAAAGACTGGGATGCTGTTGACTGGAAAGAGATCCTACCCCAGTCGCATTTAGATGCAGGTTCTCAAAATTTTTACGAAAGTAATAGCAATGAAATTTTCACACATATCCGCTTACATATTTATCCCGATGGCGGTGTAGCAAGATTAAGAGTATATGGCGAAGTATTTAAAAATTGGGATACAGTTGCTGCTGATGAAGAGATTGACCTGGCTGCTGCCATCAATGGAGGCAAAGCCGTTGCCTGTAACGATATGTTCTTTAGCGCCATGAGTAACCTCATCATGCCTGGCCGTGGCGTTAACATGGGCGATGGCTGGGAAACCAAACGCAACCGTGCACCAGGTAACAGGGATTGGGTAATTTTAAAACTGGCTACATCGGGAACAATTGAAAAAGCACTTGTTGACACTTGCCATTTTAAAGGCAACTATCCTGATCGTTGTTCTATCGAAGCCTGTTTTGCAGATAATGATGAAGATGTTTTGAATGATGTTGTTACATGGAATACCCTGTTAAACCAGCAACGGCTGGCTGCAGATAATGAGCACTTATTCAATAAAGAAATTACTGATGTGGGTATAGTTACACATATACGGTTAAATATTTTTCCTGATGGAGGCATCAGCAGGTTACGTTTATTTGGCAAGAAAAAAGTATAATTAATGCTGGGAATTATTTTATTGTCGGTGCTGGGATTTGTTTTAGTTATGCTTATTGTCATGACGTATTACCTGCATACCATTACCAAACAAATTGCAGCAGATGACGATGCTGGTTTGGATGTAGAAAAGAAAAAAGGAGAGATCGCTTCTTCACAGAACTTTGTTTACACAGCTGTTATTTTGGTTTCTGTTGCCATGGCCGGAGCTTTTTATATTTATGTAAAAGGCACACCATGGGAAGGCCATTTAATGGAATGGCTGAATATCGTCATTCGCTTAATGCACATCACTTTTGGCATTGCCTGGATCGGCGCTTCTTTCTATTTTGTTTTTTTAGAGAATGCGCTCAACCGTACAAAGGATGTAAGAGACGAACTGGCTGGTAATCTCTGGGCCATACACGGTGGTGGTTTTTATTATCTCGAAAAATATAAAGTTGCACCTAAAACCATTCCCAAACATTTACACTGGTTCAAGTATGAAGCTTACTTTACCTGGCTATCTGGCTTTTGTTTATTGTTTGTAGTGTATTATTTTAATGCATCGGCATTGCTGATCGATAAGAATGTGTTGGACATTACACCGCTTACCGGCATTTCAATTGGTGTCGGTTCATTTGCAGTAGCGTGGATCATGTATGACCTGCTTTGCAAGTCTCCACTTATAAAGAAACCGGTTTTATTTACGCTGACTGGTTTTGCCATTTTAGTTGGCTTCGCTTATTTCTATTGCCATGTTTTTAGTGGACGTGCCGCTTACATTCATTTTGGCGCTATGATTGGCAGCATTATGGTAGCCAATGTTTTCTTTGTTATCATACCTGCACAAAAAGCCATGGTAAAAGCAGCCAGGCAGGGAGTTCCGGTAGATCCAAAACTGGGGAAGAACGCATTGAACCGCTCTTTGCATAATAATTATTTTACACTCCCGGTTTTATTTGTGATGATCAGCAATCATTTTCCAACAACATTCGGATATGAAAATCCCTGGTTGATATTGGTCATCATTTCTGTAGGAACTGCCGGTGTAAAACATTACCTTAACCTCAGGGAAAAAGGACAATTATCGGTTTGGATCATGCCGGTTTCTGTAGTGATCTTACTGGCTGGTGCATTTATTTCTGCCCCTCCGAAAGATCCCGGGGCCTGTAATTCTAAAATTGAATTCAGCGAAGTAAATGCAATTATCCAGGCAAGATGTATCAGTTGTCACTCGTCAAAACCAACAGATGATGTATATACAGCTCCGCCTAATGGAGTGATGTATGATACACCGGACGATATTGCAAAGAAGAAAGAACTGATCATGCAGCGGGTTGTGGTAACCAAAACAATGCCCCAGAATAATAAAACCAACATCACAGATAAGGAAAGAGATATCATCAGGTGCTGGATCGAACAGGGAGCATCAGTAAAATAAATTTAAAAGTTTAGTATGACTATAAAGGCATTTAATAAATTAAATAAAGAAGAAAAAGCGAAGCAACTATTGAGTTGTTGCGGGTCTTCAACCTGGGTGGCATTGATGATGAAACGCTTTCCTTTTTCCAGTGAAAAGGACCTGGTTGAAGCGGCTACTGATATTTGGTACAAACAATGTGAAAGCATCGATTGGCTGGAATCATTTACGCATCATCCAAAGATCGGAGACGTAAAAAGCCTTACTAAGAAATTCGCAGGCAAGGAACAGGCCTCTGTTGCAGCCGCCACTAAAAAAACAATTACTGCACTTGCCAATGCCAATAAGGAATATGAAGCAAAATTTGGTTTCATTTTTATTGTTTGTGCCACAGGTAAGTCTGCTACAGAAATGTTGCGGCTGATGGAAGACAGATTGAGCAATTCTATAGGAGAAGAGCTGCACATTGCCATGGGTGAACAAATGAAAATTACCATTCTGCGATTTCAGAAATTAATAACCGAAGGAGACTGGAGTTTTTTAGCCCCCGGCCAGCTTACAACACATGTGCTTGATACATCCTTAGGTAAGCCGGGAAAAGATATCAGCATTCGCCTGCAAATACCGGTTAACGGCGTTTGGCAAACCATTGCACAGGGTATTACAAACAGCGATGGAAGGGTTGGCGACCTGTTACCTTCGCAAAAAAAACTGGCGTATGGAAATTATAAAATTGTTTTTGACACGGGTAATTATTTTGCATCTCAAAAAATTAAAGGATTTTACCCCGAAGTGGAAATACAGTTCATAGTTTTTGATGATGCACATTATCATGTGCCTTTACTGATCAATCCGTTTGGATATTCGACTTACCGCGGAAGTTGATGCCATAAAAAACAAAAGTACAAGAGTGCGACGCCCATGCGGCTTAATTAAAATACAAATGTCAGGTACAAAAAAAATACAAAATGAGTACATCAATTCCTACAAACAAAAGAGAAGAATTATTTAACAGTCTAAAAACTGCCAACACTGCATTTCAGCAAATTTATCCCGGTGACAGAAGCGAACGCCAGCCTGTGCACACTTTATATGGGGGAGCCAATCTTTTTAAACACGATGCTGCAAAATCGCTTGGGGCAAGGGCCCTGGAAGTATTTGAAACATACGCACCCGATCACAATGTTTTCGGCCACGTGTTTGGTATGGATACTACGACCAGCTTCAGCAAAAAAGTTTATGATAAGGTAATTGCCAAATTGAGAACAGAAGCCATAGAAGATTTCAGGATAGATTTTGAAGATGGCTATGGCAATCGCAGCAATGAAGAAGAAGATGAAACGGTACGTACAGCGGCATTGGAAGTTGCGAAAGGTATGCAGGAAAAAACCTTGCCTCCATTTATTGGCATACGCATAAAACCTTTTACAGAAGAAATGAAAGAAAGAGGGTTGCGTACGCTGGATATTTTTGTAAGCACCTTGGTAAAAGAAACCGGAGGTAAACTACCGGAAAATTTTATTGTGATGCTGCCGAAAGTTACCATACCGGAGCAGCCTGCTACGCTTGCGCATTTTTTTGATATCCTGGAAACAGAATTGAAAATGCGAAAAGGGGTCTTAAAAATGGAGATGATGGTAGAAACCACGCAGGCCATCATGGCGATTGACGGAACAAACCCTTTATACAAATTTATTAAGGCTAGTAATGGCAGGTGTATCGCCATGCATTTCGGCACTTATGATTACACTGCATCCTGCAGCATTACAGCAAAGTACCAGGAAATGGATCACCCGGTTTGTGACTTTGCACATCATATGACCAAAGTGGCGCTGGCACATACCGGTATCTGGCTGAGCGATGGTGCAACCAATACAATGCCTATTGGTCCTCATAGAGGTGATGCATTAACTGCAGCACAATTGATGGAGAACAGGGATACTGTTCATCGTGCCTGGAAAAAAGGCTACGATCATATCCGTCATTCATTGTGGAATGGCTTTTACCAGGGCTGGGACCTGAACCCGGCGCAATTCCCCATGCGTTATGCAGCTGTGTATGCATTCTTTTTAGAAAGTTATGATGATGCAGTTGAAAGATTAAAAACCTTTGTTGATAAAGCGGCCAGGGCAACATTGATTGGTGATGTGTTTGATGATGCCGCAACCGGCCAGGGATTATTGAATTATTTTTTACGTGCATTGAATAGCGGGGCCATTACCGAAGAAGAAGTATTGGTAACAGGTTTAACACTTGATGAAATACGTGGCCGTTCATTTAAAAAGATCCTGGAAAACAGGAAAAAATAATGAGCGTATGGGATTTCATACTTGATAAATTATCCGGCGCACAAAATGTGATGCTGCTATATGTGCTGGAAAGCGAAGGAAGTTCTCCCGGAAGAAAGGGTTTTAAAATGGCTGTTGCTGCGGACGGAACATTTTGCGGAACGATCGGCGGTGGTATTATGGAGCATAAACTGGTGGAGAAGGCAAAGAATATGTTGCTGCAAAATGAAATGGCTGTTTTACTCATGCGACAACATCATGATAAAGAACATGCCAATAACCAATCAGGCATGATCTGTAGCGGCAGCCAGTTAAATGCATTTATACCCTTAACGATTTCAGATAGACATACGATCGAAAAAATAGTAGCATCAGAAAAAAGATCTATTCAACTTTCTCCAAAAGGATTACAGCTTGCTGATGAATCCGCAACCGGGCTTCAATACGATACAGATGAAGACTGGCTTTACGGTGAAGCTATCAACCAACAACCGGTGATACATATTATTGGCGGCGGCCATGTTGGCCTGGCTTTATCGGAACTGATGAACTTCCTGGGGTTTTATATTAAAATCTATGATGACCGGCCTGAACTGAATACGATCGTAGCCAATTCATTTGCGCATGAAAAACACATAGTGAACTATGATTCGATCGCCGGTCATTTTACTAATGTTGAAAATGATTATGCAGTTATCATGACGATCGGTTACCGCACGGATAAAACTGTATTGAAACAATTGCTTGGAAGGTCATTTTTTTACCTTGGACTTTTGGGCAGCGATCATAAAATAAAAATGCTGACACAGGAACTCGAAGCAGAAGGGTTTTCTTCTCAGGTATTACAAAGCATTCATACGCCAATCGGGATTAATATCCTCAGCAAAACAACAAAAGAAATTGCAGTGAGCATTGCTGCAGAAATTATTCGTGAAAAGAATAAGGATCTGCCAACAGGCCGCCAGTAGTCGTGATATTTTATATCGCCGGTTTTGCCACAACTTGTAATACTCAAACCTATTTAATATCTTACTGCCGGTTAATAATATCTTCTTCAACATTAAATAGTTGTTTATGAAAATGAATGCAGGCGCATGGATAGGAATAATAGGAGGATTGATAGGCTTGGTTGTCGGCGTAGGTAGTGTGTTGGCTAATGCAGGGCCGGAGGGTATTTATATTGCAGCAGGTATATTACTCCTGTTCGGGGGTATGTTCTTTCTTTTTTATAAACTGTTCTTTGGCCCTATGATACTGGCGAGCCGCCTGCGCAAAACAGGTTTGCCGGGTAAGGCGACCATAAAAGAGGTACGTGATACAGGTGTTACTATAAATAATAGTCCGCAGGTTAAACTTTTACTGGAAATTAAAAACTCTTTCGGACAAAAATATACAACCACGGTCCGTACACTGGTTTCCCGTTTACAACCCTTCATCTATCAGCCAGGTATGACCATACCGGTTTTGATCGATCCAAAAGATGATAAGATAGTTGTGATCGACACCAGTGGAGGCAGACAAAGCGCTCGTCCAGGTACCAGTTTAAGTGATAGCAGTGAGGCTAGCCAGCTAAAAGACGATTTGCTCAAAGACCAGCAGCGGGATGATGCTATCAGGCTTACAGGTAAAGCAGCCCGGGCAATTGTAAAAAAATATACCTGGCTTGGCATCAATATAAATGGGAATAATCCTTATGCTGAAATAGAGGTTGAAGTAATGCCTGCAGATGCCCCGGCTTTTTCCGCAAAAGTAAAAGGCGCCATCAGCGAACAATCGGTAAGTAAATACCAGCCGGGTGAAGAAATATTTGTGAAATATGATGCTTATGACCTGGCAAAGGTTGCGATCGACCATTCTTAAAATATAGTTCTACAGTTTCTTTAACAACTCCTGCGCCTTACTATAAGGCCCTGCATCAACAGGGATCTTATTCAACCAATCTTTGCAAGTTTCTTTGT
>Ga0193752_1000858_pt1 | contig 27198 bp, 23 predicted proteins | sample H1c1metaG_FD_144924 | JGI IMG/M metagenome (GOLD analysis project Ga0193752, IMG submission 144924) | Soil microbial communities from a riparian zone of the East river system, Colorado, United States - H1c1 | ecosystem: Environmental > Terrestrial > Soil > Riparian zone | place: USA: East River...
GAGTCGGAACGGCGTCTACTTGAACGACGGCGATATGCCGCTGTCGCAGCTAGGTCCTGCCAAGCTAGCCGACGGCGATCGCTTACGCATCGGCGAATACGAAGTGCTGGTCACGATCGACGATCACACCGACTTTGCCGCCGACGCCAGTGGCCAGATGCCCATTCCTCCGGCATTGAGTGAACCGGGTGCTGCACGCAAGGCGCGCGCGCAAGCTGCGCGTCATACGCAGAAACCTCGGCAAGCAGCCCAACAAGAACCTTTACGTGCAACGTCGACGGCAGCGGAGTTCAGCATCGATGAAATGCTGAAGCCGGATTTCGAGGCGACGGATCTGTTGGTTCGAAAGGACGCGGCGAAGCAAGATCGACTGGCGACGTCGGCGTCCATCCAGCTCCACGCCCATGGCGGGGTCGAGAGCAACGAAGCGATAGCGGATTTTTGTCGCGGACTTGGCGTCGATTCGAAATCGATCCCGAAGCGAACTCAATCGGCTTTAATGACTGCCGCCGGGCAGCTGTTGCGCGAGACAGTGGTTCAGCTCACGCGAACACTCAAGCAACAGGGCGAGCGAGCAGGATTGGATCAATCCGGCGGCGATCATCATGGCGGCGCATTAGCGGGTAGCCAAACTCATGAGGCGACAATCTTTCGATTGCTGACTCCAAGCCGTTCCGACATTGCGACCGGTGTTGACGTCTTGCGCGATGGATTCGATCGCGTTCGCGCCTACGAAGTTGCTTACGACGCCGCGTTGGCATCGGCTCTCGACGAAGTCTTATCCAGAATTAATCCTGCCCGCCTGGCGGCGCGCATCGATCAGGCTCCGTCGCGATTCGGGTCCGGCAAGAAAGAGAAATACTGGGACGCGTTCAGCGAAGTCTATTCGGCCATCGATCAGCGCGATAACCGCGGCTGGCCGACGGTGCTATCGCGGGAGTTTGCGAAGGCGTTGGCGACGCAGCTGCGAGAACGCTAAAATTAGCCCTGCGAGTGCGCCTGTCTGCGGCGACTTCAGCAATAAAATCTGGGCAAGTTGGCGGCAGTCATCGGATTGAGGCCCCTCGTGCTGCCGACGGATTCGCAGATGATGTCGGGATCGGAGACCCAAATCGGAATGCCGTGCACGGATTCGAATCGCCACGTTTCCAGTGTGTCTCGTCGTTCGCAGAAAATGCCGTCGAACGGTTCGCTCCCCAAATCCTCGTACTCAATCAGCAGGGTCTCCATCTCGGCCTGCGCGAACACCAGGGCTGCTTCGGATGAAGCGAACAAAGCGTCGTAGCCTGGACCAAAATAGACGATCACTCGATAAATATTTGGGTCATGACTCTGTGGTCCAGTGCTCGGCTCATCATTGGGCGTCATTGTCGGTTTGGCTCAACTCGTTAACACATGAATTCCTAGGTTAGACGGCCAATCGGTCACTCTCAACTTGCCTGCGTAGGTGCAAACCTACAAACGCCGTCGGTTCATGCCGCGATTTGTCGAGCCGAAAAGCGTGCACACTTTGCATACTGTTTGCAGCTATCAGGAAACAGAATGCCGAAGCAAGCCCGCGAGCAATCGTCAGCTATCACGTCGTGGTGGCTGGGTGATGGCGATGAAGAGTGTCCGCACTGCGGCCGATTGTATGTCTATGAGGTCGAAGTACGTTGCGCGGACTGCGACGGGGCTGTCTGCCGTCACTGCCGCGTCACCCATGCTCAAGGACATCTGGTTTGCCTGGACTGCGCGCCGCTTTCGCCCACAAAACAGGTGAGCCGTGGCTAGAGCGATGTGGAAGGGGGTGATCGCCCTCGGCAAGCATGAAGTGAGCGTGAAGATGTACGCCGCCGTGGAAGACCGTTCCATTCATTTCCACATGCTCCACAAAAAGGATCTTGCGCCCGTGGAGCAACACATCATCAGGAAAGATACGGGCGAAGATGTTGAGCGTGAGGATATTCGCAAGGCCTTCGCTTTGAACAAAAGTACCGCGATCATTCTTGAACCGGAAGATCTCGAGAAATTGACGCCGCCCGAATCCCGCGACATCGAATTGTCACGATTCGTGACACGCGAGACGCTGAGCGATCAATGGTACGAGCGGCCCTATTTTCTAGGACCGGACGGCGACCAGGACAGCTACTTCGCTTTGGCACAGGCTCTTGAGCAAAAAAAGCTGGTGGGAATCGCCCGGTGGGTGATGCGCAAGAAAAGGTATGTGGGCGCTTTATCGTCCATTGACGGTTACCTTGCGCTATCGACGCTACGTCGCGCCGATCAGGTCTTGACCTTCGCAGGGATCGAACCCGTCACCAGCATGTCGCCCCGGCCCGACGAGTTGAAGCTTGCAGAACAGCTGGTGAGCTCGATATCGGCCGACTTCAATCCGCGCTCATGGGTCAACGAATACCGGGAACGAGTTCATGAATTGATTAAGGCGAAAGCACGCGGCAAGACATTGAAGCCGGTGCGCGCCAAGAAGAAAGCGCCGCAAAAAACCTTAGCGGACAGCTTGAGGGCGAGTATCGCCGCCGCACGGGAGAGAAAAGTTGCCTAAGCCCAAGAAGAAGACCGCGCGGAAGAGAGCAAAGCCGAAGGACGACGCACCCGAGTCTGCGGGACCGTCCGTCCGGTCTTTCTGGTCGGGCACGATAACGTTTGGACTGGTGAGCATCCCGGTCGATTTGGTCTCGGCAGTGCGTGCGCGGCAGACAGCGCTTAAGTTAGTCGACAAGGACGGCCATCCGCTTGGCCGGCAATATCACTGCTCAAAAGACGGCAAGCCGCTCGGGAACGAGGATCTTGTTCGCGGTTATGAAACGGAAGACGGTCAGATGATCGCGATCACGGACGAGGAGTTCGAATCGGTGGCTCCCGAGATGTCTTCGGACATTGAACTCAGAAATTTTGTGCCTGCCGAGCAAATTCCGCCGCTCTATTTTCAGAAATCCTATTTCTTGGCGCCTGCGGGTAAATCTTCGAAGGCCTACAACTTGCTTGCCGCCACGATGGCGCGCAGTGGCCGCGTCGGAATCGGCAACTTCGTGATGCGTGCGCACGAATACTTGGTGGCTATCGTTTCCGACAATGGGGTATTGCGCGCGGACACGTTGCGCTATGCGGATGAAATCCGAACTCCCGACAGCATCGGCTTGCCGAAGCGCGTCAAGGCTCCGGCCCAACTGGCGAATCAGTTCAGCAAAGAAATCGAAGGATTGAAGAGCGACAAGTTGAGCATGGTGGAGTTGGAAGACAAGGAGGCGGAGCGTTTGCAAGCGCTCGTGAAGGAGAAACAAAAGGATAGTGCCAACGTCATCCAGCAGCGCGATCTGGAGGCGGTCGACGACGAGGCCGAGGCCGGCGAGGAAGGCGAAGGCGCTCAGATCATCGACCTGATGGCGCGGCTACGTCAAAGCTTGTCCACGCGAGCCGTTGTGACGAATGCTGCAAGTAGTGCGCCCATCTCGCTAGCCGAGCGGCGCGCTTTGAAGCAGGAACAGAGCAGCGCGAAGGCCGTCACGTCTCAGCCAGTCAAGTCGAAACCAGCCAAGTCCAAGAAGAGCAAACCCCGCAAGTCGGCAAAAAAATCGTGAATCAAGGATGGCCACCCTCGAGAGGATGGCCTGCTTCAATCTCCGTGGTGTGCATACACCGAAGTTTTCCCGCTTCGCTGCACTAACAGCACGTCATACGGATCGCGGCGATTACCTTGTTCCATACCCGGCGAGCCGATCGGCATTCCCGGGACCGTTAGTCCCATCGCGTTCGGTCGCTCGGCGAGCATGCGCTTCACATCTTCCGCGGGCACGTGGCCTTCAATGAAATAGCGATCGATCTTTGCGGTGTGGCAGCTTTCGCCATTGGCGGGTACTCCCATCGCGCGTTTAATCGGATCGAGATTCTTTTCGTTGTGCACTTCGACCTTGAAGCCGGCTTGTTCCATGTGGCGGACCCAAACCTCGCAGCAGCCGCAGCTCTCGCTCTTATGCACGATGAGCAGGGGGAGTTCCGCTTTTTTAGCCGCTTCTGATTTCTGCGCGGCTGGCCTCGTTGGTTCTTGGGCGACAGCGACGCCCACCAGCACTAACAGTGCGATCGGTAAAAAATTACGCATTCATTACTCTTCGATTAGATGTCGAAAAAAGGATGTCCATTCATACCCGCATTCAGGGGGCGAGCGCAAGTGAAGCCCGTTCCGCGTCGCCGATCGCATGCCGAATCCCATCGAGCAGATGCGAAAGAAATAGTGGCTCCGAAAAGCTCGTCATCGTGTGTCCGAGTCCCGTGTAAAACGAGCGGCCGCCATCGAACTCGCGATACCAGGCGATTGGATGATCGTCGCCATGGTTGCTCCCTTTGAATGAGCGCGTGTCCAATTTCAGGATGACACTGATACCTCGGTCGAACTGCTTGTAGTTGTACCACTCGTCGGTTCGTTCCCAAGGGTTCGGTAAGCGAGCTTCGCCGAACCGGTGGACCACGATGATCTTTGCCGGCTGAATCGCGTCGTGACTGTCGAAGTAACCACCGACGAGACGGCCGTACCACGGCCACTCGTACTCCGTATCCGCTGCCGCGTGCACGCCGATGAAACCGTGACCGGAGCGAATGTACTGTTCGAATGCGCGCTGCTGTGCGGCGTCGAGCACGTTGCCGGTCGTCGATAGGAACATCACTGCGGCGTAACGCGTCAATGTCTCCGGTTGAAAAGCGGAAGCATCTTCCGTTGCATCGACTTGGAAGCCATGCTCTTGACCTAGCTTCTTGATTGCCGCGATTCCTGCTTCGATGGAATCGTGACGAAAGCCGGCCGTCTTGGAGAAGACAAGAACGGACGGCGTTTGGCTGTATGTTTGCATTGGCATGAGAGTGAGTGCCGCGAGCGCAAGCAGGCTTAAATGGACAAAGAAGCGCGACTTCATAGCCATCGGCTCAATAGCGAACGGCGACATCCAATTCGCCACCAGTTCCGGGCGCAATCGTAATCGCCTCGCTCACAGCGTCGAACGAAGTAGTGCGTTTTCCGTTTATCGATACGGATTTCATGCGGACTTCTCCCGGTACGCGCAGTCGCAGGCGCGTCTGGGCGGCCAGGCCGTTTTGCGGCAATTGCAGCTTCACTGAGATCGTCTTGCGTTTGATCTGGGAGTGAATCGAATAGTCGATGCGACCCCACCTGGTGCGCGCGGCTTCGACGCTCACATGCTTGCCGTCGGTCAGCCACTCTCGAGGCGTGCCTTTACCGAGCCACAGCGTTTCCGACTCCGGATCCTCGAATACCAACAGCCAGCGAATCAGCAACGGCGCCACCAATTGCGCGGGCGAGCAATAGGGTGCGGCGTCTTCATTCAACAGCGGTCGGCGAGTTTCAGGCGCAAGCCACATGCCTCGCGTGTACTGGTGCGCCATGTCGCTGTACGTCGCAAGCAATGCCTCGCGAATCAAATCGTGTTGAATGAGCCCGTACACGTGGCCGTATAAGAGAAAGCCTGCGACTTCGTACGTGCCAAAGCCATAGGCGGTCGGAATGCCGAGCAGCACGTCGCGGTGATTGGATCGATAGTCGACGATTGAGCGAACATCGTCGGCGGACAGGCTGCCCGAGTGCAGCATCTCCATGTATGCGCGATAGGAGCGGTGTTGCGGGTCGAGGCGATCGCGTTGCATCACTGTATGAAACGGCTCACGTACGCCCGCGATGGCCGGCAACACCGGGCGACCATCGACGGTTAGGCGCGATCGAGCCAGGGAGGTCTCGATGTCTTTGCGCAGCGCGATGCTTTCACGTTCTAGCTGTCGGCCCCACGCGGTCAATTCGGTACTTGCTGTCTGCGAGCCAATGGCGGCCCATACGCGACCCAGGTCGCGAAACCCGCGAGCCGCTTCCGTGCTGTTCGAGAAATACGGCTGCATATAGCGCGCCGGTTCAGGGTCGAGCGCGGAGTCTGCTTCGCTCCATCCAGCAATCATTCCGAAAGCAGGATCGGTGGCCGGCAGTTGAAGGGCCTTCGTCCGCAGCGAAAGTAAGAGCTTCGTGATTGCATCGATGCGCGGTCGATGCTTGAGCAGCACGTCGCGGCTGCCTCCCGCATTGGCATACTGCGCAAGCACGGTAAGTAGGCGACCAAACTGGCCGGTCTCCGGGCCGCGATAGAGGATCGAGCCGTCGTCGCGAACATAATTCGTAAAGTAGTTATCGATGTAACGCTGGGCGCGCTCAAGCAATCCCCAGTCGACCATTGCCGCGGTATCGACGTTGAAGGTATCGAGAAAACCATCGTGCTCGTTGCCGCCGTAGTCCTTCTCGACTGCGCCGTACTTTGGGAAGTCGTTGACGCGAGTCATCATCGCGCGGATCAGGCTCGAGCGCGTGAGGTTGGCCATGCGCTCGTCGGGGACATCGATCTTCATCGCCGACAGCAATTGCGCGTCCCAGCTGGACTTGAGTTGCGCGAGATCCGCATAGAACAGGTACGAATCATCGTCAGTAATGCGCGGAGGGAACAGCTGATACGAATCGTTGTACCGACTCCACTCGACGAGGCCGTTCTTCACGCGCGTCGTCCGGTACCACACAGGTTGCACGCTTGGATTGTTGTTGACGAGACGGAAGGGCGCGAACGCGAGCAACTCGGTCCAACTGTCGTCGGTATCGGGAAAGACGAAGCGCAAGATAGGCAAATATCCGCCGACGAGCCCATGCCACACAGTATTCTCGTCGCGAACACGGCGGATCGATGGCTCGTGGATGGCTGCGTCGAAGTAGGAGGTGCGGCCGCCGATGGAAAAGCCGATCTTCTCGGAGGTGTCCGGCGTGCCGACGAAATTAAATGCGCCGTTGCGGATTTTCTGCAACGGCGGGAAGACAGCGGCGACTTCTGCATACGTCGGATCGCCGGGCCTCGCCAATATCTCATTCGCGAGTAGATCCTTGTCGTTGGTTTCGACCTCGCGCTGAGTGTGACCTCGATAGAGCGTCTTCGGGTCCACAACACTAGGTTCCAGCGTCTTGGGCAATTCGACGCGCACACCATTCGCGTCGATGAGCAGCATCTTGCCGGTCTTGCTCGTGAAATCTTCGAGGACGACGAAAGGCCTATCGCCGCGAACAATCTCCATGAGAGTCCACGTTCCGACGCGCTCACCGCGACGAAGCGTCGCTGTTGTCCGTCCCGCGCGCACCTCGGCAGTTTCGGCACCGACTCTTACGACGCGAAGTGGCGCATCGATGGCCGCAGCGATATCCGCGGACCACGCCGCCGCGCTGACGAGTAGCAATGCGAGTGCACCTGCGCACCGGCGAGCAATGGTCATCGCGCCCTCCTGAATTGAGAGCGCGATTATCGCAGCTTCGAATCGTTTCCGACTACTTCGTCACGGCCCGCGTCTCGGCGGGCAACGCGTAGGCGATTAGATAGCCGCCTTGCGGATCTTCCGGCCGCGCCGCGATGGCACGCTGTTGCGAGGCGCCCCAGGTTCGCGGCGTATTCGTGGCGGCGATCAGCACGATTTGTCGCTTGTTCGGTGATAGATAGCTCATGGCAGTGGCCTCAGCCTGGGCAGGCAATCGATCCTGCCACTTCACCTCGCCCGTGCTGACGTCTACAGCGCGCAACGTCTTGTCGCGAGTGCCGCCGATGAAAATCAAGCCCCCCTTCGTCACCAGCGACCCCGCTGCAATCGGGACGCCCATGGGCAACGGGATGCCGAAGCGCATACCCAATGGGCCGATTTCATTCGTGGCCCCGAGACCGCGACTCCACAACAGTTCACGCGTTTGCAGATCGATGACAGCGAGACGAGCGTACGGTGGTTGCTGGCAGGGCACATCGAGAGGCGACAAGAACGGAGCCGTGCTTGCGCCGTAAGGCGTACCGGTTTGCCCGCTGACTCGCATGCCGCGTTTGATCGAGGCGCGCGGATGCAGCTGCAGGATGTTCGCCATGATCAGCGGATTCACGACGAGCAGCTGCTTGTCTTCGTCGATGGCAAGGCTGCCCCAATTAAAACCGCCGGCATTGCCGGGGAATTGCACGGTGCCTTGCACGGAAGGTGGCGTGAAGTGACCTTCGTAGCGATGGGTCTTGAACTGATAGCGGCACCACATTTGATCGAACGGCGTGATGCCCCACATCGTGGCTTCGGTCCAATCGTCGCGGAAGTGCGGCATGCCGACAGAGAATGGCTGCGTCTTCGACGTGTAATCTTCAGGCACCGCGCCCTGCGGCACCGGCCTTTCTTCAACTGGTGCAATGGGCTTGCCATCGCGGCGATCAAGCACAAACAGCTCAGCACGCTTCGTACCTTGAACCAACGCAGGGATGACCGTGCCATCTGCTTGCGGCAGATCGACCAGCGCCGGTTGCGACGGCACGTCGTAATCCCAAATGTCGTGATGCACGGTCTGGAAGTGCCATCGCACTTTGCCGTTGGTCACGTCGAGCGCCACGACGGAGCTCGAATACTTTTCCATCTCCGCCGTGCGATGTGTACCGACGTAATCCGGGGTTGCATTGCCGAGCGGCGCATAGATGAGGCCAAGCTCATCGTCATAGCTCGTCATGCTCCACATGTTCGGAGTGCCGCGAGTGTAGTGCTCGCCTTCGGCAGGTTCGGTGTTGCTATCGGGCCGGCCCATATCCCATGCCCACGCGAACTTGCCGGTAACGGCATCGAAGGCGCGGATGACGCCCGACGGTTCGTTCACTTCGGCGTTGTCCAACACCCAACCGCCAACAATGGCGAGCCCGCGCGCAATCGTCGGGGGTGACGTCACGTAATAAAATCCTGCCTTCACGTCGCCCATACCGGGCAGCAAGCTGATTTCTCCGTTGTTGCCGAAGTCCGCGCAGCGCTCGCCGGTCTTCGCATTCAGCGCGAACAGTCGCGCGTCCGTGGTGCCCATGACGATGCGCTCGGGGCACGAACCCGTATAAGCAACCGGCGCTTTGTAGTAGCTCACGCCGCGGCAGTTCTGACTAAAGCCGCGATTGCCGGCTTTGCTTTCGGAATCGAATTGCCAGCGCATCGCGCCACTCTCGGCGTCAAGCGCTTGCACAACATTGAAAGCGGTGCAGACGTAAACGAGGTCGCCTGCTTGCACGGGCGTGACCTTGAACCAGCCTTTCTGGCCGGTGCGAACTTCCCAGATTTTTTCGAGCTTGTTCACGTTCGCCGGCGTGATTTGATCCAAGCGCGCATAGCGCGTGCCGTGGGTCGTATTGCCGTAGCCATGCCATTCGCCTTTCAATGCGCCTTCAGTATCAGCGCTAGTCGCAGCAGCCGACGCACGATGCATGCGTTCCGGGATCGGGTTCAATTCACTTCGCTGGCTGAGCGCGACAACGCCCACGAGGGTTAACGCGGTGACGGCGGCAAATCCTTTTGCAATCGGACTATCAAGCAAAGGGGGAGGGGATTGAGGCGAATACAATCCGCGACGCACGAACGGTGTCAAAAACCAGAGGCCGAGGAAAGCCAACATCGATACGCGCGGCATGAGTGCCCAGAGATTCGTGCCCACTTCCCAAAGCGCCCAAATCACCGTTGCGGCGACCAGCGCGCCGTATAAATGCGCGCCGCGTTTGTCCCCCTTCCACAGCAATGCTGCGCTCGCCGCAAGCGCCAATCCCGCGAGGGCGTAATAGAACGAGCCGCTGACGCTTGCGAGTGCGATGCCGCCGTATAGATAAGGTAGCGAGAGCAAGATCAGAATGGCTGCAAATATGCGGGGCGGGCGAGAGGTCTCTGCGCTCATGCGATGTACCTTTTGGAGTTATTCGGCGCGTAGGCAACGAAGGAGGCCGATGGTAGCCCCGGGCGCGACGCTGCGTATCAACGCTGAAAAAAGTTCACAGCCGCGGGGCTTGGTGAAGACCTATTCACCAAGGTGCGTAATCGCAGCGCGGTGATTGCTTTAGGGGTCTCGCGACCTCTTATAAATGCTTGGCAAACCAGGCCGCAGCCCTGTCCGGAGTCGTCGCGGTTTCAGTTGGGCCTTTCAAGCGCTTCGCCGCAGCGGCCACGTCCTGATCGCCCGCATTCGCTATGAATAGCGCAGTCGTCGCGGCGGGCACGGCGTCGAGCGACCAAGCTGGGAAGTATTCGGCTAGCGCGAGCTTGGTTTCTTGTGTATTCATCGAGATCGCCGCTCGGTCGTTCTTGGGTGCCGAGCCGGTGCGTGCAAGCGCGATTAACGCCGTTTGTTGATCGGCAGTGGGCTTGAAGGCTTGCTTCGTACCGTTCTTGCCAATCAGCGTTGGCTCCTGCGCGGCAAATGCTTTTACTCTCGCGTCAGCCGCCGCAACGACCATGGCGTGATCGGCCGAGAGGCCAACTCCCCAGACGCCTAGGCGGGTACGGTCTACGCCTGCATCACCTTGCAGATAGGTGAGGGCGTTACGAATATCGATGGTCTGCGCCAGCGGATCGATGCGCTTGCGGCGAATATCGATTTTTGTGGAGAGCTGCGTAAAGCGCATCCGATCGTCCCAGCGCACTGGCTCGCCAAAGTAGAGAAATCCTCCACTACGACCCCAGCCGCGATAGTCGAAAGTCATCGCGACAACGCCGCTGCCGGCGAGGCTTGCCGCGTATTTCTCGACGCTGGTTTGAGTTTCCCCAGAGCGTGGAGCGAGGACAACCGCTGCGGACTTCTTCGAGTCGGAATAGCCGGCAGGAAGGAAGAGCTTGCCGGAGCAGAGAACCGCTTCGCTGTAGAACTGCACGTCACGCGTGGTGAAGTCGGCGGCATTCGCAGCTGCGAAGCTGAGCGCAAGCGAGGCAGACGCGATCAACTGAATGTGAGTTCTCATCGCGCCACTCCCAAATACTTCACGAACCAGTCGGCAGCCAACGTCGATCCGACTTCGAAGCCCGTGAACGAATAGGCTTGGAAGTGGGTAAGTTCGGGCAGCACGATGGCTTGTGCGGTGACACCGCGTTCGTTGAGAAATTTTGCCGCTTCAATCGCGCCGGCAGGCCCGCGCGTCAGTTCGTCTTTTTCGGCGGGCAAGAATAAGAGGTGATTCGTGTTCGGAATTCGCTCGAGCAGCGCGCCCGGCTGCACATCTTGATTACGCGTGAGATACCACTGATCGACTTTGCTCTTGAATGAGAAGCCGCCGTCGATCTCATTGCCTTGTCCGGATTGAACGCGGCGAATAGCATCTTCTTGATTGTTTGCGGTGGGTGCGACGGCCCGCGGAGCAGCAGGTCGGGGCGTAATGACTTGCACCACCGCCGCTTTGACGCGGCCGTCCAATCCAGAGACGGCAGTGACGACTGCGCCGCCGTTGCTCGTTCCCCATATGCCGATGCGATCGGCGTCCACGCCGGGCTCTCCTTGTAGATAAGAGATGGCCGCGCGGAAATCCTGTACCTCATGCACGTTGTTGAGATTGGTGCGTTTCATCAACACACGCAATTCTTGCGTGGAGGCGGCGTTGCGATCGGTGCTGGGGTCGGCTTCCAGTAATCGAATGGAGTCGGAGCCGCTCACGCTGTAGCCATAGCTGCGATAGTCGATGGCCATCGCGACGAGACCCCGCTCGGCAAATCGCGCGGCGAATTTTTCGATGCCGATCGACACGGCATTGATGCCGTGACCGACGACGACGGCCGGCCACTTCTGCTTCGTCGAGAAGCCCTTGGGCAAAAACAACTTGCCGTGCAGCGCAGTACCGCCATCGACATAGAACGTGACGATGCGCGTGCGCACGCCGGGCGCCAACTCATACGGCCAATCGACGGGGAGCGTGCCTTGATCGCGCTTCATTCCAGGATCGGTGGCTTGTCGATGGAAGCCATCGCGATTGCGTTCGACGATGTCGGTGTTGATCTGCGCAAGAGCCGAGTTGCTCAATCCCGCGCTGATTAACAGAGCGAGCCCCACATAAAGTCGAGTCACGTGCATAGATTTCGCTCTTAAGGTTTGAGTGGCGATTCGCTAGGCTTGATCAGATTCACGATGCACAAAGTGCACAAAGTGCACAAAGCGCAGGAAGCACCGAAATTGTGCGTCATCCCGATCAGTCATAGCAATCGGGCGAGGCGAAACAATAAGAAAAGGTTTCATGAGGGCGCTTCTTTCATCTTGGGGCGATAAGTGCGTTACCGAACGGAACTTAGGCCTCAGTCGACTACTCTTGCACGGCGCTCGGCGCTTATCCCTTCGAATCCCTCTCGGGTCAGGCAATGCCCTCGACCACTGAATCTACCTATGTCTAGCGAAAGCGCCGAAACGTCAGACGCCGACTTCCATCCTGCGCAGCAGCAACTGACAGTGCCCGACGCAGCGCAGGCACCGACGGCGCTCGGTGCGTCGGTCGCAGGGCCGCACCCAGCAGCGAGCGCGACGCGGCTTTTGGAGCTGGACGCGATACGCGGGATCGCGGCGTTTGTGGTGGTGCTCTTTCATTGTTGGATGGCGATGGACTGGCCGCAGTACTCGCTCGCCGAAGCGTTAGCCGCGCTGACTACGGACGACACGGCAAAGTACGTGGTGCTATTCAAGTTGACGCCGTTACGGATCGTCACCGCTGGCTCTGCGGCAGTCGGCGTGTTCTTTCTCCTCAGTGGCTTGGTGCTCACCTTGCCGATGTTGAAGGCGCGTGACTCGTACCGCCTGTTTCTCTTTAAGCGATTCCTTCGCCTCTATCCGCCCTTTGCAGCATCGATTCTGCTCGGAGCGTGTCTTTGGAGCATGAGCGGCGTAGGCGCTAAAGGTCTCAGTGACTGGTTTGATAGTTCATGGCGCGATTCGCTTTCTGCACCATTGCTCGGTGGGCATCTGCTGTTGCTCGGTACAGATTCGATGCAGCAGATCAACAACGTCATGTGGAGCTTGGTACATGAGATGCGCATCTCGCTGATCTTCCCGGCGCTGGCAATCGTCACGATCGCCTATCCAAGATTCGCGCTCGTAGGCTCATTCTGTATGGTGAGCCTCGTGGCCTATCCACCTGTGTTTTCGTGGGTGCGATGGCAGCTTTTAAACATGGGTACTTGGTGGCCGCTCGCGACGGCACTGGACACGTTGCACTACCTTCTTTACTTTGTGGCCGGCATTCTCATCGCGACCAAATTGAACAGTCTCGTCGCTCTCCTCAAACAACTGCCATCGATGGTGAGAGCAGTACTATGGATAGCAGCAGCCGGTCTGCTGCTTGCGAGATTTGGTCACGTGAGTCATGTGATATGGGCAGCCGGCGCGGCGCTGACCGTCCTTCTATCGCTTTCATCGTCGCGCGCCCACCGATTCCTAAATCGTGTCGATTTGCAGTGGCTAGGGAAAATCTCCTACAGCTTGTATCTGGTCCATTTACCCATCCTGTTGTTCACGATGCATATGTTGGCGGACTGGAAATACAGAAACCTGATGCTGTTGATGATTCCCCCATTATCTTTAGTGACCGCGCAGCTCTTTTACATGGCAATCGAAGCGCCGAGTCATAAGTTGGGTCGCCGATGGTTGGCAGCGAAGCGAGCCGATAGCGCAGAGCGCGCGACCGCACGTTCATAGTCTCGAAGCTCAACCCAGTGGGTCTGCAAATTGCCAAGCAGTCGGCAATAGCTTGTCTATCCACTCTAAAGCTGCTTCGAGGCGTTGTTCTGCGCTGCCGCTGGCGAGCATCCAAGGTGTTCCCACTGTGGGGATGCGGCTGGCGAATTGATCGTGCATCCACTCTCGAATGTGTTCGCCATCGCGAATTCCGTCCTGGTGAAAGTCGACGTCCCGCCAAGAAGTCAGGATATAGCCAAGCCTCGGCACTGCGCGCTGCGCAATAGACTGAACCTCGTTCGAAGCTGATCTTAAATAGCGCTCATGCCAGATGCCGGTTGCAAATGAATCGGTGTCGCAAACGAGGAGCGGGCTCGACGATCTCGCGGCTTGCTGCTCCCAATGCAGCTGAGTGGTTGCGATATGGTCGAACTCGGAAGACTCCCACTTCAGTTCTTCGATGCCGGGATGCGGTTCTGATGTGTCCAGCGCGCGTGATACCGCGAGTTTATTAATCGTGTATTCGCGACCGTATTCAGGCACCCATTGCGTACGCGCCCAGAGACCCCCGCGATCCCGAAGTGCCTCGGCAAGCGCTGCGGCCAATGTCGTTTTTCCTGTCGATTCCGCGCCGACGATCACGATGCGGCGACATAGATGCGCACGCACGCAGGGTGCAAGGTGATTCCAATGTTGAACCGGGGTGCTGCGCACGAGCGTGCCGGAGACGGGGTAGAGCGCGCGGCTTTGATCCAGACAAACATGGGCTGCGCTGAAGCGTCGGCTCAGTTCGGCGCCATAGCCCTCGGACGTGAAGACGACGTCTGGCATTGAAGCTGTGGCGCGCAGCGCATTCGCGTCGCTCACACCGCGCTGCATGTGGGCGATATGGGCCGACCAAACGGCTTCGCTCTCGAAGTCGATAGGATCATCGTCCATGACGCCGACGATGGTGACATTGCTGTTGGCGCAGATTTCTCGAAGCCACTCGACGCGAAGACTCAGAGCGATGCTCTCAACGCTCGATGCCATCACAACGACGGTCACGATCTCGCACCAATCGCTGGCGCTGCGAATCAAGTACTCATGCCCGGCGTGCGGCGGATAGAACTTGCCGATGACGAGCCCGTGTCGAAATTCCTTCCTCATACGGTGCTCGCGCCATCGAGCGCGACTGGGCGAGAGTGCAGTTCCGAAGACCACCGACGTAACCCTGACACGCAGATGGCTAGAAACACGGCGTAGAGCAACGCGATTAAGTAGAGCTCTTTATAGATGTAGACGGGGATGGAGATAACATCCACCGCGATCCACCAATACCAACTCTGCACTAACCGCCGATTTAACAGCCACTGTGCAACCAAGCTAAGTCCGGTGATGAGTCCATCGAAGACCGGTATGCTGCCGCGAACGACGAAGAGAAGGCCGCCGATCGTCGCAGACAACAAAAGCGATAAGACAATTGCTGCACTGAAGATTCTTCGTGGCGCGTTTGAGATTGGGAGTTCAACTCCCTGGTCGACCTGCGCCCAGAGCCACCAGCCGCGAGCGCTCAGCACGATGAACAAGATCTGCAGTGTTGCATCGGCAAAAAGACGGGTTTGCGAGAACAGCAGCAAGAGCAGTGCGCTGTTTGCAATTCCCACAGGAAAATTCAAGATGCTCTTACGCGCCGTGAGCCACACGCACCAAAGCCCTGTGGCAAAGCCTAGCACCTCCGCGACACTGAGTGCTTGGTTCAAGACGGAGAAAGCAGGGCTGTTTAAGAAGGCAATAAGGGAGGGCACGGGAGATCCGCCGGTGTGTGACTGACGCGAAGAAGGGCCGCCGACGATAATACCCGTAGCGATGGGTGCTTTGCTTTCATGTGGAGCAAGTAAGGCTTGGGTCCGATTCTTGGCCAATGCATTCTCCGACCTGGCAGTCCAGCTGGTGATCTCAGTGACAAAGCTCATTGCTTCACTGCTGCTGTTTGTTTGCCTCTACCGGGTCGGCGCTGCGGATCTAAAGGTCGATCAATGGGCGCCCATTCGAATCATGATCGGAGCTTCGGAAGCTTCAGCGTGGTGATCCATACGCCCAGTTACGCACCGAATGAGAAAAAGAAAACGGGTGAAGTGCATGAACATATGACGATGATCAGTTGCGACAAGCAGCGAAAGACACTGGCGTTGCGTCAATTCCATCCAGAGAGTTTCGTGAGCGTGTACGCCGTGAATACGGGCGCGCAAGCGGATAGTGAGCAGTTGGTAGCGGGTGGTGAAGAATGACGTTCTCTCGCCTCGGCTCCCGGCAAGCCTTTCGAGGTCTACAGCAAGGCCCATTTCAAGCGTCGTAAATAGACAATTTTTGTCGCTTCGTGTCGGTCTTGAGCGACGATTTGTCACACATTGCTCAGGCATCCCACAGCCCTAACCTACGCGATTTCCCCAACCGCAGCGTTGTGATAACTGCTCGTGGTTCGCGCGGTGCCCCCGCATAGAAGAATTCGCTCAACCGCTCTCAAACAGTTTCTCTCCTGTTTAAGCGGCCATGACGCCGCGAGTGCATGCGGCGGAAATTGTTGCCGCATCGAAAGCCCGGGATGGGCGCGCGATGCGAAATCGTTTCGCTAGTTACCCACATGCCATCCTTGACGCTTGCCCGTACCGCACGGGTTGCCGCCCTCCTGATTGGTCTCGTCCTGGCCTCGCTTACCGCGGTGAGCGCGTTTGCCGCTGGATACTCCACGAGTGCAGGCAGGCTCTACGATGCCGGCGGTCAAGAGATTCAGATTCGCGGCATCAATCACTTTGGATTCAACGCGCCCATTCTGCAGCCGCAGTTTTTGTGGAGCATGGGTTGGAAAGAACAGATCGCGCAGATCAAGAGTCTCGGCTTCAATGCCGTGCGCGTGCCGTTTGTGCCCGACACCCTCTATGCAACAACGCCCGTCGATCAATTGAGCTACGTCGATCCAGGCCGCAATCCCGAACTCCTTGGTAAGACGCCGCTGCAAGCTCTCGATTTATGGATGGCCGAAGCCAATCGTCAAGGGCTGTATGTCATGCTGGATTTCCACAGCGTCTCGAAGCACCGCCAATATCCGATGTGGTTTGTATCGAATCCCGCTGACTTTAATCTCATCTATAACCAACAGGCTTACACACCTGCCGACTGGCGTCGCGATCTGGCGTTTGTGGCGAATCGCTATGCATCACTGCCGTATTTCTTTGCGATCGATGTTTACAACGAGCCGAACGGTCAAGTGCGTTGGAGTGCCGGCGATGCCAACATGACCGACGCTCAGTATCACTGGAAGCCCGCTGTCGAATCGGCGGCTGCCGCGATCTTGGCGGCGAATCCGAACCTTCTGATCTTCGTGCAGGGCATCACCGCAAACTTCGATGGTGTCGAGCGCTCCAACGTGCCGATCAATTGGGGAGAGAACTTTCAGCCGCAGTCGTATCAGCCGCTCAACATTCCGGCGAACAAACTCGTGCTATCGCCTCACACATACGGGCCGGACGTGTATGTGAAAGCATCGTTTAGTGCCGCAAACTTTCCAGCCAACCTGGCTGCCGATTGGGACTCCCTGTTCGGTCAATTCTCCACGTCGATGGCCGTTGTCCCCGGCGAGTGGGGCGGGCGCTTCGGTCAGGGTGGCGTCGGTGCGCAAGATGTAGCGTGGCACAACGCGATGGTGGATTATCTTGTAGCCAAGAACATTCGTAACAGCTTCTATTGGTGTTACACGCCCAACAGCGGCGACACGGGCGGCATCCTCGACGATCAACTGAATGTGCGGACGGACAAGATGGCGTTGTTGCGCCGATTGTGGGAAACGAGTTCGGCGCCTTCGCCGCCAGTGCAGTCACCGCCTCCGGTGGCACAGCCGACTCCAAGTCCTGAACCGTCACCCGCTCCAACTCCAACTCCAACTCCAGCTCCGACTCCGTCGCCGATCACCGCGCCGAGTGTTTCACCGCCGGTTGCGAGTGCGCAAGCTGCAGGCGGTGGCGGCGGCATGACTCTGTGGTGGGTCGTCGCGCTTGGCATGGTGGCGTTCGTGCGGCAACGGCGATGGGTGCGATAGGGTTCTCTTCAAGCACCTATAGAAACCCCTCATCTCCGTTGAAGAACCACTGCTGTCCGGGAAAAGTGATTTCGACATCTGGCTGCTGATCCCTTCCCCCTGTCGCAGGGGGAAGGTGAGGATGGGGGCGTCAGATTGATCGAGAAACCAAGCGTCCAGGACGCCCCCTCCCTAACCCTCCCCCTGCGACAGGGGGAGGGGATCAGAGAGCTCGCCGTTGAGTCGACGCATCAGAGTTCGATCGAATTCTTCAGCGCTTTCCCATTAAATTCACAACTGAGAATATTTTCCCCGGACAGCAGTGGTTCTTCAACGGGGTGACGATTCGCTGCCGAGTCGTCCTCTATCAAGCAAAACGGAGTCATCACCCCCGTGGCGCTGGCTGCAGTTCTCGCTATCTCGGATTCTTCAACTCCAAATCGCTCGCCGAATCCGGATCTCGTCGCTGCGTTTCGCGTTGAGATTCGCGCTGGGTGGGAGTGGTGCAGACCGGCCGCGAGAACTCCGATCCTTCGGGGGTCTCATTCCGGCACACGATGCCTCGATTGACATCGGCTTCAGCGGCGGCGTTGCGCTCAGGAACAGAGCGCGGATCGGGGTCGACGGCACACGCGGAGGCGAGTGCGGCTACTAAGACCATTATTGCGAGACGCATAACCGCACCGTAAGTTGGAGACTTACGGAAGAAACGCCCGAACCTGGGTCGCGGTTCAGGCAACAGGATTATTTCGACCTTGTGGCGCTCACTTCCCAAAAGGTTTGCCACTTGGCGCCGTCTGGGGAGTGCTCCCATTTGCCGGCCATGTTGTTGCCGCTTTCGCTGAAGCGGATCGTGCAGCGCACAGGGCGGGACTTGCCGCCGATTTGCCAGCCACCGGTGATTGTCCAAATGCCGTTATTGACCCTGCCGCGCCAGTCCGCCTTATGGCCCACGTTGTAATACGTGTGAATCGGGTAGCAGCCGGTGACCGTGTCGTGCCCCATGATTTCGATACAGGCCGCTTCTTCGGACCCCACGGTTCCAGTGAAGCGATGGATCATGAAATGCTCGCCTTGCAGCCATTCGTACGTTTCGACGGCAGTGATCTTGGCCGCCGGACCAATCGGACCGTCGTACTGCTGGCCGTTCGATTTCCACTTCCCCACGAATGCATTCAGCCGCTCGAGTGCGGGCATCTGCGAGTCGGAATTGAAGCGGGCAGGTTCAGTCATGACGTGCTCCGGTGACTGTGCTTGGCGACAGTGTCGGTGAATGAGTTGCAGACGTGCGTTCGCGCCAGTATGGGGTGCATCAGTATTGAATGCATCACTAGTCATTAAGTTCCGCGCCAATTGCCAGCGATGCATCGAGCACGTACGCTCGCGCATCCGAAGTGCTTGTGAGGATATAGGGAGCTCTATGCAGCAAATCTACTGTCCGCTGTGCATTTGGAAGCCGCTGCCGTCATCTGAATGGGGTTGCTTACCGGTTTGCGGGCATCTCTGGAATACGTTCGATACGGGAGGCGTTTGCCCCCAATGCGACGAGCACTTCGAACAGACGCAGTGTTTGCGCTGCAAACAGTTTTCGCCGCATCGGCAGTGGTATCACGACGCGGACTCGTCGGAGAAACAAGTGGAGACGCATGCCACTGAGGGCAAGCAGGGGAGCTGAAGCCAATTTGAGCGCGGACGCTCGGAGTGTTTAAGCGGCTTCCAACAAGAAACGATCGCGATAGTCGCGGGCGAAGTCTTCGAGAGTGCGAGCGTCGCGACCGGTGACTTCCTTGACGATCTGGCTCGGCTCAACCTTGATATAGCCGGATGCGAAAGCGTCCCAGAGTTCAAGCTTCGCCTCGATCATCACCGGCGATGCGCCTTCAGCGCGTAAACGGCCGCGAGTCTCGTTGGCGGAAATATCCAAATACTTAATCGGCGTTTGCAGGACAGTGCTCAAGCGCAAAGCCACGTCGTGATAGCTCAGGGGTTCTGGCGTGCTAAGTGTGTAGGTCTGACCGGCATGCTGAGGTTGCGTCAGTGCCGCGGCAGCGGCGGCGCCCACATCGCGAGCATCGATCCACGGCCATAGGATGCCGCGAAAAGGACCGGCGATGATGCCGTCCTTCATGATGGCGTGCTTGAGTAAGTTCTGAAAGAAAAAAGCGGAACGCAGCGACGTGGTCTGAATGCCTGCGATTTGCAGCGACGCTTCGATCTGCCCGTGCCAGCGCAGCGTGCGTACGCAGCATTGCTGAGCATTGGCGCCCACGCCCGACAACAGCACTACTCGCAGCAATTTGGCGCGCTTGGCGGCCTCGACAAAATTCATTTGCAACTCGGTCATGCGTGGATCGAAGGCCGAGGCTAAGAATGCTGCGTCGACGCCGACCATTGCAGCGGCGAGACTTGCGGCGTCGGCGAAGTCACCTTTGACGATTTCGATATTCGGCGCATGCACCGACAACCGAGCCGGATCGCGAACCAGAGCGCGAACTCGATGAGACCGATTAGCAAGCTCCGCCAAAACGGCGGACCCGACCTTCCCGGTGGCACCAGTAACGAGCAACATGATCCCGATCTCCTCCTAGCTGTTAGTGAAACAATTGACCAATTTCGATGCCAATTTGAATGGTAGAGACGATACATTAAGTGGGAGTGCCGCCGAGGTAAACAAGTTCTTTCTCAAGACACTCCTGCCCGGGCGTCACGAATGCCTGCCTTTACGACTACCCGTCTTTTAGGCTTTACAATGTACGGCGCACCCTTACTGTGTGGATTGTTCCGGCATCGAGCCGTTCGATTCTGAAATCCATGGCCCGGATCGACCATCCAGTAGGCGCTCAAACTGGGCGCTGAATTCGAGCGAATGAGAGTTTTAGCCCTTCCGACTAATGAATAATTTCGGGGACATAGTCGCGTTTGTACGGGTGGTGGAAGCCCGCAGCTTCGTCGCGGCCGCAGATTCCCTCGGCCTATCTGCCTCTGCCATGAGCAAAGCGGTCACTCGGCTCGAGGAGCGCCTCGGAGCACGTCTGCTCAATCGAACCACGCGCTCGCTGAGTTTGACCGAGCTCGGGTTGGCGTATTACGACCGTTGCCGCGAGGCGATGGGAAAGTTGGACGACGCCGAAAGCGACTTGGCGGAAGCGCGAGGTGTTCCGCGCGGCCGTCTCCGAATCGACGTGCCGATCGCGCTAGGCCGCAATTTCATCGTCCCCGCAATGCCGCGATTTCTCGAGCAGTACCCTGAAATCTCCGTCCACTTGAGCTTGAACGACCAAGCCGTCGATCTCATTCAAGAGGGCTTCGATGCGGCGGTTCGGCTCGGCAATCTCAGCGATTCGAGCCTCATTGCGCGCAAGGTGGCCACGCTTCGAGGTGTGACGTGTGCGTCACCCGACTTCATCGAGCGAGTGGGGTTGCCGCAGGTCCCGGAAGACTTGAATCCAGTGCATTGCATCGGCTTGTTCAAGCTTGGCACCGGCTTGCCGCGCGATTGGCTATTCCGCAAAGGCGATGTCACGCATATCGTCACGCCGCGCGGCCGATTGTCGCTGAGCGATCCCGAAACTGCCGCGGCCGCAGCAGTCGGTGGCGCGGGGTTCGTGCGGTTGCTGGATTTCAATGTCGAAGTGCATATCGCGACAGGACTCCTTCAACCCGTGCTCGCGGATTGGAATGAGGGCGCCACCTGGCCCGTATCCGTGATCTATCCACAAAATCGCCAGCCCACTGCGAAGTTGAAGGCGTTTATTGAGTTTGTCGCGGGGGTGTTCCCGACAGGCTGAGTAGTCGCGACGCGTGATTCTTGGTTAGAGGTTGGTGGGTCGAGACTCGAGACTCGTGATTCGAGACTCGCTAGAGTTAGCAGAATCGCGTCTCTGCCTCAGTGTGGTTATGTCGGTGGCGGTTGTCGCTCACCTGATTTGGACCTTCGGGTTCGTGACTCGAGACTCGTGACTCGAGACTGGCTAGAGATAGCGAAATCGCGCATCCATTCCAGTTTGGTTATAGGGATGGCTAGCGTTCTGTTATGCGCGGAACATTAGGTTACCGCTGCGAAACCTAGATCCCGCCGCGGCTCAACTCGCTGAATCTATTCGCGCGCCTTCTGTGCATGAAGCGCGAGCGGGGCTCGCTCTAACGAATCCCGAATCCCGAATCCCGAATCCCGAATCCCGAATCCCGAGTCCCGACCCACTGACCTGTAGTCACTCGCAACGCTGTAACCAGAGCATTGCTGAATTCCAGGAACGAATGAAATGCGCGCAGGCCGATTTTTCAACTGCGCGCTGCTCCCTAAAGTGCCACCCCACAAGCAAGACGCCGTATCCCCCTCTCGGTCAGTCTTCAAGGAGCTTCTCATGCAGACCAACGCCACACCATTCAACGTCACGCAGTTCAATGAAATGTCTTCGGATGAGTTCGAATCAAACCAACTATTCTCGGAACACACGTTCCTGGACCAGCCGCTTCCAGAACGCAAAGCGGGTTTCAGTGAGCGCGTGACAGTCGCGACCGCTTCGGTCGCTTTCACCGTGATGCCCATCGCCGCGCTGCTGTTGCTCGCAGGCTGCAGCAGCCAAGCCACTCCGGCCGCCGCTGCAGCGCAAGGGCCAAGCGTGAGCGTGGCGGCTGCGGTGGAACAATCGGTTTCCGATTGGGATGAATTCACCGGTCGCATCGAAGCTGTGAACACGGTGGAAGTGCGTCCGCGCGTGACCGGTTATCTGGACAGCGTGAACTTCAAGGAAGGCAGCATCGTCAAGAAGGGCGATCTCTTGTTCGTGATCGACGCACGTCCTTATCGCACCGAACTCGACAAAGGCGAAGCGGCACTCGCTCGTGCGAAGTCGCGCGCGGAGATGACGGCGAACGATGTCGCGCGAGCAGAGAAGTTGCTCGGCGGTCATGCGCTCTCGCGTGAAGAGTACGAACGCCGCGTGAATGAAGGCCGCGGCGCAGCAGCTGAAGTGCGCGCCGCGCAGGCGCAAGTGGAAGCGGCGAAGTTGAATGTAGAATTCACGCGAGTCACTGCTCCCATTGCGGGCCGTGTCAGCAAGGCAGAGGTCACCGCGGGTAACTTAGTCAGTGGCGGCTCCGGCGCGGCTACTTTGCTCACGACTGTCGTGTCCATCGATCCGATCTACGTCAGCTTCGAAGGCGACGAGCAGGCTTACTTGCGTTACTCGGAGCGTGCAAGACGCGGCGACGCCGAGAGTTCGCGCGATGCGCGCAAGGCCGTGAAGATGGGTCTCGCGAATGAAGACGACTATCCGCACGATGGCTACGTCACGTTCGTCGACAATCAGGTCAATCCGCGCACGGGCACGATTCGCGGTCGCGCGGTGTTCGACAACAAGGACGGCTATCTCACGCCAGGATTGTTCGCGCGCATTCGCTTGCTCGGCGCCAAAGAACGTACGGTCGTGCTGGTCGACGATCGTGCCATCGGCACGGATCAAAGCCAGAAGTTCGTCTACGTCATCGATGCAGCCAACACCATCAGCTACCGCGCAGTGAAGCCCGGCCGCCTGGTGAAGGAGTTGCGCGTCATCGATTCCGGCTTGGCGGCCGGCGAGCTGGTCGTCGTCAACGGTTTGCAGCGAGTTCGCCCGGGCGTCGTCGTCAATGCGGAACGCGTGGCGATGGGTGACCGCGACCCGGGCGGCGCTCGGCTGGCACAGCGTTGACTGACGTGTTGCTAGTGATTGGTGATTGGTGATTGGTGAGTCGGGACTCGGGACTCGAGACTCCGATCAGAGCCGGTAGTCTGACTGCTCGTGATTGGTGCGAGTGATCGACATTTGTCTGGTGTTCATCGAGTTCGATTCCATAATTCCCTGTCGCCCCGCAGTAGTCATCTATTACTAATCACTTTTCACCAACCACGAATCACGAATCACGAGTCCCGAGTCCCGAGTCCCGAGTCCCGAGTCACCGGGTCTCAAGGAGAACATCTATGAAGATCGCGCGCTTTTTCATCGATCGCCCCATTTTTGCGGCCGTGCTGTCGATCGTGATCTTCACGGTCGGCGCAATCGCCGTGTGGCAGCTGCCGGTGGGGCAGTATCCGGAAGTCGTGCCGCCATCGGTGATCGTGCGTGCGATGTATCCGGGCGCGAATCCGAAGGTGATTGCTGAAACGGTGGCCGCACCACTCGAGCAGGAAATCAACGGCGTCGAGAACATGTTGTACATGTCGTCGCAGGCCACGAGCGACGGCGCGATGACGTTGACTGTGACATTCCGTCTCGGCACCAACATCGACACCGCACAGGTGCAAGTGCAGAACCGCGTGGCGCAGGCGTCGCCGCGTCTGCCGGAAGATGTGCGTCGGCTCGGCGTGACTACTTTGAAAGCTTCGCCCGATCTGCTCATGGTCGTGCATTTGACCTCGCCGAATCAGCGCTATGACATGGTGTATCTGCGCAACTTCGCAACGCTGCAAGTTCGCGATGTCTTGGCGCGCCTTCCCGGGATGGGCGACGTTCGCATCTTCGGTGCCGGTGACTACTCGATGAGAGTGTGGCTCGACCCAGAGAAGATCGCGAGTCGCGGTCTGACGGCCGCCGATGTGGTGGCTGCGATACGAGAACAGAACGTGCAGGTGGCAGCGGGCACCATTGGAACTCAACCTATGCCGACGGGCGTCGATCACGAACTGAATGTCACGACTTCGGGCCGACTTGTCGATGAGGAGCAGTTCCGCGATATCGTCGTCAAGACGCTGAACGATGGTTCGACCACGCGTTTGCGCGATGTGGCGCGCGTCGAGCTGGGCGCCGGCCAATATTCGCTGCGCAGCCTTCTCAATAACACCTCCGCGGTTGCATTGCCGGTTTCGCAAGCGCCTGGTGCGAATGCTATCGAGCTGTCGAACGCCGTTCGCGACACGATGGCGAAACTCTCGAAGAATTTTCCCGAAGGCATCGAATACAAGATCGTCTACGACCCAACCATTTTCGTTAGAGATTCCATCAAGGCGGTGATCGTCACGCTGCTTGAAGCGCTGGCGCTCGTCGTGTTTGTGGTGATCCTCTTCCTGCAGACGTGGCGCGCTTCGATCATTCCGCTATTGGCCGTGCCGGTGTCCATCGTCGGTACTTTTGCGCTCATGTTGGCATTCGGGTTCTCGATCAATGCGCTCTCGCTATTCGGGTTGGTGCTGGCCATCGGGATTGTTGTGGACGACGCGATCGTGGTCGTCGAAAACGTAGAGCGCAACATCGAGCTGGGTTTATCGCCGCGGGAAGCTACTTACAAGGCGATGGAAGAAGTCAGCGGTCCTATCGTCGCCATCGCGCTTGTGCTCGTCGCGGTGTTCGTGCCCATTGCGTTCATCACCGGGCTTACCGGCGAGTTCTATCGACAATTCGCGTTGACCATCGCGGATCTCGACGGTGATCTCCGCATTCAATTCGTTGACGCTGAGTCCTGCGTTATCGGCTGTGCTGCTCAAAGGCCACAGCGCGAAGCCGGATCGATTTACAGTGATCTTGAATCGCTGCTTTGGCTGGCTCTTTAAGCCGTTCAACCGATTCTTTGCGCGCTCGTCGGCTCAATATAGTCGAGGTGTAGCACATGTGCTGTCCCGTAAAGCGATCACGATGGGTGTCTTCGCAGGTCTGCTGGGGCTCACCTACCTCGCGTTCGAAGGCGTCCCGAAAGGGTTCATTCCTGTACAGGACAAGCAGTACTTAGTGGCAGTTGCGCAATTGCCAAACGCAGCATCGCTCGATCGAACGGAGTCCGTGGTGCGTCGCATGGCGGACATCGCGCTCAAGAATCCAGGTGTGCGCGATGCGATTCAGTTTCCAGGACTTTCAATCGCGGGTTTCAGCAACAGCTCGAATGCCGGCATCGTGTTCGTGGGATTGAAGGACTTCAAAGATCGCAAAGAGCGCGCGCTCTACGGTCTTGAGATTGCTCAGCAGTTGAACGGTGCATTCGGCGACATCAAGGATGCTCGAATCGCCGTGTTCCCGCCGCCGCCTGTGCAGGGGCTCGGTTCCATCGGTGGCTTCAAGCTGCAACTGGAAGACCGTGCCGCACTCGGCTATGACGAGCTGTTCCGCGTGACGCAGGCGGTGCTCGCGAAGGCGTGGCAGACGCCCGAACTGGCCGGTGTGTTCTCAAGCTACGAAGTGAATGTGCCGCAGGTGTATGCGGACGTCGATCGGGTGAAAGTGAAAGAGCAGGGCATCGCTCTGACGAGTGTTTTCGAGACGCTGCAGATCTACCTAGGCTCGTTGTACGTCAACGACTTCAATCGATTCGGTCGCACATACCAAGTCGTCGCGCAAGCGGACGCGCCGTTCCGCGCCAAGGCGGAAGACATTCTGAGGTTGCAGACTCGAAACGCTCAGGGCGATATGTTGCCGCTTGGGGCTGTGGTACGCGTGTCGGAAACTTACGGGCCGGATCGAGTGTTCCGCTACAACGGCTACTTGTCATCGGACATCAACGGCGGTCCCGCTCCAGGGTATTCGAGCGGTCAGGCCCAAGCAGCGATGGAGAAGATTCTCGCCGAGACATTGCCGAACGGTGTGGAAGCGGAGTGGACCGAACTCACGTATCAGGAAATCATCGCCGGCAACAGTGGCGCATATATTTTTCCGTTATGCGTACTGCTCGTGTTTCTAGTGCTCGCAGCGCTGTATGAGAGCTGGACGCTGCCGCTAGCGATCATCCTGATTGTCCCGATGGCGATCTTGTCTGCGCTGGTGGGCGTGTGGCTGTCGAACGGCGACAACAACATCTTCACTCAAATCGCATTCTTTGTGCTGGTAGGACTCGCGTGCAAAAACGCAATTCTGATCGTGGAGTTTGCAAAGCAACGCGAAGACGCAGGCGAGAGTCCTTGGGACGCGGCCATCGAAGCGGCTCGTGCACGCTTGCGCCCAATTCTGATGACGTCGATTGCCTTCATCATGGGTGTAGTCCCCTTGGCGTTCTCGACAGGTGCCGGCGCTGAGATGCGCAATGCCATCGGTGTGGCAGTGATGTCCGGCATGCTGGGTGTGACGTTGTTCGGATTATTCCTCACGCCAGTATTCTATGTGCTGCTGCGCGGTCGCTTTGCCGGCAAGCGAGCAGACAACGTAGCACCCGCGGCACCTGAGGCCGCGCTCAATGCGCCTCACGTTTGAGGTCCCATGTAGCTCGCGACCTGCAAGTTCGTTCCCGACTTTCGCTCCCCCTCCTTTGCGAAAGTGACTCTCGCCCGGCCACATGGCCGGGCTTTTTTTGGGTTCCGCCGCACCGTGGTCAAACGTTTGCCCGCCCGACCCGACCCGGCCCGACCCGACCCGGCGACGTTGGCTTCGCTTACTCTTCTTGATGGATCCCGTTGTACTTGCAACCGCTCCCTGCGTTGCTAGTACTTCCGCCATCCATGGCGGTCGAGAACGGGATCCATCGAACTTCTTTCCGTTTACCCTGACTGGGTCGAAGGGATCTCGCTTCGGAAAAATAAAAGACGGAGGTCAATCCGGCCAGCAAGCCAGCTAGCCGCGCGCTGAAAGGCGCGCTAGGTGTTAGCCGTGACCTCTATGCGCGCCCACCCAGGTACAATTTGCGGATGACAGCCAGCACTCTCCCCGTATTTCGTCTTGTGGACCTCCGCAAAACTTACGGTGAAGGGGAGGCGGCC
>Ga0193752_1000859_pt1 | contig 27167 bp, 22 predicted proteins | sample H1c1metaG_FD_144924 | JGI IMG/M metagenome (GOLD analysis project Ga0193752, IMG submission 144924) | Soil microbial communities from a riparian zone of the East river system, Colorado, United States - H1c1 | ecosystem: Environmental > Terrestrial > Soil > Riparian zone | place: USA: East River...
GAGACAACTCCAGTCCATCAAACACCGCATACGTGTTATAGCTCAACCAATCCCCCAGATTAATATACCGTGCCTTCTCCCCTATCTTCTTATCCAGCGGTAAATGCCGGTGACCGAACACAAAAAAGTCAACCGGATTTTTCTTCACGTACTCCGTACAGAAAAGAAAAAGAAATTCTTTGTCGTCGCCGTGGTATTTTTTCTGGTCTTCTTTTTTATCAAGACCCTGGCGCGAAAAATAATCGGCCATCCACAAACCGAAGTTCGGGTGCAGACGCGCATACAACCACTGTGAAAAACGGTTGCGGAAAATTTTCTTGATGAATTTGTAGCCGTGATCGCCGGGTCCCAGTCCGTCGCCGTGACCGATGAAAAATTTCTTTCCGTTCCATTCCCGTTCGATGGGCGCGTGATACATTTTCACACCGCACTCTTCTTCGAGGTAACCAAACATCCACATATCGTGGTTACCGGAAAAAACGTGAACGGGAATTCCTTTATCGGTAATGGAAGCAATTTTTCCAAGCAGGCGGATGAACCCTTTCGGAACTGCGCGCTTGTACTCAAACCAGGCGTCAAACAAATCGCCAACCAGGAAAATTTCAGCCGCATCTTTTTCCACTTTATCCAGCCAGCGGACAATGCGCTTTTCTCTTTCGAGACTCGTCGCGCGGTCCGGGATTCCCAAATGAAAATCCGATGCGAAATAAATTTTTCGGTTCAGTTCACTCATACCGGTTAGAGTCCGAGCGTTTGCGGGATTTGCGCGAGGCCCAAACGTTCAATATTGAAAGTGAAGCGGATCATGCTCGCGTATTTCAGGTCGTTGGTCGTGTAGTAATCCTTGATGTTCTGTGAGAACAGGATTGGGAAATACACGTCGCAGATTCCGCCGATCACGCTGAATTGCACGCCCGCGTTGTACAGCAGTTTCTGATCAGAGAGTCCGTCCGATGAGCACGTTCCGAAATCAGCATACAACTTGAACTTGTTCAGGAAACGGTTCTTCACCGGCAAATCTACTTTCACGTTCATCGCTAAAAGCCAGTTGTTGCTCTGTCCCACCGGTGAATAGATTTTGAATGCGCCTTCCTGCTCCACAAACTGCGAGGCCATCGTCCCCGACTCTTCGCTTCTTCCAAGGAAAATATAATCGAAGAGATAATCGTGATTGCCAATTCCACGCGCTCCGTAACCGCTCATTCTCCAGCGGTATGGACCGGTATTGTTTTTGTCGAGGAAAGTTCCACCGAATACACGGAAATGAATTCCCTTATCGCGGCCGTAGTTCACCGTGTAGTTTGCCGTCAGGCTCAGCTTCGACATGTTATCGCCCTGCTGGTACTTGGCTTCGAGCGACCACGGGTGCACATTGCGGTCGTTATCTATTCTGTATTTCGCTTCGTAGAAGGTGCGTTCTGCAACGCCGATTGCCCATGAAATGGTATTCGAGTCTGCAGAGATGTCGATGTACTCCTGCTGCGTCCAGATCATGCGCAAAGTAATGCGCTGGGTGATCGGGCTGCGTGCACGTTTTTTCTTAAACGTAAAACCAATTTCAGGCGCAACTTTCCGGAACATCAATTCACGGTCGGGAGCTAACTCCGTCGGGTGATCGGCGTCCTGAATTTTATAGAAACTATACTGGTTCGCGTTTGCACCAATACGGATCGACTGGAACACAGAGCGTGGTGTGAGATTGACAAACACATCCGCGTGTCCAACAAGTTTTTTACTTCCGAACCCGTACATCGGCATCACCACCCATTCAAATTTCTTTTGCGGAATAACGTGATTGTAAAACGCCGCTCCGATCATAAACTTGTCGTAGTTGTTGAAACCAATGGTCGGAAGAAAGAACAATTGCGTACGTGAAGGATTGTCGAGACTGCCCAGGAGCTGCAAACGCAGAGGTTCCACTTTCTTCAACACACCGTGCGACTTGATCGTGTTGTTTTTGCGTTTTACATCCGGGCCGTCTTCCGGCTGATCGAGAATGAAATAATCGACGTCCATCAGTGGAAAATTCGGAGAACTTGATCCGGTGAAACCTTCGTACCATACACTTTTTACAACTTTACCATCCTTCACTGCGCTTACGCAAACAGGAGCCGCGATATCACCGTTGTTTTCGATCCCGAGTTCCCAGCCACCATCTTTCTTCTTCGCGCTGGTCATTTTGTAATCGAGCTTTTTCGTTGTGCCGAGCATGTCGTCGAAGAACCAGCCGAGCTGCTTGCCCGAAACTTCTTCAAAGGTTGCACGGAGATCAGATGGTTGCGGATGTTTGAAATGCCAGCGATCGAAATACGTGCGGAAGCATTTGTCGTACAATGAATCACCAAGGTAGCCGCGGAGATAATCGAAACACACTGCGGTTTTCGCATAAACAATCGAACCGTAATTGAGCGACGTGTATTCCGCCGAATGCATTTCGCAAGGCTGATCCTGGTTCTGTCGTGCTGAAAATGCGTACAACTGGTAGTACTGTGCCTTCTGCTTGTAACGACTGAGGTCAAAAACCTGCGCAGCTCCGTTAGGGCCTTCTTTGCCGCCAATCAAAGCTCCGTTCGGGTATTTCGTTTCGTTGTAACGTAATTCATTCGCCGAATTGATTCCTTCATCCATCCACGGATGCACGCGCTCGTTGCTACCCAGCATCCCGTAAAACCAGTTGTGTCCTACTTCGTGCATGATCACCGTTTCGAGAATTCCGGCTGACTGAACGCCACCGATCACCGTGATGTTCGGGTATTCCATTCCACCACCTGCCGACAATGCTCCGTCAACAGCCGTGCAATGATTGTATGCGTAATCGCCGTTCCATTTCGAATAATAGAACACAGCATCGTTTACGTACTCAATCGAATTTCTCCAGAGATGTGCGTATTGATTGGTGTACATCACCCACGTGGTAACCTTGCGGCCAGAATGCGGAAGTTCAACTTCACCTTTCAAAACGTGATAGCGTTTATCGCAGAACCATGCGAAGTCATGCACATTTTCCTGGTGGAAATGAATCGTTTTCGTTTCAGTGGATGAAGTCGGATGCGTAAGATCTTTCTTGTCGTATTCCTTGATATCCTTCGTTTTCTCAGCCAGCTCATTCATCCACGCCACTTCCTCCGGGTTGTTCTGGATGTCGCCGGTTGCACCAAGCACGTAATTTTTCGGAAGGGTAATTTTTACATCATACGTTCCAAACTCCGAATAAAATTCTCCCTGGTCGAGATACGGAATCGGGTTCCAGCCGTTCACGTCATACACCGCCGGCTTTGGGTACCACTGCGTAATCTGGTACTGCTGTTCAATGTGTCCAAGACGGGAAATTCTTCCACTTGGAATTTTCACGCGGAATGGTGTGGTGATCACAATCTCTGCGCCCGGTGCGAGCGGTTGGTGCAAAATCAATTTAACGATGTCCGGATTTTTATTGTCGGGTTCAACCGGAACCATTTGTCCGTCAACCTGCCAGTCAAGACTGTCGATGTACCCGCGGTCTTCATCCTTGGCGTAGTAGAAAAACAATTCTCCGTTTTCTTTGAGCTGTTGACCAAGCGCAGTGCTGTTGTCTTTGTACGCGTTAGGCCAGATGTGCATGTAGATGTACGTGAGCTGGTCCGGGGAATTATTCCGGTACGTCAGTTTCTCGTAACCGTGCAGCATGTGGTTTACATCATCGAGACGAACATCTATTTCAAAATGCACAAACTGTTGCCAATACCCCGGTGCGGCAGAAGCAGTCAGTCCAAAAACAAAAAGAAACGGGAGGAGAATAAGTTTTTTCATATTGGGCGCGTTTGTCCGAAGGTCCCTCCGGAGCATCTTGGACGGACAAGCCGTCGGGTATGTTACAATTTATTTTTTCAATGTGGTATCATCGGCAAATACTTCTTCCAGTTTTTCGCCCAATGCTTCGCCACGCAAATCGCGTTCAATGATCCGTCCTTCGCGGTCAATGAGAATTGTTTTGGGGATCGACTGCAAACGATACAGCGGCACAACCGAAGACTGCCACTTCATTAAATCACTCACATGCCACGACCATACCAGTCCATCGGATTTGATCGCGTTCGTCCATGCGTCTTTGTTCTCATCGAGCGAAACGCTGAATACTTCAAAGCCTTTGCCGTTATACTTCTTGTAGTTCGCTACTACGTTTGGAAGTTCTGCGCGGCAAGGTCCGCACCACGATGCCCAGAAATCGATGAGGACAATTTTCCCGCGCGTGTCAGAAAGTTTCATCGGTTTCCCGTTCACATCGTTCAGCGCAATTTCCGGTGCAGGTTGTCCTTTGCACATCGCCCGTTCCTGCTCAACGAGATCGCGGAGCATAACCACGTTGGGTGCAGTTTTGTAGTCTTTCTCCAGCGCGTTAATGGTTTTTTCCCACCACGCAAAATTATCGAACGGATCAAGCAAACGCAATGCAGGAATATTCGCAAACGACTCCGGGTGTTTATCCACGAATCCGCGCAGCCAGGTGGTGGCTTCATCCGCCATGTCCATGAGTTTTTCCTGCGTCTGGTTAAAGAGTGGTTCAATCACTTCCTTCTCGAGTTTCTTCACTGCCAACGAGTCAGACATCATACTCACCTGGATCTGGAAAGCGCGCTGGAGCGAATCGATGCGCCCCATGTAAGGACGACGGCGTTCATCATACTCTGTGAAATATTTATTGAACTCCAGGAAATGTTCCGTGTCTTTTGAACCGGTTGCGGTCCATGAATAACCGAGATTCAATGCATCACCGTTGAAGGTCATGGAATCTTTCGGTTCAAGAATGATCGTTGCGAATTGCGTTGCCGATTTTCCAACCTCGATGTTGTAAAAACCTTTGAACTCCAGTGTAGGCCGGAATTCAAATGATCCGTCTTCACCGGTCACGCAGGAATCCACGTAAATGAAATCGCGCTGGCTCACGTTCACGAGATAAATGGTGTCGCCGGCGCTGTTGGCCAGTTTCCCGGATACAATGGTATTTCCACCTGTGCGTTCTTCTTCTCCGCAACCTGTTGCAAATAGTACAGCAAGTGGTAATACGATACTGAGCGTCTTTTTCATGGATGTTCGTTAAGTACTTTAGTCACGAGTTCGTTTGCAATTTTCGGATCGGCTTTGCCTTTGGACATTTTCATGACTTCTCCCATGAACAATCCAACCAGGCCGGTTTTTCCGCTTTTGTATTCGGCAATTTTCGCAGGATATTTCGCAACCGCTTCTTTCACGATAGCGAGCAATGCACCTTCGTCGCTTTCCTGCACAAGGTTCATTTCCTCTGCAATCTGTAACGCAGTCTGACCCGCATTATTGATCATCGCCGGAAATATTTTCTGGCTTGCAACACCGAAATTCACTTTGCCGGAATCAATCAATGCAATTAATTCCGCAAGACGTTTCGCGGTGAGTTTAAAATCAGAAATGTGAACGGCATTCTCATTGAGAAATGATTTCACGGGTCCCATTACCCAATTGGCTGCAGCCTTCGCATTGGTTGTATTTTTCAGAACGTCCTCGTAGTACAACGCAATTTCTTTCGTGTCTGTGAGTACGCCTGCATCGTATGCCGAAAGTCCGAGTTTGGTCGTGTACCGTTCGATGAGTTCTGCCGGCAGCGGAGGCAATTCCGATTTTACACGGGCAATAGTTTCCTGCGTAACGAGTACCGGCTGCAGATCAGGTTCCGGGAAATACCGGTAATCGTTTGCAGCTTCTTTGCTCCGAAGCGAAAATGTAGTTCCCGTCACTGCTTCAAAACTGCGCGTGTCCTGGTCAACCTGCCCGCCCGCTTCGATAATATCGATGTGACGTTTCACTTCATGCTCAATCGCACGCTTCACGTTGCTGATTGAGTTCATGTTTTTCACTTCCACGCGGCGGCCGTATTCTTTGCTGCCTTTCAGCATCACAGAAATGTTTGCATCGCAACGCAGCGAGCCTTCTTCCATGTTACCGTCGCAGATGTCGAGGTAACGGACAAGACGTCGCACTTCAGTCACGTAGCGGTATGCTTCATCTGCAGAACGGATATCCGGTTCAGATACCAGCTCGACCAGTGGAACGCCTGCACGGTTCAGATCCACAAGCGTATCCGTAGGATCAGCATCGTGCATCGACTTGCCGGCATCTTCTTCCATGTGGATGCGCGTCAGCCCGATTTTTTTATCGTTGCCAGCATCATCCTTGATGGTGATGTAACCGCCGGTACAGATCGGAGTTTTATCCTGCGTGATCTGGTATCCTTTCGGAAGATCGGCATAGAAATAATTTTTTCGCGCGTATTCGTTGCGTTCGCGGATCGTGGAATTCGTTGCAAGCCCGAGACGGATGGCATACTCGATCACGCGTTTATTGGCTTTAGGCAATACGCCCGGAAGTCCAAGCGTAACCGGGCTCACCAGCCTGTTGGGCAGGGCGCCATATTCAGCGGCATCGCTGGCGTATGCTTTCGTTTTCGTCAGCAACTGCGCGTGCACTTCCAGTCCAATAACAGCCTGGTATTTATCGTAAATGGATTCGGTCATAACGGTATTAGGAGCCCCATAAGAAAGGGCAGCCCGAAATTACGGAAAAAGGGTGGTTTGGGAGGGAGAAAAGGGTGTTAATGGGTGTAAAAATGGCTGCAGAGGCGCCGTGACGCAGAGAAAAGCGCAGAGGTGATCCGAAATGTGAGCTTAGGGGCGCATAAAATATCTTCGTTTGCATTATGGAATCTCACCCTTTTCACCGTCTAGTGGTTATGAAGCCCCAACCGATCTCCGTCAACGTCCCCCAGCCTTGTCACGAAAATCCTGCTTCCATGCAGAAAAATGAACAGGGAAAATTCTGTTCGGCCTGTCAGAAAAACGTTCGCGATTTTTCGCAGATGACCGACAATGAAATCCTGGAAATCATCAGTAAGGAGAATGGATCGGGATGCGGTACATTTCGCTCCAGCCAACTGAACAGGTTGATTGTGCAAACTCAGTTGAAGGGCAACAATACCCGCCTCAATACAATCATGGCCGGGTTGCTTCTTGCAGCCGGTGCAGGAGTTGCGAACGCACAGAGTGCTGTGCCGATACACGTTCCATTTCCAAACGATACCACGCTGACCAGCAATCATGGCGTTGAACCCGTTACGAAAGATTCGGTGATCCCGATTTTCAAAGGACAGGTTGTTGATGCAGAATCAGGAGATTCGCTGATCGGCGTGCTGGTGACCCTGAAGGGCACCCAGTGCAAACATCTACCGATGCTGACGGAAATTTTTCGCTGTCTATTCCCGATAGCCTGATGCAGGATACGCTCACGTTTATCGTGAGTTATGTAGTTCATGAGCAACAGGAGCTGGTTATTCCTCAAAACCACCTTGCCACCACAGTGACTGTACGGCTTTACAGCATGGACATGATGATCGATGGTTTGTACATCATTGAAAGACCTGATCCGGAACCCGAAAAGAGAAAGAAGAAATAAACCCCGACACATATTTCAAATCGCGATTCCATGAAAAACGTCTCCGTTCAGATCGACAATCCCTGTACAGAAAACTGGGCACAGATGACGCCCACAGAGCAAGGCCGTTTCTGCGGACAATGCCAGAAGCAGGTGATCGATTTCACGCACCTCACCGACAATGAAATTCTGAAAATTTTCGCTGAGAAAAGTTCAGGAATCTGCGGACAATTCCGTGACGGGCAATTGAACCGGAAGATCGTTCACACGCAACTCAATGGAAGCGGATCGCGATTGAATGCTTTTGTCGCAGGAATACTGATTGCCGTTGGCGCAGGAACATCATTGTCTGCACAAAGTACAACGGTAAAATTGCCAGGCGAAGTGAACTCGGAAGTGGTGAAACATCCTACGGGAATGGTTTGCACGGCAACAATTCCGGCGGACACAACGAAACCTGTATTGAACGCGCAAGTCATCGACATCAATACGGGTGAGTCGATACCGTATGCAATTGTAACGATTGCCGGAAGTAACGTGGGCGCACAGACAGATAGCGCCGGAAATATTTCATTCCGCATTCCTGATAGCTTCACCCAGGACACGCTGGTTTTTGTGATCCAATCTCCCGGCTACTCTCCGGTGCAATATTCGATCGCCCGCAATCAAATCAGCGAAACAAAAAAATTGCTCGTTCACCCCGAAGAAATTATGCGCAAAGGTGATGTGAAAATCAGGATGGGTAAACCAAGTATCCGGCCTACGGAAGATAAATAGCGTATCAACGTCGATCATGCAAGTAGTGTCCGTTCTCTTTCGTCATCCCTCGGCGGAGCCTGTCCCGACGAATGGAGGGGCTCGGTGTGACAAAACGAAAATCCGCAGAGAGACGTAGTTTACCGCAGTCCCATCAGCACATTTTCACATTAGCATATTAATTTCCGCCATTCACCTTTCTTAACCAACCGTTCACAGATTCTTCAAACCAAACGCAGCTTCCGATGTTATATTCGCTGTTCACTTAAAACCCAAATCGATGAACAGTGTCGTACATTTCGAACTTCCTGCACAAGACAAGGAACGCGCCAAGAAATTTTATTCCGAAGTATTCGGTTGGCAGATGATGGATTTCGATCCGAAAAACACAATGGTTTCCACCACACCAACGAACGAACAAGGCATGCCGCTTAATCCCGGTGCGATCAATGGTGGCATTTACACACCGGATAAACCAACAACGCCGAGCATTGTGATCGATGTTCCGAATCTCGAAGATCATTTGAAACTTGTTGAGGCGAAAGGCGGAAAAAAAGTAGACGATGTAGTTGAGATTCCCGGCATGGGACGTTACCTGCGTTTCTCGGATCCGGAAGGAAACCTGGTGGGAATGTGGCAGACTGTGCCTCAGTAGCAGTAGCAATGCAGTGCGCAGTAAAATCAGTACGCAGTGCGCAGTATGCAGTGAGTCAGTGCACACGACTGCGCACTGACTCACTGCGTACTGACCACTGATTTCCGTATCTTGTAAGATGCGCAAGAGTCTGCTGTTCCTGTTGTTTTTGTTGTTTTTCGTTGCCGGGAACGCACAGCGCGATTACTTCATGGCGGAAGCGTTGATCGACCAGGACAAGCAAGCAGAAGCGGTAAAAATTCTCGACGACCTTATCGACTCCAACGTGTATGTTTCACGTCCGTCGATGCACATGAAAACGCTGAATCTTGCCGGAAGCACAAAACGGTTCCTGAATGACAGTGCGGGATCAAAGTCAGCATACCGGTCGGCCATTGCGTATTATGCCAAACTGAACCCGGTCCAGAAAGACGATTATACGAAACGCGAATGGTACATCGCCCACTCGGAACTGGCCAGCTGGGCCTGGCAAGACGAGGATTACGCACTTGCAATGCATCACCTGGACGCAACAGGGGCACCGGGTCCGTACTATTCATCCACAGGACATGACGTTACAGTTGAACGCGATTGGCACTACGATCTCCGTGCGCGAATATTTCAAAAGCAGAACCAACCGGATAGTGCGTTTCATTGTTTGCGACAAATCACTGAGAACGATCACCTGCGCAAAATAAATGCGATGCTGATCAGTAACCGTTTTTCACTGGTCAACGTGGAAGGTTTATTCTACGGCAGGAACCTGAACATTTCGCAATACCCTGATGCCGGTTATTTGTATGTGCTCAATCTCAGGGAAGATTCTTCGCACGCGTATCAAACCGTTTGGTTCATTCACTATGCGGGTGGCCGTAAAGAAATTATTGGAGAGTCATCATACGTGATCGGCGACACTTCCGGATTTCCAAATACGGCATTCGATATTTCGCTTTCGCAGAACGAGGAGTATCTCGCTGTGGAATGTGAAGCGAAGGGCGCGAACTGGATTGAGATCATTGATTTCCGCACGCTGATCAAAGAACACCGTTGCGTCATCGCACAGAGCATTACGCCTTACCCGGGACTCGTTTACATCACAGGCTGGGAAAATAACCTGCTTCTTATTTCAGCGGATATTGACCTCACAAAGCTGAACAGGAAGGATCATTTATCAACGCAAGATCTTTTCGGAACGATCGACGATAAAAAAGATTTTTTGTTTGATCCGGTAGAGAAAAAATATTCGCGGAAATAAATCTGCATTATTCCCAGATCACGCTTTCCGCAATCGCTGCCGACACCCATGAAAACATCATCGCCAGTTCTTCCTCGTACGGGGGAACGGTAGCTTCGATCAGCATAAATCCGCCCGACTTTGCATGATACACGTAGTAGCGATACACCGTAACCGTATTGTGATCGAGACCGACGTATTGAAACTGCGCAGCCCAGACTTCAGTTCCGGGAGAGGAAGAAGAATCTTTGTGGATTTCCGAAAATTGTTTTTCGCTGACCTTTAATGAGTCGACAAAAATTTTGAAATCATTTTTTGCGGCCACACCAAAACTGTCTTCGATCGCGAGTTTCGTGTAATCAAGATTGATCACGTACGCGCAACCCACCGGCCAGATCGAACAATGTGTTTCGCGGTATTCATCCACTCTCCAACCGAACGGCACACAGAATGAGTAACCGTAATCGCTGCTGTATTGCATTTTTTCATCGCCGCAACGTTTATCAATGATCAGTTCATGAGGCCGGTACGATGAATCTGTGTTGGCCTGTTCGATGAACCAGAAATTATCGAAACGGAATTTCCCGGCCATGTCTGCGTAGATACCTACTTCGCTGCTTCGTGGCGCGCGATACGGAACACTCAAAACCAGTTGTTCGTTCACCGAGAGATCGTACATGTTCGTGATCATGTTCCGCTCAACGCGCAGATTGTTGTAACCGTTTTCGTTGTACGCGTAACTCACCACGTGTGGCGACACTGTTTCCGAAACACCGTTGCTGAGATACTGGTAAACAAAACTTCCGTCGCCGTAAACCAGGAAAGCAAAACGGGTGGAGTCGGCTTTGTTTCCCCACACAATTCCTGCGCCTTTGCCAGCGGCCGTACCACTGTCGCGTTCTACACTGGCTTCAATGCGGAAGTGTTTATCAAATCCGCGTTCGATGGTGTGCGTGTACTGCCAGTATCCTTCGCTGACCGTGGTTACTTCGTAATATCCACCGGCGATACTCATGGAACCTTCGCTGCCCGCGGTCAACGGCCAGTTGTTGGAATTGTCGCTGAACGGGTCGAAGATGTTGCGTTGAGCGTTGAGCAGGTTGCCCACCGAAATCGCCACAAGGAATAACAGGATTCGCATGGCGCTAAGTTACGGAATTGGACGTAGTCGACTGCGTGTCCAAAGAATCCACCACGGCGGCGCGGCGGACACGGCGAAATCGCTTTGCGATTTGTGCTGCTTAATTGGAACGCGGACCCTGCGCTGCGCTTAGGGCGCGGATTGAAAAGGATTGACGCGGATGATCGCTTCGCGATCTGGGATACTTAATCGATCGCTACGCGAAACGGATTGTTGCGGATTTAATCGCTGCGCAATTGTGTTTGGATAAATAGGGCTCAATAAGAAATCTGCGCTGATCCGCTTAATCCGTAAGATCCGCGTTCTATTAAGTAACGCACAGGTATCATCATCCATGCACTACACGTACTTTTAAACCGCGCCCTCATCTGCACATCAGCCAATTTGCAAATCAGCACATCAGAACAAACTCAGCTGCGCTTCCCCTGCCCTCGGATTAAAATCCTTCACGTTCCACACCATCCGGTCGCGGTTCAATCCATAACGTTCGGTCGAAAGCCTGAACAGTTTCGCGATGCTCTCCGCCATCGGGCCTTCGCCGGTCATGCGCACACCGTATCGCGTATCATTCACCTTTCCTCCGTGCGCACTTTCGATGTGATGCAGCACTTTCTCGGCTTTGTCCGGAAATGTTTTGCGGATCCAATCACGGAAAATATTTCCGACCTGGCCGTTCAACCGGACCATGTTATATCCTGCTCCCGTTGCCCCGTTTTCTGCAGCCCTCTCGAGCACTTCAGGAATCTCGTGTGAGTTCAATCCCGGAATTACCGGACCGAACATTATCGAAGTGCGGATTCCTGCTTCCGAAAGAATACGTAAAGTCTCAAACCGGTTCTTGTACGTGGAGGTACGTGGTTCAAGTTTCTCACGCATTTTCTCATCCAGGCCGGTGATGCTCATCGTTACAGCAACGAGATTTTTCTTCGCCATTTCTGCGAGAATGTCAATGTCGCGACAGATCAACGAGTTCTTGGTGATCATCGCTGCCGGGTGACGATACTTCAGCAGCACCTCGAGCATTTTGCGGGTAATCCCAAGTTTGCGTTCAACCGGTTGGTAGCAATCTGTGTTCCCGGAAAACATCATCGGTTCCGCTTTATGACGCGGATTGCTCAGCTCTTTCTCGAGCAATTCAGCCGCGTTCATTTTCACAATGATCTTGCGCTCGAAATCCAAACCTGCGCTGTATCCCCAGTACTCGTGACTGTTTCGTGCGTAGCAATACACGCATCCGTGCTCACAACCCTGGTACGGATTCAGCGAAAGGTTCATCAGGTCGGGACTATCGACTTTGTTGATGATCGTTTTCGGAAATGTCTGAATGAATTCTGTTTTGTCCTGTAGCAACAGCGGTTCATCAATCACTTCCCAATGCTGCTGTACACGTTCCTGTTTGAAAAAACGGTTGTGCGGATTGAGCTGTGCTCCTCTTCCCTGGAATGTTTGAGTGTTCGCGATCATGTCTTTCCCTGCTTGTTGTTACACAAACGTAGACCAGCGGAAGGCCGTCGTCAAGACATTTAACGGATAGCTAAAAATTTTAGCCAGGTTGGTGTGAGGAGGTCCTAACCCTGAAAAGGCTAAGAGCCTTTTCAGGGTTAGGACCCTTGCGTCCCTCCAAATCAAATATCCTTCACCACAAAACCAGTCACGCTCACAACTTTCGTCACTTCGCAGTTTGTTCCATCCAGGAATTGGATGTGCATGTATACACCACGGCTAAACCGTCCCACACGTGAATTCAGGTCCTGCACAAATTTAATCTCGAAACTCTGACCGGGTTGAATCGGCTCACGCGGATACTCTGCATAGGAACCTCCGTCACCCGTACTCGCGCGCGTAACAAGAATCGGTACGGGTGAATTATTCCGGCAGTGAATTATTTTTTCCAATCGCCACTGGCTCCGGTAAAGCGTATCGCAATCGATGTGCGTGGCTTCGACCCAGATCATCGAATCGGGGTTCACCGATTTTTCTCTGTCGGTGGAACTTCCAACAGTTCCCCGAAACGTCATCGTTGATTTTCCATTCCGTACATCCGTGAACAACGGAATTTCCATGCGGAATGAGTCGCGCGCGAAAAAACTGTTCCACTCCACGTACCCAGTCGCGGTATCACCGGGAGCAAGTTCGGTTTTTGAAAACGTAACATAGTTCGACTGGCTTTTCCTGAGATCAAATTTGTGAAAGCCCATGTTCTTCACGGTTATCTTCGTCGCCAACCGTTCTCCTGCCTGGATTCTTCCGAAATTCTTCTGTGTCCCGGAAGTGATTACCACACCGTGCATGAAATGCACAAACGGTCCATCGCTGATGTAATCCGAATAACCGTTCTCCGGGTGAAAGAAAACATGGAAACGCATGTACGAAAACATTTTTGCACCGGTATCGCCATAGCAACGGAATACGAGCTGGTATTTTTCACCAGGTGCCAGCCAGAACGGCACCGGAGCATTACATTCCCACAAAGCACCCCTCCGCTGGATGGTGTCAATCGAAACCGGAACGGCCGACCGGTTCACAACCGTATAATTCACAGTGGTCATTTGCCCATCCACTCCGTTCAGCATGTTAACGGGTTTTTCGAATTCCAGAAAAACCGGCTTGCGCGACCAGAGACGAACTGAGACAGAATCTCCATTGCCGGTATAGATCACATAACGGCAGCTGTCGGTGGAAAAAATCGAGAAGGAGAGTTCGTACGTTTTTCCCGGATCACAAATCTCCGGGTACGCGTTCAGTGTATTGCGCTCAATCTTCGTAGCGTAATAACTGTTAACCATTCTCACTTTGGTAATGCGCACGGGTAATGCGCTTTCATTCCGGCATTGGATCTTCACCACCCGGTAACGCACCACGGAAAGCGGACTGCTCTCAATGGTATACGGAATGGTATCGAGCAGAATGCGGTTGATGTTGACACGCAAACTCTGTGCGGAACAGCAAACCGAGAGAAGAAAAACAGGAAGGGCCAGGTAAAATTTCACGACGCATTGCATCAACAACTATACCCAAATTGATTGGTTGGTGAAGCAATCATTGTTGTCCGGTAAAATGTTATCGATTATCTCGAATTGATAAAATCAAATCTTAGCCTGGGTCCGCCGCAGCGGACCCGTTTGCCACAGATTCGCAGATTGCGCAGATTAAAAAAATTAATGCCCGATTAATTTCATTGCTGAGTAGCCACAGGAATTGAGAAGATTCAAATCCTAAAATCTGCGTAATCTGCGAATCTGTGGCGACACGCCGAAGGCGTTACATAAGCAAGGGACTTATTTTCTTTGACGAGAAAAATATCCCGATATCCTCAAAGGATTCAGCACGATAAACAGGAGACAAAATTTCTCCGGACAATAGTGGTAAAACAATTAGCTGATGAGACAATTTCTGATTGATGAACGATCGCACCATCGACCAATTAACTAATCGAAAATCGACCAATCGAAATCAGCAACCAGAAAATCAACGAACCGGAAAATCGATTATTCCTTGACAAGCTTCACGGTAGAAACCATCTCTTCGGTTTCAATCATCACCGAGTAAATTCCGCGTGCAAGTTCCGCCGCCGGAATTTCAAGAATGACCGGACCTCCCGGAATGTTTTCTGTGGACTGCATCACCACTCTTCCGGTTGCATCATAAACACTCCATGTTACATCCTGTGCGTATGTGGTGGACATGTTCACGAAGAAATTCGAGTTGAATGGATTCGGGTAAGCGTTAACGGAAACCGAAGGTTCTGCAAGCGGCGTAGTCGCAGTGATCGCGCTGGAAATATCCAGTACATACAATCCATTCTGCATATCCGCTGCGAGCAGCAACCCGGAAGGAAGATCGGTATACGCTCCCCAGCATCCGTGATACGCCTGCGTGTAATTCGGGTAATTGATCAGCGTATCGGTGTCGAAATAACCCGAACGGTAAATTCCGGATGGATTACTGATGTTGTAAATCTGCACACCATCCGTGTAATTCGCTGCAATGAGAACATCGTTTCCGAGTATGTACGGATTGTGCGGCGTATTTCCCTGGTTCGAACGGAAGACCTGGTTCACTGTAAGGTTACCCATGTTCGAAACGTCCAGCGATTTTATCCCGCGTCCTGCAGGAACTTCATCCATAAAGATGAGCGTGTTTCCATCGCCCGTGAGAAAACTACTGTGGTTGTATCCTGATTCCGGGTACGAAGTAAGTACTCCGATCTGCGCAAATGATGTCCCGAATTTGTAGATGTACAATCCATCGTATCCGCCGGATGCGTACACCGTATCGCCACGGACAAACATGTCGTGTACCGTATTTGGATTGGAATAATCCTGGTTCAGTGTGCGGAGCAGCGTTGGTGTTGTAGGGTCAACAGAAAGATCATACACAGCCATTGAATAATAGAAGCTGTTATTATCGCCGGTTACACTTCCGCACCACAACTTGCTTCCTTCCACGTAAATGGTGTGGCATTTCTCGAAGATCACGTTGTCGTTTCTCACCACGTGAACTGAGTCCGGTAAATAACTCATGTCGGCAATGATGAATGTATTCGGTGCGCCGTCATCAGACACGATGTACGCGTAGTTCTGATACGTTTTGATTTCGTGCCAGATCAGGTCGCCATGCGCAGCCGGAACAAAGTCACAAACTACAGGAACAGCGGGATTGGTTACATCAATGAAATACGTTCCGTCTGAAGCGCCAAGAATAGCGTACTCGCGGTTGAGCGATTGCTGGTACCATCCCCAGATACCCTGGTACTGGATTCCGTAAACCGGTTCCGGATCCTGGTTCGGATTCCACCAGTGGCCAATCATGGATACATTTTGTGAAGCGTACTGCGCCTGAACGAAAGAAGGTGCAAGTAATAACAGCAGGAAGTAGAGTTTTTTCATGTGAGCGTTGAAATCAGAATATGAAGGTACGAAAAAGACGAATACGTAAGTCATCCCGCGTAACCCGCGGCGGCCGCGTACCGGGGGTTGCCAACGCCTATAGCGATGCAATCATCTCAGCGATGATCGCCGTCAGCTTTTTCTCCGCGATTGCGGCTACGTGCTGCACTTCTTCGTGCGTCACTTCAACAATTTTCCCGGGAACACCAAGGTCGGTGATCACCGAAATGGCAAAACACGGAACACCCATGTGACGCGCAACGATCACTTCCGGCACGGTACTCATGCCAACCGTGTCGGCGCCGAGTACGCGAACGTATTTGTATTCCGCTGGTGTTTCAAACGTAGGTCCGCTGAGTCCGGCGTACACGCCTTCAACGGTTTTTACACCTTGCGACGACGCCACTTTTTTGGCCAATGCAATCAAACTCTTGTCGTAGGCTTCACTCATATCCGGGAAGCGCGGGCCAAATCGTTTGTCGTTCTTCCCGATCAGCGGATTTCCCGGGAACAGGTTGATGTGATCCGTGATCAGCATGAGATCACCGATTTCAAAATCCGGGTTTACACCACCCGATGCGTTCGACAGAAACAAACGGGAAATCCCAAGAAATTTCATCACGCGAACCGGGAACGTTACTTCCGGCAGATCGTATCCTTCGTAGTAATGAAAACGTCCCTGCATCGCCACTACGTTTTTTCCGCCGAGCTTACCGAAGATCAGTTTGCCGGAATGTCCTTCTACAGTTGAAAGCGGAAAATCAGGAATAGTATCGTAAGGAATCACAAACTCGTGCTGAATTTCATTCACCAGTCCACCCAATCCTGTTCCCAGGATAATTCCGGTTTCCGGTACGAAGCCATTTGTTTTATCCTTGAGGAACTTTACGGTTGATTGAATGCGATCGTACATGCTGGAATATTTGTTTATTGAATTCATCCGCGTCCTGGTCGTGAAAAGCGATTTCGATCGGCACATAATACATCGGGAGATTACCAATGTATTCTTTCAATCCCGGCTTTTCCAGCCTCATCGCATCTTTCTCGGTGGTGAGAACAATTTTCTTTTCGTTTTTATTTGCTTTGAATAATTCCTGCAAACGTAAGAGATCGGCAGGAGAAAATTCATAGTGGTCGCGGAATTTATACGGGATGAGTTCCTTCACCTTGTCTTTCAGGTAATATTCCAGTGAGTGCGCATTGGCAATACCGGTCATGAGAAACACCGTATACCCTTCGGAAAAACAAGTTTCCCGCGACATTTCACTAGTGCCTTCGCTTCCGCGCAACGGAAGCAAATTGCCGTAGCGTATCGTCGAAAAATAAATCTTCTGGTATGCTTCCGGCCGGAGATCCTTCATGATCCGTTTACGCTCAAGCGGAGAAAACATTTCCGGCGTTTTGGTCACGATGATAATATCAGCACGCCGCGCACCCGATTTCGGTTCACGCAGGTTACCTGTTGGAATCATGTGGTCCTGGTTGTACATGCGCGAATAATCGGTCAGCAAAATCTGCAGTCCCGGTTTTATCCGGCGGTGCTGAAAAACATCGTCAAGCAGAATGATTTCGCGATCAGGAAATTTTTCGAGCAGTTTTCTCACGCCGCGCACGCGGTTGCCGTCAACAGCTACAGGAACATCAGCCGGAAAACGGTGACGGAATTGTTTCGGTTCATCACCAATCTGAAGAGTGGTCATATCATCCTGCGCCACAAGAAAACCGGATGTTGTGCGACCGTATCCACGGCTCAGGGTTGCCACCTTATATTGGGGATGAAGAATTTTCACGAGATACTCCACGTGTGGTGTTTTTCCTGTTCCCCCCACCGTGAGATTGCCCACACCGATGAGCGGCAATTCCTTGAATTCAGTTACCGGAAAAATACCGAGATCGAACAGTTTGTTGCGGATGATCGTCAGCAAGCCGTACAAAAGCGCCAATGGAAAAGCAAGGATGCGGAGAATTTTCATGCCACGCGAAGATAAGGGTTAGTCGGGAGTTCGGAGACGGGAGTTTGGAGGCTAACCTATGTCCTTCGAAGAAAGCTCCCGTTTCATTTAAGCGATTGTGTACGGCTTTCTCTTCGAAGGATTCGGGCAAAGCCTCCGCACTCCGTTCTCCGAACTCCTTTTCTTTCCGAAACTTCGTGACTTTGCGACTTAGTGGCCATTCATAATACTTAATTTCGCAGGATGAAAATCAAAGAAGTCACAGACTTTCTCGAGTCACTCGCACCACTCGCGCTGCAGGAATCGTACGACAATTCCGGACTTATTGTTGGTGACCGGCTCGCGGATGTAACGGGCGTTCTCGTTTCCCTGGATTGCACCGAAGCGATTATTGATGAAGCCGTGAAAACGGGTTGTAATCTCGTGGTCTCGCATCACCCGATTGTGTTTTCCGGTTTGAAGAAAATCACCGGTAAAAACTACGTGGAGCGCACCATTATCGCAGCAATAAAAAACAACGTGGCCATTTATGCCATTCACACCAACCTGGACAATGTGTATGCCGGTGTCAATGCAAAAATTGCTGCGCAGCTGGGTCTGAAAAACACGAAAATACTTGCCCCGAAAAACGGATTGCTCCGGAAATTCGTCACGTTTTGCCCTGCTGCTTCTGCTGAAAAAGTGCGCGAAGCGCTTTGGGAAGCAGGCGCCGGTTACATTGGCAATTATGACAAAGTGAGTTACAATCTCGAAGGAACGGGAACCTATCGCGGGAATGAAAACTCGAACCCTGTGGTTGGTGAAAAAGGAAAACTGATGCGTGAACCGGAAGAGCGGATCGAGATCATTTTTCCGGCACACATCGAAGCCGATATCCTGGCCGCCCTGCGTGCGTCGCACCCGTACGAGGAGATTGCGTACGACATTTTCCCTTTAACCAACGACTGGCAGCAAGTGGGTTCAGGAATGATTGGCGAACTGGCCGTTCCATTGGATCAGAACGAGTTCCTGGGCCTGGTCAAAACCACCATGAATACGCCGGTCATCCGTTACACCCCGGTTCCGGGCAAAAAGATCGTAAAAGTGGCTGTTTGCGGTGGTTCCGGCAGCTTTTTGCTTGCCGAAGCCATGCGAAAAGGGGCCGATGCATTCGTTACTGCCGACTTCAAGTACCACCAGTTCTTCGACGGGGAAGGAAAAATACTCGTTGCTGACATTGGACACTTTGAAAGTGAGCAGTTTACGATTGATCTGCTGGTTGACCAATTAAAGGGAATAATTACTACATTTGCAGTCCGTAAAACGGAAATAAATACGAATCCGATAACCTATTACATATGACCACGAAAGCGAAAAAGGCGGACGAGAAAACAGACATCCCTGTAGAAGAGAAGCTGAAAGCGTTATACGAATTACAACAAATTGACTCACAAATTGATCGTATTCGTACGGTTCGTGGTGAACTTCCATTGGAAGTACGTGATCTCGAAGATGAGGTTGCCGGTTTACAAACCCGCGCAAATAACCTCAACGATGAGATCAAGGCGCTGGAAGATGGCATCAATGACAAGAAGAATGTCACTAAAGATGCACTCATAGCGATTAAAAAATACGAAGGCCAGCAGGGCAAGGTGCGCAACAATCGTGAATTTGATTCACTGAGCAAAGAAATTGAATTCCAGAACCTGGAAATTCAGCTCGCTGAAAAACGCACGAAGGAATTCAAAGCACAGATTGCTGCCAAGAAAGACATCATCGACAATTCACAGGCTGTCCTGGATGAGCGCAAAGAAGATCTTCGCCTCAAGAAAGAAGAGCTGGAAGACATCGTTGCTGAAACACGCAAGGAAGAAGAAGAATTGCAGTCACGCTCTAAAGTAGCTGCTGCAAAAATCGAAGACCGTTTGCTCAACGCGTATCACCGCGTACGCGAGAACGTTCGCAATGGCCTAGCAGTAGTACACGTTCAGCGTGATGCCTGCGGCGGTTGCTTCAACAAAATCCCGCCACAGCGCCAGTTGGACATCCGTACACACAAGAAAATTATCGTTTGCGAACACTGCGGACGTATCCTCGTAGATGCCGACTTCCTCCTCGGTACCGGAAGACCAGTTGAGCCGGAAGTTGAGAAAAAACCAACGCGCTCCAGAGCAAAAGCGAAATAAAACAATACCTGTACTGCAGGACCTAAAAAAGAGCCCGTCATTGAAAAGTGACGGGCCCTTTTTTTATAGAAATCCAAATTTGTCATGTCGAGTGTTCGACGAAGGAGAAAGTATCGAGACGACAAATTTCCCGATACACGCAAAAGCAAATTTGTCATGTCGAGTGTTCGACCAAGGAGAAAGTATCGAGACGACAAATTTCCCGATACACGCAAAAGCAAATTTGTCATGTCGAGTGTTCGACGAAGGAGAAAGTATCGAGACGACAAATTTCCCGATACACGCAAAAGCAAATTTGTCATGTCGAGTGTTCGACGAAGGAGAACGTATCGAGACGACAAATTTGCTTTTGCGCCACTCGAAATGACGGCTTCACAGAATACCTACTCGTTTACCGGTTCGTCTCCAAACCGCAGTCCCACAGTTAGCAACACATTCACCGACTTCCACTTATTCACCACCGGCTCCACGAGACTTTGATCGTAGAAATAATAATTCTCCGTGAATCGCTGTGAAACGAACCCGAGATCAACGTAGAATACGTCGTCCGGATCGCGGTAACCGATTCCTCCGGTGATGAACACACGCGCGGCTTCATTATTCACGCTCGGTTGATACGGGCTTTGGTAGTACGCAAAACCGGCACGGATGCTGAACGGTACAATCTTGACCTCGACACCCACGCGGATATTGCTCGCACCTTTGTATTTGTTGCGCACCGCAGTATTCTCATCGAAGAATGAATAATCCTGCGATTTTAATTTGCCTTCCGAATAATCCACGAATTCATAATCGAGGCTGAAGAGGGCAACTTTTCCTGCAACAAAAGCAAGGCTGCCGATCAACCGCATTGGTGTACGGACGGTGTAGCGGTAATTTCCGCTCGGCGATTCCCAGGACCGCAACGTATCGCCCAGGATCGATGTCATGTGCGAGAAATACGAATCCGTAAGCTTGATCGACGACGGAGAATGAAAGGCCACGCCCACGCGCATAAAATCAAATGGGCGGAAAATAACACCGGCTTTGAAATTGAATCCGCGTCCTTTGGTTTCGAGGTATTGTTCGAATGAAAAGAAATCGAAATTAGAAACCGTATCGTTCGCTTCCGTTTCGGAATAATACGTCTGCTCTTCATACTTCACAGTCGGTATTCCAATACTTGCGCCAATGTAAACCCGGTTATCGTAATTCGCCCCGGCACCAAACGCCCACTCACCCATTCCGCCGCGGATCTCAACCGTTTTCAACTGCCGCACAATATCTCCGTCCGGAACGCGGTCCACGTAATGCAGGGAGTCTCCGCCCGGGTCAATCATGTACGTGTTCCATGCGAGGCCTTCATTGAACGGATCAAGGTTCGACGGGCCCGTGCCTGCTGCACTGCGTACCCAGCTATCCATTAACGAGGTCGAGGAATTCCCCTGCATGCGCAGGTTCGCCTGGAACGTGTTTGTGCGGTTGTAGGTGATGGCCATACTGAGCATCTGCCAGCCGTGATCTGTACGCATCTCGGGTCGCGTGGCAATCACAAAACCAACACCGTCGAATTTCATGTTGAACCGCTCGTCATTGGTCATGGTATCGCTGTACGACGAGTTCACACTCTGGTTGAAAAAAGAAGGTGTGAAATTGAAATCGCTTTTGCGGTACACGCCAATGCCGGCAGGATTGACTGACATCACCGACATGTCTCCGCCCAAGGCGCCGAAAGCTCCACCCATGGAAACATAACGTGCCGTTCCACCGAAGCCAATCCGTGAATAACGGAGCACATCCTGCTCGTTCTGGGCGTACATAAAAATGGAAATGAGTACGGAAATTCCGCAGCAGGTAATTCGCTTCATCGCTAAAAAATATTACCGTGGACGCGCACTGGAATTGTTTCCGCCCGAATTACCACGCGGCTGGCTTCCACCACTGTTCGACGGAGCAGGTGCAGGTGAGTTTCCACTTTCCTGGCGCGATTGTGTTGGCTCAGGGGCCGGAGCCGGGGCATCCGTCCGTGGTTTGCTGTAATCAGGCGCCGGCGGTGGCGATGATGAATTGTTCCGCGGCGCTGCCTGCTGCTGTTGAGCAGGTGGCGGTGGTGGCGGAGTTTCATTGCGTTGTTGAGCCGGTGCCGGAGTATTCGAATACGTTGGAGCCGGAGGTGGTGCATCAACCCTTCCTGCATTCGTGTTCGGATTTGCAGTTTGTTCCGGGCGGGCATACGTTTCGCCGGTCGAAACTGGCTGTGTACCGCGGCTGTCGTTCGCTTGTGTTGCCGTTGAATTGGCAGGAACTCCCACCACGCGGTTCACATCATGAATATCCGCGTTCTGAATGTTGTTCTCAGCTGCAACGGCATTCACAAAACGTTCGCCAAAAGCAGGTCCGCCTGAACCGGCCGGACGACCATCAGAAGACGTTGGAGAATGACGTGGTCCGTAATAATAACTGTTCTCGTCGTAACTGTTGAAGTAGTAATTGTTGTTACCGTAACCGTTGTTATTGCCGTAACCGTACCCGCCGTTGCCATTGGCATAGCCCAGCCCTGAACCGCCCCAATAATTGGCATACATTCCGGTTCCCGGTCCGTACCAGCCACCGTTCCATCCGCCGCCGTAGCTGTAATATGGATTGTAACCCCAGCCCTGGTTCGCCCACGGATCATAATATCCGTAAGGAGAATACCCGTAATTCATTCCTGTTCCCCACGCCCAGCCGCTGTTGTAATAATAGTACGCCGACGGGCAGTACTGGTAAGCATAAGCAGACGGTCCCCAGAAATTGTAGCTGTTGTAAACGCTCGTGCCGTAGTAATACGGATTCTGGTTGTAGTAATACGAATTCGTATAGTAATTATCGTAATACCCAGCACCCTGAACCGGACTGTTGAAGCGCCTCAGGCGTGCAGCGTATTCGTAATCATAGTAATCGTCATAATCGAAAGGCTGGTCGTAGTAGTCCGTTCCCGGGGAAGTAGCCGTGGCTTTGGCGTTATTCTCCTGGATCTTTTGCTGCTTCGCTTCTTCTTCTTTCTTTTTGGCTTCTTCCTCTTTGCGTTTCTTCTCAACAGCACGCTCTTTCTTAGCGTCCTTCATGGAATAATACACATCATCTCCGTCTTTCTGTCGGGAAAGATCTTTGAAGCTTTTGCAGGAACTGTAGCCAGCAACAAGGGCAGTGGCAAGCAGTAATTTCAGTACAGTTTTCATAGCGATCGGGTTACCGTTGAAATTCCGCAAATTGGCACCGGGGATGATATTGTGCTATTTTTGCATTTGTATAAGAGTAAAGTTACAAAAATCATTCCAAAAAAACACCTGGATTTATGTCAAAAGTATTGACAAGCCGCAGTGAAGATTACAACCAATGGTACCAGGATGTGGTGACCAAAGCCAATCTTGCCGACCATTCTGCAGTTCGCGGCTGCATGGTTATCATGCCACACGGGTACGCCATCTGGGAAAAGATGCAGGCGGCACTCGACAAAATGTTCAAAGACACTGGTCATTCCAATGCATATTTTCCGCTTTTCATCCCCAAATCATTCCTGAGCAAAGAAGCCAAACACGTTGAAGGTTTCGCGCAGGAATGTGCGGTGGTCACGCATTATCGTTTGAAAACAATTGGTGACACACCGGAAACACGCAAAGTGGTTGTGGATGAAACGGCCAAACTGGAAGAAGAACTGATTGTTCGCCCGACATCTGAAACCATCATCTGGAACACCTACCGCGACTGGATCAAGAGTCACCGCGATCTGCCTTTGCTGATCAACCAGTGGGCAAACGTTGTGCGCTGGGAAATGCGCACCCGCCTGTTCCTCCGCACCACAGAATTTCTCTGGCAGGAAGGACATACGGCTCATGCAACCAGGCAGGAAGCCATAGAAGAAACAGAGCGCATGCTGGATGTTTACGCCGACTTTGCAGAGAACTTTATGGCCCTACCGGTTTTGAGAGGAATCAAAACAGCAAACGAACGTTTTGCAGGAGCGGAAGAAACCTATTGCATCGAAGGATTGATGCAGGACGGCAAAGCACTCCAGTGCGGCACATCCCATTTTCTCGGTCAGAATTTTGCCAAAGCATTCGAGGTGAAATACGCAACGACCGAAAACAAAATGGAATACGTCTGGGCAACCTCCTGGGGAGTTTCAACCCGCTTGATGGGCGCATTGATCATGAGTCACAGCGACGATCATGGGCTGGTGGTTCCACCGAAACTTGCTCCTGTTCACGTGGTGATTGTTCCTATTTTCAAGACCGATGAAGAACGCGCGGCCATTGGTGAAGCGGCCGAAAAGCTGATGACCGTGCTGCGTGCGAAGAATATTTCCGTGAAACTGGACACCCGCGATAAAGAACGTCCGGGTTACAAATTCGCGGAGCATGAATTGCGCGGAGTTCCGATCCGTCTGGGCATTGGCCCGAAAGACCTTGCCAACAACAGCGTGGAAATGGCACGCCGCGACCTGCTCACCAAAGAAGTTGTTCCGCTGGAAGGACTCGTGGAACGCATTGCGGATACGTTGGATGACATTCAATCGTCGCTGTACAAAAAAGCACTTGAGCGCCGGAATGCGATGAGTCATTACGTAAACACGTGGGAAGAATTCGAAGCTGCACTCGACAAAGGCGGTTTCATTTACGCACACTGGGACGGCACCGGGGAAACTGAAAATAAGATCAAAGAGAAAACAAAAGCAACGATCCGTTGTATTCCACTGGACAATCCACAGGAAGACGGGGTTTGTATCCTGAGCGGAAAACCGTCGAAGGAAAGAGTTGTTTTTGCGCGGGCGTATTGAAACAGTATGGAGCCGGGAGTTTGGAGTCGGGAGGCATTACCCGAAAGCTTCGATGAACGATCGGGTTAACTGTTACTAAGATTACAAATCTGCTTCGGGGATTCCAGGCAGAATAATATAGGTTAAGTAAGGAACAAGGGGAGCATTTCCCGGAGCCTTCGAGACATGTTTTGTTTATGAGATCAATGACAAAACAATTGCTGTGAAAGACTCCGGGTAAAGCCTCCCGACTCCAACCTCTCAACTCCGAACTAAATGAGTACACACGACATGATTCTGCACGTTCTCAAAGAAAAATCGTCTTTGAAACAGGATGTTTACCAGAAAACCGTTGCCACGTTCAAGATGTTCAAGGAAGTGGTGAAGGAATTTTCCAGGGAGCTGAAACCGGTTGCGACCGAGATCGACAAACGCCTGGTGGTTGAGTACAAGGACAGGGGTGAATTTGAATTTGAACTGCGGGTTGCCGGCGATGTTCTCATTTTCAGCATGCACACCAACGTGTTCGAGTTTGATTCCAGTCACCAGATCTGGCGCACCTCGTACGTGAAGAATAACGAGTCGCGCTCTTACTGCGGCATGATCAACATTTACAACTTCCTCGCTGACTCGTTCAAGTACAATCGTCCGCATGACCTGGGCTACCTCGTGGCGCGCCTTTTCATCAACTCCGAAGATCATTTCTTCGTAGAGGGAAAACGGCAGCTTGGTTTTCTCTATAACGATTTTGCCAACGCCATTATCGACCGGCAGCAGTTGCACAATATTGTTGAATCTGCGGTTCTCTATTGTCTCGATTTCGACCTGTTCACCCCGCCGTTTGACGAGGTCAAAGTGATCAGCCTCGGGCAGGTTGAGGAAAGCAGCTCCATGATGTCTCTAAAGACCGGCAAACGCCTTGGGTTTCGCTTCCAGGCCGACTCCGACCTGGAGTGACCGCCCGATTGTTAAATTGATTTAAACGCGTTTCTGCAAGTCACCACATTTTGTATTCAACTTTCGGATGCATTTTTTGGCAGAATAAAAAAAACCGCTACATTTGCGCTCCCTAAACAAAAATTAAGGGAGCAGTTCTTTACAAAATGGCCCGTTCGTCTAGGGGTTAGGACAGCAGATTTTCATTCTGTAAACAGGGGTTCGATTCCCCTACGGGCTACCACCAAAGTCATTCCATCCGGAATGACTTTTTTTATTTCCAGGCGATTGTACCTCAAAATAAAAACCCGCTGAAAGCCTTGCCAGTAAAGGGTTCCAGCCTGTCGCTTGTTTTCTCATTGGTAAATTTCATTTTTTTCGTGCGCAAAGATTATTTCCCATTGGGCGTTCTGTTTTTTTCATTGGGGAAACAGGAAAACAGTGGGTTCATTGTGGTACTTTTTTGTTCTGCACATTGACTTTTTTCATTGGAGAAATGCAAAAGCAAAAAGCGCTCCCCGAGGGAAAAACGACCTCAAAAGTGGTTTTTCAGAGGGGAAAAATGAAAAAAGTTATCAATACTCAAAACGTCCAAACGGTTGAAAACATCTTGCGTGCAACTATTGTTCGCTGTACAGAGAGAACTATTTTTGACGAAACACTTAACAAATCAAACTAAATTAACCATGGCTAAAAAAGTTGCTAAGAAAAAAGCTGCTCCTAAGAAAGCTGCTAAGAAAAAAGCTGCCGCTCCTAAGAAAGCAAAAGCTGCTAAGAAAAAATCAGCACGGAAACCTAATCCTGCATTCATGAAGCCTTTGACAGCGAGCCCAGCTCTTGCTGAAATCATCGGAAGCAAGCCAATGCCTAGAACGGAGATCGTTTCTAACATCTGGAAGTACATCAAGAAGAACAACCTTCAGGACAAGAAGAACCGTCGCATGATCAATGCTGACGCGAAACTGAAAGGTATCTTCGGAACAAAGACTCAGATCTCTATGTTCGAACTTGCGAAAGTAGTTTCCAAGCACGTGAAGTAAGCCTTAACAGGTTAATGAAAAAGCCCTTCGGAAACGAGGGGCTTTTTTTTATGTAGAGCTTCGGTTTGGCTACCAGGAGTTGATGAAAACCGCTGAAGCGGTTGAATAAACTGTTGCATTCATTGCCGGGGGCTTAAGCCCCCGGCAATGAACCCGGCAGATTCGCCAAACCGTTTCCCTTCCCATATCCCTGAGCAAATGATTTC
>Ga0193752_1000860_pt1 | contig 27165 bp, 28 predicted proteins | sample H1c1metaG_FD_144924 | JGI IMG/M metagenome (GOLD analysis project Ga0193752, IMG submission 144924) | Soil microbial communities from a riparian zone of the East river system, Colorado, United States - H1c1 | ecosystem: Environmental > Terrestrial > Soil > Riparian zone | place: USA: East River...
GGGCGTGCCCTATGGGGCGTTCATCGTGCCGGGGCTGATCATGCTGTCCCTGTTCACCGAGAGCCTCAACAACGCCTCCTTCGGCATCTACCTGCCGAAGTTCACCGGCACCATCTACGAGGTGCTGTCGGCGCCGATCTCGCCCTTCGAGATGGTCCTCGGCTACGTCGGCGCGGCGGCGACCAAGTCGATCATCCTGGGCGCGGTGATCCTCGCCACCGCGAGCCTGTTCGTGCCGCTGCAGATCCTGCACCCGGGGTGGATGATCGCCTTCCTGCTGCTCACCGCGGCGACCTTCAGCCTGTTCGGCTTCATCCTCGGCGTCTGGGCGAACGGCTTCGAGCAGCTGCAGTTCATCCCGATGCTGGTCATCACGCCGCTCACCTTCCTCGGCGGCGCGTTCTACTCCATCGACATGCTGCCGCCGGCCTGGCGCACCTTCAGCCTGTTCAATCCGATCGTGTACCTGATCAGCGGCTTTCGCTGGGCCTTCTTCGGCACCGCCGAGGTCGCCGTGTGGGTGAGCCTGGGCGCGACGCTCGGCTTCTTCTTCGCCTGCCTGGCGGTGGTGGTCTGGATCTTCCGCACCGGATACCGCCTGAAGAGCTAGAAGTTACATCTGCAATGCGGCGCCGGCGGGACGGAAACAAGCCGGTTTCACTCCGCGTCCATGATTCATGCCATGCGTAGCGCAATGGAATGGCTCAGGCTCGCGTTGCTGACCGCCGCGGCGGGCTTCATCGCCTTCAAGACCACGGCATCGGTGGCCGACGCCGCAGTGATGCTGGCGCTTCTCTCTCCGCTCGTCGCGTTCAAGTACTGATCTGCTGTTACGGCTGTAATGCCGGCCGTCAGGCCGGTAACGCTGGCGTCGAAGCCGTAGTGGAACCTGCTCCCTTCGATTCTTCGGCAAGGGGACACCTGACATGAAACGCATCCATATCGTTGGCGTTGCAGCCACGCTCGCGGCGCTGACCGCGCTGGCTGCCGGCGGCGGGTTCTACCTGCACTCCTCGAGCGCGCAGGCGGAGGCGGCACCGGCGGCGCCGCAGGCGATGCCGGTGCCGGTCGCCGTCGTCGAGCAGAGCGAGGTCAGCACCTGGGACGAGTTTTCCGGACGCCTCGAGGCGGTGGAGCGCGTCGACATCCGCTCGCGCGTGGCGGGCGCGGTCCAGTCGATTCACTTCACCGAGGGAGCGCTGGTCAGGAAGGGCGACCTTCTGGTCACCATCGATCCGGATCCGTATGCGGCGGAAGCGGCGCGCGCGCAGGCGCAGGTCGTGGCCGCGCAGGCCCGCCTGAGCTATGCGACGAGCGAGCACCAGCGCGCGAAGCGGCTGTGGGAGGAAAGCGCGATCGCGCGCCGCGAGCTCGACGAGCGGGTGAACGGCGAGCAGGAAGCCGACGCCAACCTGCGCGCGGCGCAGGCCGCGCTGCAGTCGGCGCGCCTCAACCTCGGCTACACCCAGGTACGCGCGCCGGTGTCGGGCCGCGCCGGCCGCCTCGAGATCACCGTCGGCAACCTGGTCGCCGCCGGCCCGGGCGCGCCGGTGCTGACGACGCTGGTCTCGGTCAATCCGATCTACGCGAGCTTCGATGCGGATGAGCATGTGGTCCTGCGCACCCTCAAGGAGGGCGCACGCGACGTTCCGGTGGAAGCCGAAACGGTAACCAACGGCGGCAAGCTGCTGCGCGGCCGCCTGCAGCTCATCGACAACCAGGTAAGCACGAAGAGCGGCACGGTGCGCGTGCGCGCGGTGTTCGACAACAAGGACGGCAGCCTCATCCCCGGCCAGTTCGTGAAGCTGCGCATGGGCAAGGCGAAGGCGGAGAACGCGCTGCTGGTCAGCGAGCGCGCCATCGGCACCGACCAGAGCAAGCGCTTCGTGATCGTGGTCGGCCCGGATGACAAGGCGATCTGGCGCGAGGTGCAGCTCGGCGGCACCGCCAACGGCCAGCGCATCGTTACCGCCGGCCTCGAGGCGGGCGAGCGCATCGTGGTCAACGGGCTGCAGCGCGTGCGTCCCGGCGCGCTGCTCGCACCCCAGGCGGCGCCATGAATTTCTCCAAGTTCTTCATCGACCGCCCGATCTTCGCGGGCGTGCTGTCGGTGCTCACGCTCCTCGGCGGGCTGATCTCGCTCAACCTGCTGCCGATCTCGGAGTACCCCGAGGTGGTGCCGCCGTCGGTGGTGGTAACCGCGACCTACCCGGGCGCCAACCCGAAGGTGATCGCCGAGACGGTATCCACGCCCCTCGAGGAGCAGATCAACGGCGTCGAGGGCATGCTCTACATGCAGAGCCAGGCGACCACCGACGGCCGCATGACGCTGACCGTGACCTTCAAGCTCGGCACCAATCCGGACCTCGCGCAGCAGCTGGTGCAGAACCGCGTCGCGCAGGCCGAGCCGCGCCTGCCCGAGGAAGTGCGGCGCCTGGGCATCACTACGGTGAAGAGCGCGGTCGACTTCACGATGGTGGTGCACCTCGTGTCGCCGAGCGAGCGCTACGACGTCACCTATCTGCGCAACTACGCGCTGCTCAACGTCAAGGACCGCCTGGCGCGCGTCGAGGGCGTCGGCCAGGTGCTCATGTGGGGCGGCGGAGAGTACTCGATGCGCATATGGCTCGACCCGCGCAAGGTCGCCGAGCGCGGCCTGTCCGCGGGCGACGTGGTGCGCGCCATCCGCCAGGAAAACATCCAGGCAGCGGCCGGCATCGTCGGCGGCTCGCCGTCACAGGACAGGATCGACCTGCAGCTCTCGATCAATGCCCAGGGCCGCCTGCAGACCGTGGAGGAATTCGGCGACATCATCCTGAAGGAGTCCAGCGGCGCCGTAACCCGGCTGCGCGACGTGGCGCGCATCGAGCTCGGCGCCTCGGAGTACGCGCTGCGCTCGCTGCTCGACAACAAGTCCGCCGTCGGCATCGGCATCTTCGCCGCGCCCGGCGCCAACGCGCTGCAGATCTCGGACAACGTGCGCCAGACCATGGCGGAGCTCAAAAAGAGCATGCCCGACGGCGTCGAGTACGAGATCGTCTACGACCCGACGCAGTTCGTGCGCGCCTCGATCAAGGCGGTGGTGAGGACGCTGCTCGAAGCCACCGCGCTGGTCGTGCTGGTGGTCATCCTGTTCCTGCAGACCTGGCGCGCCTCGATCATCCCGCTGGTGGCGGTGCCGGTGTCGATCGTCGGCACCTTCTCGCTGCTCCACCTGTTCGGTTTCTCGATCAACGCGCTGTCGCTGTTCGGGCTGGTGCTGGCGATCGGCATCGTGGTCGACGACGCCATCGTGGTGGTGGAGAACGTCGAGCGCAACATCGCCGACGGGCTCAGTCCGCGCGAGGCGACCTACCAGGCGATGCGCGAGGTGACCAACCCGATCATCGCCATCGCGCTGGTGCTGGTGGCGGTGTTCGTGCCGCTCGCCTTCATCAGCGGCCTGTCGGGCCAGTTCTACAAGCAGTTCGCGCTGACCATCGCCATCTCGACGGTGATCTCCGCGATCAATTCGCTCACGCTTTCGCCCGCGCTGGCCGCTCTTCTGCTGAAGCCGCACACCGGGAAGAAGAACTGGTTCTTCCGCGCCTTCAATAGAGTTTTCGGCAAGGCCACCCAGGCCTACAGCCGCGGCGTCGGCGGCGTGCTGTCGCGCAAGGCGCTGATGCTGGGCGTGTACGCGGTGCTGCTCGCCGGCACCGGGCTGCTGTTCCGCGCGGTGCCCGACGGCTTCGTTCCGGCGCAGGACAAGCAGTACCTGATCGGCTTCGCACAGCTGCCCGACGGCGCCACCCTCGACCGCACCGACGACGTGATCCGCCGCATGGGCGAGATCATGCTGAAGCACCCCGGGGTGGAGAACGTGGTGTCGTTTCCGGGTCTGTCGATCAACGGCTTCACCACCAGCTCGAACGCCGGCATCGCCTTTGCGGTGCTCAAGCCCTTCGAGGAGCGCAAGAGTCCGGCGCTGAACGGCGCTGCGATCGCCGGGCAGCTCAACCAGCAGTTCGGCGCGATTCCCGAGGCGTTCATCGCCATCTTCCCGCCGCCGCCGGTCAACGGCCTGGGCACGACCGGCGGCTTCAAGCTGCACCTCGAGGACCGCGCCTCGCTCGGCTTCGAAGCGCTCGACGCCGCCACCAAGGCGTTCCTGGCGAAGGCCTACCAGGCCCCCGAGCTCGCCGGCATGTTCTCGAGCTTCCAGGTCAACGTGCCGCAGCTCTACGCCGACGTCGACCGCACCCGCGCGCGCCAGCTCGGCGTGCCGGTGACCGAGGTGTTCGACACGATGCAGATCTACCTCGGCAGCCTGTACGTCAACGACTTCAACAAGTTCGGGCGGACCTACTCGGTGCGCGTGCAGGCCGACGCGCCCTACCGCGCGCGCGCCGAGGATGTCGGTCTGCTCAAGGTGCGCTCGAACGGCGGCGAGATGGTGCCGCTGTCGGCGCTGATGACGGTGCGTCCGGCCGCCGGGCCCGAGCGGGCGATGCGCTACAACGGCTTCCCGTCGGCCGACATCAACGGCCGCGCCGCGCCCGGCTTCTCCTCCGGGCAGGCGCAGGACGCGATCGAGCGCATTGCCGCCGAGTTGCCTTCAGGCATCGGCTACGCCTGGACCGACATCACCTACCAGGAGATCCTCGCCGGCAACTCGGCGGTGTGGGTCTACCCGCTGGCGATCCTGCTGGTGTTCCTGGTGCTGGCCGCGCTCTACGAGAGCCTCGCGCTGCCCATCGCCATCATCCTGATCGTGCCCACCGGCCTGCTCGCGGCGCTGTTCGGCGTCTGGCTGACCAACGGCGACAACAACATCTTCACGCAGATCGGCTTCATGGTGCTGGTCGGGCTGTCGGCGAAGAACGCGATCCTGATCGTGGAGTTCGCGCGCGAGCTGGAATTCGCCGGCCGCACGCCGCTGCAGGCGGCGATCGAGGCGAGCCGCCTGCGGCTGCGGCCGATCCTGATGACCTCGATCGCCTTCATCATGGGCGTGCTGCCGCTCGCCTATGCCACCGGCGCCGGCGCCGAGATGCGCCAGGCGATGGGCATCGCCGTGTTCGCCGGGATGATCGGCGTCACCGCCTTCGGCATCTTCCTCACGCCGGTCTTCTACGTGTTGTTGCGCGCGCTGAGCGGCAATCGTCCGCTCAAGCGCCATGGCGACGTTCCCGCCTTGGCGGGCGGAAGTTCCCTCAAGCCCGTTCCAATGAAGGAAGCAGAATGAGGTCCATTCTTCTTACGTTGTTTCTCGCCGGCTGCGCCACTTCGCTGCCGCCGATCGATCCGGCGCAGGTCCCGGCGGCGCCCGAAACCTTCAAGGAAGGCGACGGCCGCTGGACGGTGGCCGCGCCGGCCGAGGCGCAGCCGCGCGGCGAGTGGTGGAAAGCGTTCTCCGATCCGGCGCTCGATGAGCTGATCGAGCGCGCCGGGCGCGCCAACAGCAGCGTCCAGGTCGCGGCGTCGCGCCTCGCGCAGGCGCGCGCCGCCCTGCGCGCGACCGATGCCGAGCGCTCGCCGCAGGTCGGCATCGGCGCCAGCGCGGCCCGCATGCAGGGCATCGTCGGCGGCGCCCCGGGCCCGGCGCGCAGCCTGTTCGCGACCGGCGCCGACTTCTCCTACGAAGTGGATCTCTTCGGGCGGCTGTCGCACGCGACGCACGCCGCCCGCCTCGACGCGCAGGCGCGCGAGGCCCTGCTGCAGAGCACGCGGCTCCTGGTCCAGGCGGAGGTCGCGCAGACCTATCTCGCGCTGCGCGCGCTGGATGAGGAGAGGGTGCTGGTAAGGACGACCGTGGGCGCCTATCGCGACACTCTGGCGCTCACCGAGCGGCGCTGGCGGGCAGGCGACGTCGCCGAGCTGGACGTCGCGCGCGCCAGCACCGAGGTGTCCGCGACCGAATCCGAAGCGCTGGCGCTCGACCGGCGCCGCGCCGAGCTGGAGAACGCCCTTGCGGTGCTGCTGGGCGAATCGCCTTCGGTTTTCAAACTGAAGCAAGCCGAGTGGAAAACCGAGCTGCCGTTCATCCCCGCCGGCGTGCCGGGCACCGTGCTCACGCGCCGGCCCGACGTCGCCGCGGCGCAAAACGCGATGCTCGCCGCGCAATCGCGCGTCGGCGTGGCCAAGGCGGCCTGGTTCCCGCGGGTAGCGCTGACCGGCAGCGCCGGCTACGCCTCCAGCGACCTGAGCGATCTGTTCGAATGGTCTTCGCGCGCCTGGCTCCTCGGCGCGGTCGCGGCGCTGCCGCTGATCGACGGCGGCCGCCGCAAGGCCGGTATCGAGGCCTCGAGCGCCGAGCTGGAGGGCGAGGTGGCGCGCTATCGCGAGCAGGTCCTGGTCGCCTTCAAGGACGTCGAGGACCAGCTCGCCGCGCTGCGCCTGCTCGCCGAGCAGTCCGAGGCGCAGGGCAGGGCGGTCGCCTCGGCGAGCCGCTCGACCGCGCTGTCCGACGTGCGCTACCGCAACGGCTACGTCAGCCAGCTCGACCTGCTCGATGCGCTGCGCAGCGAGCTGCGCAACCGCCGCCAGGCGCTGCAGGTGCGCTCGGCGCAGTACCAGAGCACGGTCGCGCTGGTGCGCGCCCTCGGCGGCAGCTGGAACTGACGCCGCCGAGGCAGTTTCGCATTCCAGTTTCAGGTGTAACGCAGGCGCACAAACGCGACACACGCCGGATACACCGCTGGCCGAAGATGCACTCATGGATCAGCGCACTGCTCAACATTCCGCGACAGCCGCGGACCGCTACGGCGAGATCGCCCTAGGCGTGGAGTGCGCGTGGCCTCACCTTACCGGCGCCCCGACTGCAGTTCAGGGTCTCGTCTCTCCCCCCTCCTCCCCCCCTAATAGGGACCCGGATGTCGGGAGCGCCCCTTTCTTGCGCACGGCGGGCGTTTCGCTCGTCGCGCTGCTCCTCCTCGCAGCGGCGCTGCCCGCGCAGGCCGCGCCGCATGCGCCGCAGGAGTACGACTTCAGCGAGCTGTCGCTGATCGGGCCGTCCGCCCTCGGCGTCGTGGAAAGCGTGCGCGAAGTGCCGCTGCGCGCGGCCGCCGAATTCGTCGACGTGTTCGAGCATTCCGTGAACGGCGACACCGGTGAGGAGCTGGTGGTGCGGCTCGACGACGGCCGCGCCGTCACCATGCGGCTGAACGCCGTAGAGCGGTTCCGGCCCGGCGAGCGCGTGCGCGTGCTGGCCGGCCGCGTGTTGCGGGCGTAACGCGGCGCGGAGATTTCGCAATACCCGCGATACGCAGGTCCCGCAAAGTGGTTCCCGCAGCAAAGACAACCCCATCAACCCTGAAAGGAACGACCATGAAACGCAGCCTTTTCGCAGCACTCCTCGCGATGTCCGCGGTAACCGCCATCGCCGCCAACTCCCAGTACCTCAACGAGGCGGGTGAGCAGGACCTGCACCAGCCGCAAGTCGCCGATGCGGGCAGCGACAGCAACTTTCGCCAGGACGACCCGAGCTATCCCCAACTGGGCTGAGCGACGGGTGATGCAAGAACGCCGGGACCGCACGTGAAACGAATCCTCAAAGGCGCGCGCGGTCTCGGTCCCTACCTGCTGGTGGAGCTGATGCTCCCCGGCGGCTCCATTCTCGCGGTGCTGCTCTGGCTTTACCGGCGCAGGGCGGCCGCCGCCGCAGTTCTCCCGCTACCATTGGCGGATGGCCAAGTCGAACAAGGCCTGGCTGCAACGCCACGTCAACGATCACTACGTCAAGCAGGCCAAGGCGCAGGGCTATCGCTCGCGCGCTGCTTTCAAGCTCCTTGAGCTGGATGAAAAGGAAAGGCTGCTCCGCCCCGGCATGACGGTGGTCGACCTGGGGGCGGCCCCGGGCGGCTGGTCGCAGGTGGCGGCGCGCAAGGTCGCGCCCGGCGGCCGGGTATTCGCAATTGATCTCCTTGAAATCGCCCCCATCTCCGGGGTGACGGTGCTCAAGGGCGATTTCCGTGAAAAGGTGCTCCTCGACAGCCTCGCCGGGCAGCGGGCGGATGGCGTGCTGTCCGATGTTTCGCCGAATCTGTCGGGCATCGGGAACGTTGACCAGGCGCGGCTACTCGAACTGACTGGCGCGGCAGTCGATTTTTGCCGCCAGGGGCTCAAGCGGGAGGGATTTTTCCTGGTGAAGGCGTTCCATGGCGAGGCGTTCGGCGAAGTCATGGCGCGGTTGAAGAAAACATTTTCCAGGATCAAAGTCGTAAAACCCTCCGCATCGCGGGGTGAATCGGCCGAGACCTACGTGGTGGCGCGGGGTCTGAGCGGCCTGTAAGATGGGTCTCCTGAAGGAGTAACGCATTGAACAATATGCTTAAGAACCTGGTCATCTGGCTCGTAATCGGGCTGGTTCTGATGACCGTGTTCAACCAGTTCAGCACCCGGCAGGACTCCCGCGCCATCCCCATGGAGTACTCCGAGTTCATGGATGCCGCCAAGCAGGGGCAGATCAGCAAGGTCGAGATCCAGGGCCGCACCATCCGCGCCACCACGCAGGAAAAGAAGCAGATCGTGGTCAATTCGCCCGGCCTGTACGACATCTGGATGGTCGGCGACCTGATGAAATACGGCGTCAAGGTATCGACCAAGCCCGAGGAAGAGCAGTCGATGCTGATGCAGATCTTCATCTCCTGGTTCCCGATGCTGCTCCTGATCGGGGTATGGATCTTCTTCATGCGCCAGATGCAGGGCGGCGGGCGCGGCGGAGCGTTCAGCTTCGGCAAGTCGCGCGCGCGCATGCTCGACGAATCCACCAACACCGTGACCTTCGCCGACGTCGCCGGCTGCGAGGAAGCGAAGGAAGAAGTGTCGGAGCTGGTCGAGTTCCTGCGCGACCCCACCAAGTTCCAGAAGCTCGGCGGCCGCATCCCGCGCGGCGTGCTGATGGTCGGCTCACCCGGCACCGGCAAGACCCTTCTTGCTCGGGCCATTGCGGGCGAAGCCAAGGTTCCGTTCTTCTCCATCTCGGGCTCCGACTTCGTCGAGATGTTCGTCGGCGTGGGCGCGGCGCGCGTGAGGGACATGTTCGAGCAGGCGAAGAAGCACTCGCCGTGCATCGTGTTCATCGACGAGATCGACGCGGTCGGCCGCCAGCGCGGTGCCGGCCTGGGCGGCGGCAACGACGAGCGCGAGCAGACGCTGAACCAGCTGCTGGTCGAGATGGACGGCTTCGAGGCGACGATGGGCGTGATCGTCATCGCCGCCACCAACCGTCCGGACGTGCTCGACCCGGCGCTGATGCGCCCGGGCCGCTTCGACCGCCAGGTGGTGGTGCCGCTGCCAGATATCCGCGGCCGCACCGAGATCCTCAAGGTGCACATGCGCAAGGTTCCTCTCGCGCCCGATGTCGTTCCCGACATCATCGCGCGCGGCACGCCGGGCTTTTCCGGCGCCGACCTCGCCAACATCGTCAACGAGGCGGCTCTGTTCGCCGCGCGGTTCAACAAGCGCCTGGTCGACATGGACGACTTCGAGAAGGCCAAGGACAAGATCCTGATGGGCGCCGAGCGGCGCTCGATGGTGATGTCGGAGGAAGAGCGCAAGACCACGGCGTACCACGAGTCGGGCCATGCGGTCGTCGGCCGGCTGCTGCCCAGGGCCGACCCGATCCACAAGGTCACCATCATTCCGCGTGGCCGCGCGCTGGGCGTCACCTTCTTCCTGCCGGAGAAGGACCGCTACGGCCTGGACCGCGACCAGATGCTGGCGCAGATCGCCGTGTCGTTCGGCGGCCGCGTCGCCGAGGAGCTGTTCCTCAACCAGAAGACCACCGGTGCGCGCCAGGACTTCGAGAGCGCCACCAACATCGCGCGCGACATGGTGACGCGCTACGGCATGTCCGACGAGCTCGGGCCGATGGTCTACGGCGAGAATGACGGCGAGGTGTTCCTCGGCCGCTCGGTGACCCAGCACAAGAGCGTGTCGGAAGCGACCATGCAGAAGGTCGACGCCGAGATCCGGCGCATCATCGACGAGATGTACGCCAAGGCGCGCAACCTGATCGACCAGAACCGCGAGAAGGTCGAGATCATGGCGAAGGCGCTGCTCGAGTGGGAGACGCTGGACGCCGAGCAGGTGAACGACATCATGCAGGGCCGGCCGCCGCGCCCGCCGAAACCGAGCGGCGGCACCTCGAGCACGCCGTCGACGCCTCCGGGCGGAGAGCAAGGAGTCGTAGCACCGCATCCCGCGGCGTAGATGAGCCTGCTGGCCGCAGGCCGGTTCCGCCTGGACCTGAGCGGGCCCCTGGTGATGGGCGTCGTCAACGTGAGGCCCGACTACTTTTCCGACGGCGGCAAGTTCTTCGATACGAAGGCCGCCGTTGCGCATGCGCTGCAACTGGCCGAGGAGGGGGCGGACATCCTCGACATCGGCGGCGAGTCTTCACGCCCCGGCTCCCTCCCAGTGTCGCCCTCGCAGGAGATGGACCGCGTTCTTCCCGTGCTGGAAGGGCTCAGCCGGCTCGAAAAACCCATCTCGGTCGATACGAGGCGTCCGGAGGTCATGCAAGCGGCGCTCAGCGCCGGAGCTTCGATGATCAACGACATCGAAGCCCTGCAGGCCCCCGGTGCGCTGGAGGCGGTGGCGAAAAGCCAATGCGCCGTCTGCCTCATGCACATGAAGGGCGAGCCGGCGACCATGCAGCAGGATCCGCACTACGATGACGTGGTCGCCGAGGTGCGGCGCTTTCTGGACGAGCGGGCCGTCGCCTGCGAGCGGGCCGGCATCGCCCGGGAGCGCATCGCGATCGACCCGGGCTTCGGCTTCGGCAAGACCGCGGCGCACAACCTCGAGCTGCTGCGGCGGCTGCCGGAGCTCGGCAAGCTGGGCTTGGCGGTCGCGGCCGGCTGGTCGCGCAAGTCCACGCTCGGCAAGCTGACCGGCCGGCCGGCGGACGGGCGCCTCGCGGGCAGCCTGACCGCCGCTTTGCTCGCTTTGCAGGGCGGGGCGACAATACTGCGGGTGCACGACGTCAAGGAGACGCGCGACGTGATCGCGGTTTGGCAGGCATACCAGGGCCAGGGATGAGCAGAAAACATTTCGGAACGGACGGCGTGCGCGGCACGGTCGGGCAGAGCCCGATGACGCCGGACTTCGTCATGCGCCTGGGCTACGCCGCCGGCAAGGTGCTCGCCGGCAACATGCGCGGGCAATCCGGTCATCCCGCAGTCCTCATCGGCAAAGACACGCGCATCTCCGGCTACATGGTGGAGGCGGCGCTGGAGGCCGGTTTCTCCGCGGCGGGCGTCGACGTGCTGCTGTGCGGCCCGCTGCCGACCCCCGGCGTCGCGTACCTCACGCGTGCGCTGCGGCTCTCCGCCGGCGTGGTGATCAGCGCCTCGCACAACCCGTACGCCGACAACGGCATCAAGTTCTTCTCCGGCGACGGCTTCAAGCTGCCCGACGCCACCGAGACCGCCATCGAGCGCCAGATGGAGCAGCCCATGGGCTGCAACGAGTCGGCGAAGCTCGGGCGGGCGCGCCGCATCGAGGACGCCGGCGGCCGCTACATCGAGTTCTGCAAGTCGACCTTCCCCAACGAGCTCGACCTGAAGGGGATGAAGATCGTCATCGACTGCGTGCACGGCGCTGCCTACAACATAGCGCCGCACGTCTTCCACGAGCTCGGCGCCGACGTCGTGTCGATCGGCGTGAAGCCCGACGGCTTCAACATCAACGAGAAAAACGATCTTTCATCCCAGGTCAAGAATCAGAAAGCCGACCTGGGCATTGCGTTCGACGGCGACGCCGACCGCGTGCTGATCGTCGATGGCGCGGGCCGCGCCTACGACGGCGACCAGCTGCTCTACGCGGTGGCCATGCATCGCGCCGGCAAGGAGAAGCTGGCGGGCGTCGCCGGCACGCTGATGACCAATTTCGCCTTCGAGAAGGCGATGGCGCGCCTGGGCATCGCGTTCTCGCGCGCCAAGGTCGGCGACCGCTACGTGCTCGAGCTGATGCGCGAGAAGGGCTGGCAGCTCGGCGGCGAGAACTCCGGCCACATCATCTGCCTCGACAAGCACACCACCGGCGACGGCATCGTCTCCGCGCTCCAGGTGCTCAGCGCGATCCGCGAGTCGGGCCGATCGCTCGCCGAGCTCAACGCCGACCTGGTGATGTACCCGCAGGTGCTGCTCAACGTGGAAGTGCCGCGCGGCTTCGATTGGCAGAAGCACGCGGCCATTGCCAAGGCCCAGACGGCGGCCGAGCAATCGCTCAACGGGAAGGGCAGGGTCCTCTTGCGCCCGTCCGGGACCGAGCCGGTGCTGCGGGTAATGGTCGAAGGCGAGCCGAGGGAAACCATTGAATCCGCGGCGGAATCCATCGCTTCCGCCGTGCGGAGGGCAGCTACCGGCTGAGCTTGGGTCTTGACAACGGCCATCATTTCCATGATTCTAGAAATGTGGAAACGACGCAGGCAGTCTCGGCCCTTAGCGCCTTAGCCCAACCTTCTCGCCTGGCCGCTTTTCGCCTCCTGGTAGCTGCTGGGCTGGAGGGGATGTCGGCAGGCGCCATCGGCGAGAAGCTGGATCTCCCGCCCGCCACGCTCTCTTTTCATCTCGCCGGGCTGACGCGAGCTGGCCTCGCGCAAAGCCGGCAGGACGGCCGCTTCGTTATCTACACGGCGAACTTCGAGAACATGAACTCGCTGGTCGCGTTCCTCACCGAGAACTGCTGCGGTGGCGCTTCCTGCGCACCGGCGGCCTGCAAACCTTCCACAGGAGCTGAAAATGAAAAGACTGCACGTTCACGTCGCAGTGCATGACATCGAGCAGAGCGTTCGCTTCTACTCCGCGCTCTTCGCTACCCAGCCTTCCGTCCTGAAGAACGACTACGCGAAGTGGATGCTGGATGATCCGCGCGTCAACTTCGCGATCTCCAGCCGCTCCGCCAAGACCGGCCTCGACCACCTCGGTATCCAAGCGGAAAACGGCGACGAGCTGGAGCAGATCGGATCGCGCCTCGCGCAGGCGGACGTCTCCACCATCGCGCAGAAGGGCGCGTCGTGCTGCTACGCGAAGAGCGACAAGTACTGGACCATCGATCCGCAAGGCGTCGCCTGGGAGTCGTTCCATTCGCTCGACAGCGTGCCGGTTTATGGGGAGCAGGTCCGTCCACAGGAAGTGAAAGCGGCCTGCTGCCCGTGAAGAACGTACTGTTTCTATGCACCGGTAACTCCGCGCGGTCGATCCTCGCCGAGGTCCACATGAACTCGGCGGGCGCGGGTCGGTTCCGCGCTTTCAGCGCCGGCAGCCATCCGGCGGGCCGGGTCAATCCTTTCGCCATCGAGCTGCTGCGCAAGAACCACCTGCCGACCGACGGCCTGCGTTCCAAGAACTGGGACGAGTTCGCCGTCCCCGGCGCGCCGGCGCTCGACTTTGTCTTCACGGTTTGCGACAACGCCGCGGGCGAGTCCTGCCCGCTCTGGCCCGGGCAACCGATCACGGCGCATTGGGGCGTTGCGGACCCGGCGGCGGTCGAAGGCGCGGATGATGTGAAGCGCAAGGCGTTCCTGCGCGCGTATACGGAGCTGGCCAACCGCATCAACCTGTTCCTCAACCTGCCTTTCGACAAGCTCGATCGCCTGGTGCTGCAGAAGAAGCTCAGGGAGATCGGCAAGGCGGGACAGGAGACGCCGCAGCCTTGAGCCGCGCGCGACGCGCGTGGGTGGAGTGTCTGGGCACCGCTTTTCTGCTGGCGGCGGTGGTCGGCTCGGGCATCATGGGCGAGCGGCTATCCGGCGGCAATGTCGCGATCACGCTGCTGGCGAACTCGCTCGCGACGGGCTTCGCGCTGGCGGCGCTCATCATCGTCTTCGGTCCGCTCTCGGGCGCGCATTTCAATCCGCTGGTGACGCTTTCGCTCGCGGCGCGTGGCGAGGGAGCGTGGCGGGAAGCCTTCCCGTACCTGGCGGCCCAGTTCCTCGGCGCGCTCGCCGGCGTCTGGGCCGCCCACATGATGTTCGGGCTGCCGGGCCTGCAGGATTCGCAAACGATCCGCAGCGGCGGCGCGCAATGGTGGAGCGAGGTCGTGGCCACTTTCGGCCTGGTGACGGTGGTGCTGAACTGCGGGCGGGATCGTCCGTGGGCTGCACCGATCGCAGTCGGCGGCTATATCGCCGCGGCGTACTGGTTCACGGCGTTGACTTCGTTCGCCAATCCGGCCGTGACGCTGGCGCGTGCGATGACGGCGACGTTCTCCGGAATCAGGCTGGCGGATGTGCCCGCGTTCGTTGCGGCTCAGGCGGGCGGGACGCTGCTGGCGGTACTGGCGGACAGGGCGCTGAAGGGTTCGCCCGGGAGGAACGCCGAACCCGGTGCCCTATCATTAGGCACTCGGCGATCGGACATTCCGCCGGAACGAATAAGCCAGTCTACGCCGCGTTTGTGACGGATCGCGCCGCGGCGGCTGCTCCTACCTGACCGGCCGCGGGCGAGACGATGTAGGCGAGCAGTGCTTCCGCGGCCCGCTCGAGCGGGCCGTCGTTGACGATCTCCAGGCAGGCAGCGGCGCCGCCCGGGTCACGGGCGAGGCGCATCTCGACTTCGTCCGGCGCTTCGCGGCCGCGCGCCGCCAGGCGCGGGCGCAGGACTTCGGCCGGCGCGGTGATGCGCACGAACTCGAGCGCCGGAATCAGCGCACGCGCCTGCGCCAGGTACGCGCGCGAGCCGTTGATCACAACAGTGTCGCCCTGCTGCAGGGACTCCAGGATTTCCCGCCCTATGCCGTAGGCGTGGCCATTCGAGCGCCAGTGCATCGCGAACTCGCCGCGCTCGAGCATGCGCTCGAACTGCGCCGGCGTGACTGCGGCGTGCTGCTCGCTGCCGGCGCTGGCGGGACGCGTGATGGTGCGCCGGGCGAAGACCACTCCGGGCAGCTTCCTGGCGCGCAGCCAGGCGAGCAGGCTGTCCTTGCCGGCGCCCGAAGGGCCGGCGAGGTAGATCAGCCGGCCGCGCGCGCTCAGAGGCGCGCGATGCACGAGGCGGAATTCGGCGCCGGGGGAGGGCTCTTCGAACAGGCTGACAGCGTCGACCGGCATCACCTCGTCCGGCAGCGGCGGCGCCTCCGGCGCTGCGCGGCGTAGCGGCCCTGTGAGAGAAAAATGGCAGCGAAACTGGTCGAGCACGAATGGGTAGCCCCAGCGCTCGAGCAGCGCATCCTGCCTTGCGGTGAGCGGCGTGCGCCGGCGCCGGACGAGCTCCAGCGGATCGAGCGGCGCGCGATAGCGCTCGAAATGCACCACGCAATCGGCGGCCAGGCGGTCCAGGCGCACATCGGCCGCTTCGGGCACGAGGGCCAGGAAATCGGCGATGCGCTTCGCCCGCAGCTTCGGCAGCACGAACGCGCGTCGCGCCGCGCAGAAGCGCTCCAGGTCCGCGACCAATGCGGCGAGCCGTGCACCCGGCGCGAGGCGGAACGGCGGCTTGAGCGTGGCGTGAAAGCCGTAGCGCCGCGGCTGCGCGAGAAAATCGTCCTCGCCTGCGAACCAGCCGGCGCCGAACAGCGCCCACGCGCTGGCGGGCGCCGGCGCGAGATAGAGCGCGTAGCGGGCAGTCATAAAAGGGTCATGCGGCGCCGCTAGCATCGGCGCGCAATGTTGCAAGTTGTTGACAAGGCGGATGCCGAACGGCGCGAATGGATGGGGCTGCTCGCCCGCGCGCCGCGCGAGCTGCTCGAGTCGTGGGCCGGCGGCGCGAAAGCTCCCGCGTTTTCCTGGTTGCGCCGCCCCGAATCGGGCCTCGCCATGGTGCGCGCCCGCGCCGGCGGCAGCGGCGAGAAATTCAATCTCGGCGAAATGACCGTTACCCGCTGCGCGCTGCGCCTGGAAGGCGGCGCGAGCGGCATCGCCTATGTGCAGGGGCGCGACCACAGGAAGGCCGAGCTCGCTGCGCTCGCCGACGCTTTGCTGCAGACCCCCGGCGCCGCGAAACGCGTCAAGGCGGACCTGATCGGACCGGTGCGCGCGCACCTCGCCGCGCGCGCGGCGCAAATGCAGCGCAAGGCGCAGGCGACGCGCGTCGACTTCTTCACGCTGGCGCGCGAGGCGGGCGAGTGAGCTTCGACCTGAGCGGGGTCGAGACCGGCTTCGCCGACCTCGCGCTCGAGAGCCAGGCGGTGTTTCGCGGCGCGCTCGAGGCCCTGTCGCACCCGGGGAAGATCGTCGAGTGCCGGCGCGCCGCGACCGCGCTCGCCCTCGCGCTGCTCGACCAGGACACGCGCCTGTGGGCCTCGCCGCGGGCGAAGCGCGAGACCTCGACCCTGCGCTTTCACACCGGCTGCGTGGTGATCGCCGAGGCCGCGGAAGCCGATTTCCTGCTGGTCGCCGACACCGCCGAGCTGCCCGACCTCGAATCGCTCGCCTGCGGCTCCGACGAGGCGCCGCACCGCTCGGCGACCGTGATCCTGCGCGTTGCCTGGCTGGCCGCCGAAGGCGGCTGGAAGCTGAGCGGCCCGGGCATCCATGGCACGGCGCACTTGCGCGTCGGCGGACTCGGCGCGCCGTTCCTCGAGCAATGGGCGCGCAACGCCAGGCGCTTCCCGCGCGGCGTCGATCTTTTCCTGTGTGCCGGCGACCGCCTGTGCGGCCTGCCGCGCACCACTTTGCTGGAGGCCTGACCCATGTACGTCGCGGTCAAAGGAGGCGAGCGGGCGATCGTCAACTCGCACACCCTGCTCGCCGAGGCGAGGCGCGGCGACCCGGCGCTGCCGGAGCTCGAGCTCGAGCAGATCAAGCAGCAGCTGCGGCTGGCGGTGGATCGCGTGATGAACGAGGGCTCGGTGTACGACCCCGACCTCGCCGCGCTCGCCGTCCGGCAGGCGGCGGGCGACCTGCCCGAGGCGATCTTCCTGCTGCGCGCCTTCCGCGCGACGCTGCCGCGGCTCGGCTATACGCTTCCGGTCGACACCGCGCGCATGCGCCTGTGGCGGCGGGTGTCGGCGACCTTCAAGGACCTGCCCGGCGGCCAGATCCTCGGCCCCACCTACGATTACACGCAGCGGCTGCTGGATTTTTCAGCTGGCGACACAAAAGAAGCTGCAGAAGTAGAGCGCGAAGACACACCGACCCCCCGAGTCGTGGACCTGCTGAACCAGGAGGGGCTGATCGAGACGCACCCGGTGCCCGAGGGCGATCCCGATCCCCTGGACCTGACGCGCGAGCCGGTCTCGTTTCCGGCGGACCGGGCCACCCGGCTGCAGAACCTGGCGCGCGGCGACGAAGGGTTCCTACTCGCGATGGGCTATTCGACGCAGCGCGGGTATTCGCACACGCACCCGTTCGCCGGCGAGATCCGCTACGGGCTGCTCGAGGTCGAGCTGGTGCCCGAGGAGCTCGGCTTCCCCGTGGTGGTCGGCGAGATCGAGCTCACCGAGTGCCAGATGATCAACCAGTTCGCCGGCTCCAAGTCGCAGCCGCCGCAGTTCACGCGCGGCTACGGCCTCGCCTTCGGCCACGCCGAGAGAAAGGCGATGGCGATGGCGCTGGTCGACCGCTCGCTGCGCGCCGCGGATCTGGGCGAAGAGGTCGAGGCGCCGGCGCAGATGCAGGAATTCGTCCTGTCGCACTCCGACAGCCTGGAAGCCTCGGGCTTCGTGCAGCACCTGAAGCTGCCGCACTACGTCGATTTCCAGGCGGAGCTGGAGCTGGTCCGAAAAATGCGATGAGGGATCCTCACTACAATTTCGGCTATCTGGACGAGCGCACCAAGCGCATGATCCGCCGCGCCATCCTCAAGGCGGTGGCGATTCCCGGCTTCCAGGTGCCGTTCGGCTCGCGCGAGATGCCGCTGCCCTACGGCTGGGGCACCGGCGGCGTGCAGGTGACCGCCTCGATCATCGGGCCGGACGATGTCCTCAAGGTGATCGACCAGGGCGCCGACGACACGGTCAACGCGGTCAATATCCGGCGCTTCTTCCAGCGCACTACCGGAGTCGCCACCACCGAGCGCACCACGGAAGCGACGCTGATCCAGACGCGCCACCGCATCCCGGAGACGCCGCTCGCCGAAGGCCAGATCCTGGTCTACCAGGTGCCGGTACCCGAGCCGCTGATGAAGCTCGAGCCGCGCGAGTCGGAGACGCGCAGCATGCACGCGCTCGCCGAGTACGGCCTGATGCACGTCAAGCTCTACGAGGACATCGCGCGCTACGGCCACATCGCGACGACCTACGATTACCCGGTGATGGTCGAGGGCCGTTACCTGATGGCGCCTTCACCGATCCCGAAGTTCGACAACCCGAAGATGCACATGAACCCGGCGCTGCAGATCTTCGGCGCCGGCCGCGAGAAGCGCATCTACGCGCTGCCCCCGTATGCGGGCGTGCAGAGCCTCGCCTTCGAGGACCATCCCTTCGAGGTGCAGCGCTGGAGCCAGCCGTGCAAGCTGTGCGGCGCCAGCGACAGCTACCTCGACGAGGTGATCATCGACGACCGCGGCGGGCGCATGTTCATCTGCTCGGACAGCGACTACTGCGCGCAGCGCAGGGAAAACAGGGAGGCGGCATGATCGTGCGCGAGGCGACCGCGGAAGACCTGCGCGGCGTGCTGGCGCTCTATGCCCAGCCCGAGCTCGACGACGGCGAGGTGCTCTCCGTGGAGGAGGCCGAGTCGATCTACGACTGCATGCACGCCTATCCGCACTACCGCCTGTATGTCGCCGAGCGGCAGGGACGGGTGGTCGGCACCTTCACGCTGCTCATCAAGCGCAACCTGAGCCACCTCGGCGCCGCCTCGGCCGTGGTCGAGTCGGTCGCGGTCGAGCCCTCCGAGCAGGGCAAGGGCATCGGCCGGGCGATGATGGCCTTCGCGCGCGAGCTGTGCCGCAAGGCGGGCTGCTACAAGATGGCGCTGTCGTCGAACCTGCGCCGCGGCCGCGCCCACGAGTTCTACGACGGCCTCGGCTTCGAGCGTCATGGCTACAGTTTTCAGGTGTCTCCATGACGCCCCTTCTCAAAGTCAATTCACTAAGAAAACAATTCGGTACCCGCGTCGCGGTAGACGGCGTCTCGTTCGAGCTCTGGCCGGGCGAGGTGCTGGCGGTGGTGGGCGAGTCGGGCTCGGGCAAGACGACGCTGCTCAACTGCATCTCCGGCCGGCTCGCGCCCGACGCCGGGCGCGTCGAGTTCGAAACGCGCCACGAAGGCCTGCGCGACGTCTACTCCATGAGCGAGGCGGAGCGGCGCATGCTGGCGCGCACCGACTGGGGCTATGTGCACCAGAGCCCGGAGCAGGGGCTGCGCATGGACGTCTCCGCGGGCGCCAACGTCGGCGAGCGCCTGATGGCCCTCGGCGCGCGTCACTACGGGCGCATCAGGGAAGAAGCGTCGCAGTGGCTGACCAAGGTGGAGATGGACCCCCTGCGCATCGACGAGTCACCGAAGGCGTTCTCCGGCGGCATGCGCCAGCGCTTGCAAATCGCACGCAATCTCGTGACGCGGCCCAGGCTGGTGTTCATGGACGAGCCGACCTCCGGGCTCGACGTCTCGGTGCAGGCGCGGCTCCTCGACCTGCTGCGCTCGCTCACGCGCCAGCTGCATCTTGCCGCGGTGATCGTCACGCACGATCTCGCCGTGGCGCGGCTTCTCGCCGACCGCATGCAGGTGATGAAGGACGGTCAGGTGGTGGAATCCGGGCTCACCGACCAGGTGCTCGACGATCCGCAGCATCCCTATACCCAGCTGCTGGTTTCTTCGGTGCTGCAACCATGATCCAGGTGCGCGGCCTCGACAAGACCTTCGTCCTGCACAACCAGGGCGGGGTCGAGCTGCCGGTGCTGAAGGACGTCGACCTCGATGTCGAGCCGGGCGAGTGCGTGGCGCTGCACGGAGCCTCCGGCGCGGGCAAGAGCACGCTGCTCAAGTGCCTCTACGGCAACTACCGCGTCTCGGCCGGCAGCGTGCGCGTCGCGGACGTGGAGCTGGCGGACGCCGGCACGCGCGAGATTCTTTCCCTCAGAAGCGAGAAGCTCGCCTACGTCAGCCAGTTCCTGCGCGTGATCCCTCGCGTCTCCGCGCTCGACGTCGTCGCCGAGCCCCTGAATGGCGCCGAGGATGCGCGCCGGCAGGCGGAGCAGCTCCTGCGGCGCCTTCGCATCCCCATGCGCCTGTGGAGCGTGCCGCCGGCGACGTTCTCGGGCGGCGAGCAGCAGCGCATCAACCTGGCGCGCAGCTTCATCCGCCCCAAGCCGGTGCTGCTGCTCGACGAGCCGACCGCCTCGCTCGACGCCGACAACCGCACCACCGTGGTCGGCCTGATCAACGAGGCGCGCGCCGCCGGCGCCGCGATCGTCGGCATCTTCCACGACCAGAAGGTGCGCGACGCCGTCGCCACCCGAATCCACGAAATGGAATGATGGAAACCATATTCCGCAACGCGCGCATCGTGACTGCCGACGAGGTGGTGTCCGGCTCGCTGCTGGTGCGCGACGGTGTCATCGCCGCAATCCACCCGGGCTTCTCGGTTACCGGCGAGGACTTCGACGGCGACTTCCTGGTTCCCGGCCTGGTCGAGCTGCACACGGACAACTTCGAGCGCCACCTGATGCCGCGGCCGAAGGTGCGCTGGCCCGAGCTGCCGGCGCTGGTCGGGCACGACGCCGAGATCGCTGCGGCGGGCATCACCACGGTGTTCGATGCCCTCGGACTGGGAGACATCGGCTACGAGGGAATGCGCGGCGAGGACATGAGCCCGGTGATCGCCGCGATCGAGGGCGCCGCCGCCGCCGGCCTGCTGCGCGCCGACCACAGGCTGCACGTGCGCTGCGAGCTGCCGGCGCCGAACCTGCTGGATCTGTTCGGGCCGTTCCGCGGCCACCCGCTGGTGGGCCTGATCTCGGTCATGGATCACACTCCCGGGCAGCGCCAGTGGGAGAACCTCGAGCAGGCGCGCATCTACTATTGCGGCAAGAAAGGCTGGACCGAGGAAGGCTTCATGAATTCGATCGCCGGGGCGCGCGAGAACCAGGAGCGCTACGCGATCCCGCACCGCCGGCATTTCGTCGAGCATGCGCGCGCGCACGGCATCCCGCTGGCGAGCCACGACGACACACTGCCGGAGCACGTCGCCGAGGCGCAGGCCGAGGGCGTCGTGATCTCCGAGTTCCCGACCCGCCCGAGCGCGGCGCGCGCGGCGCGCGACAGCGGCATGGCGATCGTGATGGGCGCGCCCAACGTGGTGCGCGGCGGCTCGCATTCGGGCAACGTCGCCGCCGCCGAGCTCGCGCGCATGGGCCTGCTCGACGCGCTGTCGTCCGACTACGTGCCCGCCAGCCTGATGATGGCCGCTTTCCGCCTGACGGCAGACGCCGGCTTCAGCGTGCCGCAGGCCGTGGCGACGGTGAGCCGCAATCCGGCGCGCGCCGTCGGGCTGGAGGATCGCGGCGAGATCGCCCAGGACCTGCGTGCCGATCTGGCGCGGGTCCGTATCGTCGGCAGCCAGCCCATCGTGCGCGCCGTCTGGCGCGAGGGCCGGCGCGTCGTCTGACTGTCACGTCACTGTCACTTCGTCTTCCTAGACTGCGCTGGTCACCATGCAGCCGGCCATTCGCGTCACATCACTGTCAAAAACCTTCGGCAAGCGCCGCGCGCTGGACGCGGTGAACCTGGAGGTCCTGCCGGGCGAGATGGTGGCGCTGATCGGCGCCTCGGGCTCCGGCAAGTCGACCTTGCTCAGGCACGTCGCCGGCCTGGTGTGCTGCGACCACGGCGCGGGCGAGATTCACGTCTTCGGGGAGGTGGTGCAATGCGACGGCCGCATGTCGCGCCGCATCCGCGGCGTGCGCGCCGGCATCGGCTTCGTCTTCCAGCAGTTCAACCTGGTCGGCCGCCTGCCGCTGCTCGTCAACGTGCTTGCCGGTCAGCTGCACCGCATGCCGCTGTGGCGGAGCCTGCCGAGGTTTTTCTCGAGAAATGAAATCAACCTCGGACTGGAAGCGCTGCGTCGGGTCGGCATCGAAGCGCAGGCCCTGCAACGCGCGTCCACCCTCTCGGGCGGGCAGCAGCAGCGCGCGGCAATCGCCCGCACCCTGGTGCAGGGCGCGAAGGTGGTGCTGGCCGACGAGCCGATCGCCTCGCTCGACCCCGAGTCGTCGCGCCGCGTGATGGAGATCCTGGCGCGCATCAATCGCGAGGACCGTTGCACCGTGCTGGTGTCGCTGCATCAGGTGAACGTGGCGCTCAAGTACTGCCCGCGCACGGTTGCGCTGCATGCCGGGCGGGTGGTGTACGACGGACCCTCGGCAAACCTCACGCCCGCCCTGCTGCGCGATCTGTACGGCGCCGAGGCGGACGAGATTCTCACGCTTCCCGACCACATCTCGATGCTCGGGGAGCGCAAACCGGTTCCGACAATGGAGGCTCTGCATGTGGCTTAAGCGATTCATCGCGTCCCTGACGCTTGGCGTCGTCATCTTGCCGGCGATGGCGGAGATGCCCAAGGAAGTGAACTTCGGCATTATTTCCACCGACTCCTCGGCCGCGCTGCGCGGCCGCTGGCAGCCGGTGATCGACGAGATGCAGGCGCGCGTCGGCACCAAGGTCAACGCCTTCTTCGCCACCGACTACGCGGGCGTGATCGAGGCGATGCGCTTCAAGAAGGTCGACCTCGCCTGGTTCGGCAACAAGTCGGCGATCGAAGCGGTCGACCGCGCGAACGGCGAAGTGTTCGTGCAGACGCTGGCGGAGGACGGCGCCGGCTACTACTCGGTGCTGATCACGCACCGCGACAGCCCGTTCAAGACCTTCGACGACGTGCTCAAGCGCGGCAAGGAGATCAATTTCGGCATCGGCGACCCGAACTCTACCTCGGGCTTCGTGGTGCCGAGCTACTACGTCTTCGCGCAGAACAGGATCGACCCGAAGACGCATTTCAAGACCGTGCGCAACGCGAACCACGAGACCAACCTGCAGGCCGTGCTCAACCGCCAGCTCGACGTCGCGACCAACAATACCGAGCAGCTCTACGTCCTCGAGCAGCGCCTGCCGGAGAAGGCGAAGGAAGTGCGCATCCTGTGGAAGTCGCCGCTCATCGCCTCCGACCCGATCGTCTGGCGCAAGGACCTGGACGGCGAGGCGAAGGCGAAGCTGAAGGCGTTCTTCCTCGCCTACGGCTCGAGCGGCCCGAACGCCGCGCAGGAGAGGAAGACCCTGCTCGGCATCCAGAAGTGGATCGGCTTCCGCGAGTCGTCCAACGCGCAGCTGATCCCGATCCGCCAGCTCGACCTGTTCCGCGAGAAGAGCAAGCTTGAAGGCGACACGGTGATTGCGCCGGCCGAGAAGCAGGCCAAGATCGCCGAGATCAACCGCAAGCTCGCCGAGCTGAACGGCCAGCTCGCCGCCCTCAAGAACTGATGTCCGCGGCCGTCCTGCCGCGGCCCGGACCGGGGCTGGGCGGCTTCCTCGCCTGGGGGGTGGTCCTCGCCTTGCTGGCGGCCTCCTGGAAGGGCGCGGACATGCGCCCGGCCGACCTGCTGCGCGACGGGCGCAACATGGCGGAGTACGCGGCGGGATTCTTTCCGCCCAACTTCCGCGAGTGGAAGGTCTACCTGCAGGAGATGCTGGTCACGCTGCAGATCGCCGTCTGGGGCACGGCGCTGGCGGTGGTCTGCGCGATTCCCTTCGGCCTGCTGTCCTCGGCGAACATCGCCCCGGCCTGGGTGTACCAGCCGGTGCGGCGCCTGATGGATACCTGCCGCGCGATCAACGAGATGGTGTTCGCCATGCTGTTCGTGGTGGCCGTCGGCCTGGGTCCCTTCGCCGGCGTGCTCGCGCTCTGGGTGCACACCACCGGCACGCTGGCGAAGCTCTTCTCCGAGGCGGTCGAGGCGATCGACCCGCAGCCGGTGGAGGGCATCCGCTCGACCGGCGCCTCGAAGCTCGAGGAGATCGCCTACGGCGTGATCCCGCAGGTGATGCCGCTGTGGATCTCGTATTCGCTCTACCGCTTCGAGGCCAACGTGCGCTCGGCGTCGGTGGTCGGCATGGTCGGCGCGGGCGGCATCGGCGTGGTGCTGTGGGAGATCATCCGCGGCTTCTACTATGCCGAAACCTGCGCGGTGCTCCTGATCATCATCGTCACCGTCAGCCTGGTCGACCTGCTTTCGGCGCAGATCCGCCGGCGCTTCATCTGAGCATGATCAGCATCGACGAGATCGTCGGGCTGTACGAGCGCAAGGGCGCCGCATGGTACGGCGGGGAGCGCGTGACGCAGCTCGAGCATGCGCTGCAATGCGCCGGCCTGGCGCAGCGGGAAGGGGCCGCGCAGGAGCTGGTGGCTGCCGCGTTCCTGCACGACTTCGGCCACCTGCTGGCGGAGAACAACGAGATCCACCAATACCTGCCGCTGCCGTTCCTGCGGCCCGCCTTCGGCAACGCAGTGCTGGAGCCGATCCGGCTGCACGTCGACGCGAAGCGCTACCTGTGCTTTGCCGACACGCGGTACTGGGCGAGCCTGTCGGACGAGTCGAAGCGCAGCCTGGAGTTCCAGGGCGGCGCGTTCGACGCCCGCCAGGCCGGCGAATTCCTGCGGCGGCCCTTCGCGGCCGACGCGGCCAAGCTGCGGATCTGGGACGACCTCGCCAAGGTGCCCCGCGCAGCGACCCCGCGCCTCGGGGACATTGCAAAACTTCTGACCCACGTGGCGAGTTGTCACAAAACTGCAACCGCCGGCGCATAGAGTGCCGCCTAAGTTGCCTATCCGATTCAATTCGAAGGAAAAATTAATGAAATATTTCAGACAGTTGGCCATCGGCGTGGCCGGCGGAGCGGCACTGTTCACAGCGCATGCGGCCGAGATTACCGGTGCCGGCGCCTCGTTCCCGAACCCGATCTACTCCAAGTGGGCCGACGCCTATCAGAAGGCGACCGGCAACCGGATGAACTACCAGTCCATCGGCTCCTCCGGCGGCATCCGCCAGATCAAGGCGAAGACGGTCGACTTCGGCGCCTCGGACGCCCCGCTCAAGGCCGACGAGCTGCAGAAGGACAACATGATCCAGTTCCCCACCGTGTTCGGCGCGGTAGTGCCGGTGGTGAACCTGCCGGGGCTGAAGCCCGGCGAGATGAAGCTGACCGGCGCGGTCCTGGCCGACATCTACCTGGGCAAGGTCAACAAGTGGAACGACAAGGCGATCGCGGATCTCAATCCCGGCATGAGCCTCCCCGCTACGGACATCGGCGTGGTGCGCCGCGCCGACGGCTCGGGCACCAGCGCCATCTTCACCAACTATCTTTCCAAGGTGAACGACGAGTGGAAGCAGAAGGCCGGCGAGGGCACGACGGTGCAATGGCCGGTCGGCCTCGGCGGCAAGGGCAACGAGGGCGTGTCGGCCTTCGTGCAGCGCCTGCCGGGCTCGATCGGTTACGTCGAATACGCGTACGCGAAGCAGAACAAGCTGGCGCATGTGCAGCTGAGGAACGCGGCCGGCACCTACGTGCAGCCCGACGAGAAGACGGTGCAGGCGGCCGCCGCGGGCTGGGGCGAGGATGGCAACTACGACCATCCCACCAACCAGAAGGCCACCGGCTCCTGGCCGATCACCGGGGCGACCTATATCATCGTGTACAAGACGGCGGACAAGCCGCAGCAGGCAGCCGAAGTGATGAAATTCTTCGACTGGGCGTACAAGAACGGCGACAAGATGGCCCTCGAGCTGGACTACGTGCCGATGCCCGATACCATCGTCAAGCAGGTGCACCAGTCCTGGACCCAGGTGAAGGACGGCGCCGGCAAGGCGGTCTGGTCGGCGCGGTAACGCGGCGGCGGTGAGGGGAATTCCTCGATGGCGATGAGCAGCGAGGCTGTGCAGGCCGAAATGCAGTCCGCACGGCAACCGGGTGGAGACGCGTACCTGCGGCGCTACAGGCTGCAGGACGCGCTATTTTTCAACCTGACGCGCGCGTTCGCTGTGCTGACCCTGATCACGCTGGCCGGCATCATCGTTTCGCTGATTGTCGCTTCCTGGCCCTCGATCGAGAAATTCGGCTTCTCGTTCCTGTGGACCTCGGAGTGGAATGCCCCGGCGCAGAGGTTCGGCGCCCTGATTCCCATCTACGGCACGATCGTCACCTCGCTGATCGCGCTCGTCATCGCGGTGCCGGTGAGCTTCGGCATCGCGCTGTTCCTCACCGAGCTCTCGCCGGCCTGGCTGCGCCGGCCCCTCGGCACGGCGATCGAGCTCCTGGCGGCGATCCCGAGCATCGTTTACGGCATGTGGGGGCTGCTGGTGTTCGCGCCGATCTTCGGCCAGTACGTGCAGCCGGCGCTCGCCGGCACCCTGGGCAGGCTGCCCGTGATCGGCAAGCTGTTCAGCGGCGCGCCGCTCGGCATCGGGCTGCTTTGCGCCGGGGTGATTCTCGCCATCATGATCATCCCGTTCATCGCCGCGGTGATGCGCGACGTGTTCGAGGTCACCCCGCCGATGCTCAAGGAATCGGCCTACGGCGTGGGCGCGACGACCTGGGAAGTGATGTGGAACGTCGTGCTGCCGTATACCAAGGTAGGGGCCGTCGGCGGGGTCATGCTGGGCCTCGGGCGCGCCCTGGGCGAGACCATGGCGGTCACCTTCGTCATCGGCAATACCAACCTGCTCAACAACATTTCGCTGTTTTCGCCCGGCAACAGCATCACCTCGGCGCTGGCCAACGAGTTCGCCGAGGCCGACCAGGGGCTGCATACCGCGGCGCTGATGGAGCTCGGCCTGATCCTGTTCCTCATCACCTTCGTCGTCCTGGCGCTGTCCAAATGGCTGCTGGTGAAGCTCAAGATCAACGAGGGAGCGCCGGTCTGACATGAACCTGGTCGCGCGCCGCAAGCTGACCAACAGCGTCGCGCTGGCGCTGTCGCTCGCCGCGATGTCGTTCGGCCTGTTCTGGCTGGGCTGGATCCTGCTCGACGTGATGCGCCTGGGGTTCGACGGCCTGTCCTGGAGCCTGTTCACCAAGATGACGCCGCCGCCGGGCGGCGAGGGCGGCCTGCTCAATGCCATCGTCGGCAGCGTCCTGATGGTCGGTCTGTCGATGCTGATCGGCACGCCGATCGGCATCATGGCCGGCATCTACCTCGCCGAGTACGGCCAGCGCGGCTGGCTCGCCGGCACGACGCGCTTCATCAACGACATCCTGCTGTCGGCGCCGTCCATCGTCATCGGTCTCTTTGTCTACGCCATCCTGGTG
>Ga0193752_1000861_pt1 | contig 27163 bp, 25 predicted proteins | sample H1c1metaG_FD_144924 | JGI IMG/M metagenome (GOLD analysis project Ga0193752, IMG submission 144924) | Soil microbial communities from a riparian zone of the East river system, Colorado, United States - H1c1 | ecosystem: Environmental > Terrestrial > Soil > Riparian zone | place: USA: East River...
CTCCGACAACTCGGACCCGTGCCTTACTTGTTGGCACCGACTGCATCGCACCGCCTTGCTTGACCAATGCGCCATCGACCAGCCCGCCACCAATCGTGCTCGTCAGCGCAAGCACAACTATGTCGGCGCTCGCCAGCGTGACTGCCGGCAACGTCAGCCGCACATCGGTCGGTTTGCCATTCGCGGTGACGATGACATCGTACGTGCCGGCCGTAATTGTCTTCGGTGTTGCAACGCTACGCGCCCCCACTCCATTGAACGAGGGTGCCGCGCTGCCGGGCGAGGTGCTCGGCGCCACCAAGTAGGCATCCAGTAATCCCGCATCGCCGCCGACGTTCGCAATGTTGATAGATGCGAACGCAGCAGAGGGCGCCGCCGTGTTATCCGTCAACAAATAAGAGTTGACGGAACCACCGCGCTGGTACGCGAGCAACGTGTAGGTCGTGTCGCCACTCAAGCCTGCGGACTGCGTCGACGGAGTGAGTCCCGTCCCTGATACTCCAATCGTATAGGTCTGAGCCGACGCGGATGCGTAACTACTCACACTTCCCGACTGCGTTGCCTGCACCGAAAATGTCGCTGAAGAATCCGTGACACCCACACCGTTCATCGTGAGCGCAGTGGACAGCGTTGCGTTCGCCAATCTCAAACTGGCTTTTGGAGTACTGGCACCGCCAATATGGTCGTCGCCGCTTCCGCATCCCGCGATGCATAGCGCCACCATAGACACCACCATTGCTACTGCATGGCTGCTTCTCTTCATAAGCCCCTCTTCGTTACGTTTTAGTCTTGATCGGCTATGCAGCCACCTTGCGGCGGACTGCGACGATGTGACTTACGAACGGCAAAAAGGTGCGCGCGCCAGGCTTTAAAACGCGGGACTTTTACCGGCATTTACTCCCTTTAACAGTCACTAAACGTATGGACGAGTCCGAAAAATAATTCATTGAAAGCGGCGCATACGGCGAACCTTTCGACCACAGCAGCGGTCAGAACCAACCAGATATCGTCCGCAGATGCGGGTCGTACCAATAAGCGGTCGTAAACACCTCTCATGCAGGCTCCGTCCGCATCCGTGCTGCTCATCGACGACGATGTCGAATTCACCGCATTGCTTGGGCGCTTCTTGCTGCAGGAAGGGTTCAACGTTGCAGCGGCTCATGAAGGCGAGCACGGCATCAACGAAGCGCTCTCCGGTCGCCACGCCATCGCGGTGCTCGATGTGATGATGCCCGGCCTCAATGGCTTCGAGGTCCTGCGTCGTATTCGCGCTCAAAGTACATTGCCAATTGTGATGCTGACGGCACGAGGCGACGACACCGATCGTATCGTCGGATTGGAAGTGGGCGCCGACGACTATGTGGCCAAGCCTTGTACGCCACGCGAGTTGACTGCGCGGCTCCGCGCTATCCTGCGTCGTGCCCACGGCACGTCGACGGGCGCAGGCAAGACGCTGAACATTGGACCGCTCGCGATGTGGCCGGAACAAAGGCGTGCGGAATGGAGCGGCCAACCGCTGCAGCTCACGAGCACGGAGTTCACGCTGCTCGAAGTGCTGGCGCGCAACGCAGGCCGTACAGTCAGTAAGAATGAACTGTCGACGATAGGGCTCGGTCGTCCGCTCGCTCGCTACGATCGCAGTGTGGACGTTCACCTCAGCAGCATTCGACACAAATTGGGGGCGTTGGCCGATGGTCGCTCTTGCATTCAAACTGTGTTTCGGAAGGGTTATCAGCTGATCAAGGAATGAGATCGAGATGCTGATAGGTCGCCTTTTCTGGTAATTTTTTCTATTGATTTCGTTGGCACAACTCACTGTGCTGATCGGCGCAGGCAGCATCGTCTGGCTCGAAAGCCCGCCGCTGCGCGATAATCTGATCGCTCTAAACGACCGACCTCTGCGCATGCAATCGGTTGCCCTGCTGGACGAGGAGCGCGTGCCGCAAAACACTGAGCCGACGGATGCGGCATGGCTCGCTCAATACTCTGACGTCGGCTTTCCACTCGAGTTGTCCGACGAGCCCTTTCCGGTCAAGCCGCTGCTCGCAACGCTCTTGGGTAGTTTGATTTGCGCTGCATTGCTTGCGCGGTACCTGTCGAAACCCATTCGCAGCTTGCGCGCGGCGATTGATGCAGCGGCGGCCGGCAATCTCGATTTACGCATTGCCCCGTCGATGGCGCGCAATGACGAACTCTCGCAGTTGGGTCTTGAGTTCGACCGCATGACAGCGCACTTGCGGACACTCATGGAAAATCGCCGGCGTCTCTTTCATGACGTCTCGCATGAACTGCGGTCGCCGTTGGCGCGACTGCAAATCGCCGTCGGTCTCGCAAGGCAACAGCCCGCATCGATACAAGAATCCATCGCACGCGTCGAGCACGAAGCCTCCCGCATCGATTCATTGGTCGGTGAATTACTCACTCTCTCGAAACTCGATGCCGGCGTCATCGGCGATCTGACAGAGGAGGTTGATTTGCACGAGCTGGTGGCAAATATCGTGGACGACGCGCGCTTTGAAGCGAGCGAGCAACCACGTGTCATCGATCTAATAATGGATTCAATGATTGACTATAAGATCGAATCAACTGTGAATTCGGACATCGATTCAAGAGCAGACGCCGACGATCCGCCAAACGTCGTGCCGCTGATGGTCAAGGGACAGGCCTATCTTCTGCATCGAGCGATCGAAAATGTTGTGAGGAATGCCCTGCTCCACACTCACGAGCACGCAGCCATTCAAGTCATCGTCGATGTCTTCGAGAATCGCCACGCGCACATCGCGGTGCTGGATCTCGGTCCCGGCATTCCGGCTGCCGAATTAGAAACAATATTCCTGCCTTTCTATCGCGGGGCGCGGCCGCGCTCCACCGGCCATGGGCTTGGCCTTTCTATCGCACGGCAAGTCGTCGATGCGCACGGCGGCTCAATTGTCGCGACCAATCGACCAGCCGGCGGATTGTGCGTAGAGATATTCCTGCCGCTCAATCAATAGCAACCGCGCTTGTGCAGAACAGGGAGCTCGTGCGCGTTTGCCGCCAGTTGCCCGTTGAGGTGCTTGTTGAGCCGCCTGTTGAGCTGCCTGTTGAGCTGCCTGTTGAGCTGATAGAGTAGAGCTTCATCTCCCTACAACTCAATATTTCTTCACTGTTGTCTCATGCCCGCCCGCAGAGCGCCCAGCACGATCGAGCGACGTCTACACTCAAAGCGCAGCTCGAAAAATGAGCCGCAGGCCAAGCCTGCTGCCCCGGCCACCGCGTGGCTGCCCGCAATTTGGGTTCCGCTTTTACTTGCAGCCGTGCTGGTAGCCGTTTCATTTGTGCCGCGGGTACAGTCGCACACGACGGTCCAATGGTCGTTTTGGGGCGCTGCTCTGCTCATCATCGCGTGGCAAGTCGCGCTGTTTGTTCGCGTCGGGGCCCTCGCGCGCACGTTGGAAGTCGTCTTGCGACCGCAGCACTATGTGCAAGCCTGCGTCCACTTCAGCATCTATGCGTATTGGGGTTTCTTTTGGCGCCCGGTTTACGACCATGCGTGGCTGATCGTTGCGCAGCTACTGTTCGCGTACGCTTTCGATATGTTGCTGTCTTGGTCGCGGCGCAAAACATATGTGCTCGGCTTCGGCGCATTTCCGATCGTCTTCAGTACCAACTTATTCCTGTGGTTCAGGGACGATTGGTTCTACCTTCAGTTCTTGATGATTGCGATCGGCTTCATGGGCAAGGAATTCGTGCGCTGGCATCGCGACGGCAGGTACGTCCATATTTTCAATCCCTCCGCATTCACGCTCGGTTTATTTTCGGTGGTGTTGATCGCCACGGGCACAAGCGATCTGACGTGGGGCCGAGAGATCGCCTCGACGCTCACGCTTGCGCCGCACATCTATCTGTATCTCTTCGCCGTCGGGCTGATCGTGATGTACTTTTTCTCCATCACGCTGGTTGCAGCGATGGCAGCGGCGACACTGTTTGGTCTGAGCGCCCTTTATTCGGCCATGATGGGCGTGCCCTATTTTCTGGATTCGGAGATTCCTACCGCCGTATTTCTCGGTCTGCATCTTCTTGTTACCGATCCCTCCACATCGCCGCGCACGCCGCTCGGACGAGCCCTGTTCGGCGTTTTGTATGGGCTCGGAGTCTTCGGTCTGTACATGCTTCTGACAGCGATGGGCGCGCCCACTTTCTACGACAAGCTGCTGTGCGTGCCGCTACTGAACTTGAGCGTGATCGCCATCGATCGCTTTACGCAGAGGGTAAGCTCGAGCGGCGGCATTGCCACCAAGCTCGGCAACAATCTCGTGAATATGAGCATCTGGATCGCTTTCTTCGGCGTCATGACGCTCTTTGGCAAAACCGACGGCAAACACACGGGCGACAGCTTGCCGTTCTGGCAACAAGCATGCGAACAGAATCGACGCAACGGTTGCAAACGCTTGCTGCAACTCGAAACTACTTACTGTTCCGACAACTCGGCGTGGGCTTGCAATGAACTCGGCGCCCACTATGTCGCCGGTAAAATCGTCGAAGCCGATGCCGCGCGCGCCGCGGCGTACTTCTCCAGAAGCTGCGAACTGCGCTTTCAGGCGGCATGTTTCAATCTGTTGACGCCCGACGTCATCCGGCACGAAGACCCGCATACCTTGGACCTGCGATTGCTGTTGCGCGAAGGTGGACGCAATTTGCTCGAGATGCCGGAAGCCGATTTACAGTCGCGCGCGTGCACTCATGGCTGGCAGTTTGCTTGCAAAGCGGCGCCCAAATGAACGAACCGCAAACACCCGGTAGTGAGCTCATTGGCGACCGCACGGGTTTTATCGTGCTGGCCATCGCTGCGGTATTCATTGCAACGTGGCTCTACATGCAAAGCCGGCCTGCCACCCCATCGCCGACGGTTCCCGCCTTGCAAGGCGCAACGGATCTCATGCGGTTTCGCGAAGACGCTTGGTATCTGCCGAGCGATGAGTTGCTCGGCTTCGTCGAGATTTCCGCGGGCACGTTCGCCATGGGCAGCAATCCAGCTATCGATGCTCAAGCGTTCGAGAACGAGCGTTGGTCGCCCTCCCAATTTCAAGGGACAGTGGCGCTGCCGACGTTTTACATCGGACGCTATGAAGTCACCGTCGCGCAGTATCGAGCCTTTGTTGTCGCAGCACACTACAAGGCCGACGCGCAGGCACTGAATGCGCCGGGATCGCAACCCGTCACGCATGTGTCGTGGACCGATGCGCTGGCTTTTGCACGCTGGCTCACCGCTACATTGAAGGAATCGGAGCAAGCGCCTGCTCCTCTGAAAGAGTTGTTGAATGAAGGCTGGCAGTTCTCGCTGCCAACCGAAGCGCAATGGGAGAAAGCCGCGCGCGGAATCGACGGCCGCATTTTCCCGTGGGGGAACTCACCCAGCAAGGAACACGCTAACTTCGGTAACTCTGCGGTTACCGCCGTCGGCCATTTCAGTTGCGCTGACTGCGCGCATGGCCTGGCCGACATGAGTGGCAATCTATGGGAGCTGACGCGCAGTCCCTATCAGCCGTATCCGTACGATGAGTCGGACGACGCCAATGATTTACGCAGCGATGCGCTATGGGTCATGCGCGGCGGCTCGTTTGGCGATGCGGTCAATCTTGTTCGTACCGCGACCCGTGGCGGGGTCGATCCCGGCGCGCGTCGGCCGTTCGTAGGATTTCGCATCGTGCTCACACAAATGTGAGCTGAGCACGGGCCCGGCGGCTTGAAAGAGGCCGAACGACCCCGATGCAGATCCGAGTCCTTTCAAATCCAATTTTATGCCCGAAGAAGTTTATCGCTCGCAGGGATACCTTGCCTGTGAGCAACGCGCGTTCATCTTGCATGCGGTAGGCATTCAATCCGACATCGTCGACCTTGGCGAGGCATTCGCATTGATGGTAGCCGGCGAACAGTCGCAGCTAGCTCGACAGCACATCGATGGCTTCGAAGCGGAACGCGTCGTCACCCAAACACCTAAGCCACAACTCAAATTGCATCGACATGCGTGGGTAGCGTCCGCGCTGTACGCGATCGCGATCATCGCCGTTGGGTTTCTCGCCGGTCGCTCGTTGTCCGGTTTCGATTGGTACACCACCGGCGCACTCGAGAACGCGGTTCAGCGCAGTGGCGATTGGTGGCGGCTCGTGACCGCGCTGACGCTGCATGTCGATCAAGCGCATCTGCTCGGCAACTTGGGGTTCGGCGTGTTCTTCTGCTATTTGGCGGCGCGCCTGCTAGGCCCCGGCGTTGCGTTCGTCAGCACGGTTGTCGCCGCAACTTTCGGCAACTTACTCGACAGCCTTTGGATGCCGGACGCACAACGATCGATGGGCGCTTCGACGATGGTGTTCGCGGTCCTAGGCCTAGGCGCGGCGTATTCGTGGCGCCAACAACTGAAGACTAGCCTGCCGTGGTTGCACAGCTGGGCGCATCGCTGGGGCCCGATCGTGGCCGGCATCATGCTTCTGGCGCTAATCGGTGCTGGCGGCGCCAACACAGACGTGCTGGCACATCTCACAGGCTTCTTCTGCGGCGCCCTGCTCGGAGTGTTCTATGCGCGGTTAACGCCGACTGTGTTTGACCAGCGCGCTTTGCAAGCGGTCGGCGCAACGGTTGGGATCGCGATCGTCGCGGGCGCGTGGGTCTGGGCGCACTTCGCATAGGTGGAGGGCGGATCGAATTCGCAACGGACTTATGTGGGATGCGGAAATCCGCCTTGACGCCACGCCACCCCATCGCTTTAATACGCGCCCTCCCGCCTAGAGGGGGTCTTGGGTTCAACCCTTGGCCGGGTAGCTCAGTTGGTAGAGCAGCGGACTGAAAATCCGCGTGTCGGTGGTTCGATTCCACTCCCGGCCACCATTAAATCAATAAGTTAGAACGGATCCGGCGTACTCTGGGACGGTTGTGGCGCACTCCCAACGCCCGATCTATCTCTCGATCGAAGGCAGCCTTCTCTCCATTCGAACCGCGGAGCGTGGTGCTTCGGCCGGGGGCTCCGTGTAGCCGGCACTTCTATATAAAGAGAGCGCCTCCAGTTGGCGCACGTCGGTTTCCACGAACAGGCTCTCTACTCCCAGCTCGCGAGCCACCGCTTCCAAATACTTGAGTAGTTCGCGTCCCACACCGCGACGCCGATAGCTCGGCATCACATACATGACCTTCAGTTCTGCGGTCGCCGCATCCACACGACGAATGGCGCCGCAGCCAATCGGCACGCGCGTAGACCGCGCAATCACGAACGCGCCGCGTCCAGGCGCCACCTGATCCGCTGTCACACGCGAGTACGACGCTGTATCCGGACTTCGATGCGCGAGTTCAGCATGGAACGCAGCCATGAGATCGCTCGCAACATGCGACTCGATGCTTTCGCGATACAGTGCAAGCGAGCGCATGCGACGCGTCGCGGTCAGCCCGCCGGTTTGGTTTGCACAGCGCTCGGTCGCGCCGACATGCGCGCCGACCACGCCGCCACCGCCGGCGGCGGCGTGATCTCCATCATTGGGAGGAACTCGAGAAACGGCAAGTAAGTTAGGTCCGCGAGCGAGAATGTATTTCGCACCAGATAATCGTTCGATCCCAACTGCGCCTCGAGAATCGCCAAGTGCTTTTCGATCTCCGCCTTCATTTGCGCGAATAAATTCAAATCCCAGCGCTCGGGCGGCAGAAAGCGCTTCGGAAATACAATCGCCGTTGTTTGCCGAGTCAACTGGATATCGCAGAGCTTCATATGCATGTCGACCAATGCACGTCCGCGTGCGTCGGCAGGTATCAAGGCCGGCGTGGGGTGCGTCGCTTCGAGATAATTGAGAATCGACGTTGACTCGAAGAGCACGAAGTCATCTTCCACCAACGCAGGCACTCGACCGTATGGGTTCATCTTCAAGTACGGCGGCGCGCGATGAGCACGGGCCTTCATGTCGACTTCGATCGACTCATACGGAATGTTCTTTTCAACGAGCATGATCCGAACGCGTCGAGCGAATGTCGAGAACGGGTGATGATGAATCTGCAGCATGGCAAGCGCCCCCTTTTTGTTGAGTATAAGGGGGCCGGGGGCTCTGGACACTAGGCGCTAGGCTCTAGGCCCTAGAAGGCTAGGCCGGAAGTGACTCAGACTCCGAAACTCGGACTTTCGAGGAGTGCATTGCGAAACGGCCGGGGCGTTGGAATCGACACTTTGTTTAAGTGTTTCTTTTCCGGGCCTAGTGACTAGAGCCTAGGGCCTAATACCTGCGCGCGAAGCGCGCGGAGAAAATCTCTGGGAGCCGTCTTCCATTCCGGTGACTCGATCAACAGGGGGGAGTGATCAAGCACGCGCGTCCCAGAGAAAAACCTTGCGGACCCTTATACCGATACGATCTGCCGATACGGTCCGCGGTAAGTCGAAATTAACCGGCGTCGAGCACCTCGATCTTTGGACCGAAGCTCTCGGCAACTTTGGTAGACATCACCTCAGACGTTAGCGATACGATGGTGCCGTCGCGTTTCGCGATGCAGGTAGCCGTCATCAGCTTCTCGCCGTCGGCCTTGTCGTGAACGATCACGGCAAATTCATAGTTACCGCGCGATGCGAATGCCGGCGGTTGATATCCGAGGTATTCTTTATGAATGGTGACCTTGCCTCCAAAGCCGGCCATGTTGCTGGCGATGAAACTCTTGATGCAGCTATTCAGCGCCAATTCCGAATCTGCATGCGCAGCGCTTGCGCCGAATAACGCCGCGGATGCCGCGGTTACGAAGGCCACTTTGCGAACCGAGTTGCGACTCGCACTAAGCTTTCGACCTAGACCATTTCGAATTTGAACGGCGACTGCACGAGATTTCATAACGAGCTCCTAATGATTGGCAACGCACTTGCCGGGAGTCACTGTATGAAAACGTATCGCCGCCGACAAACGAGAAGAATTAGCGCTGACATCAGATTCTTTCATGCTGGCGACGGCGCTCATGCTGCTTTGCTCATCGGATCTGCGAACTCCGACAATAGCCAACGCGTCAAAACTTTGACGTCGCTGCGACTTGCGTCTTCGGGCCGATGAATCAGGTAATACGCTTCGCCGGTCGGCAACTCCGTATCGAACAACTTGATGAGCGACCCTAAACGGAATCGCGTCGATCCCAAACGAGTAGACACCAATGCCACGCCAACTCCGCTTTCGGCTGCTTGCACCGTCGCTTGCATCGTGTCGAAGCGAACGATGTTGCGTGGTTGCAGATTGCTTCGGCCGCTGAGCTCGGCCCAGCGCTGCCAACCGTCACGGCGTGCTTCGTGAATCAGTAGGGTTTGATCCCTGAGATCGTCGATCGATCTGATATCCGCTTCGTCCTTCAGTTGCGGCGAACAAGCGGGCACGAAAGCCTGCTCGAATAGGCGATAGCTAATTAAACCGTCGCTAGGTACCGCGTTCACGACAACCGAGAGATCTGCTTCCGCTGGATGCGACTGCAGCGTGCCGCCGACGGTATTGATGTGAATATCCATATCCGGCTGCATCTGCATGAATGTCTGCAAACGCGGCATCAGCATCTCGCTCGCGAAGAACGGCGGCACATGCAGGCGCACGACACCGCGACTGTAACTTTGTCGCAACTGTTCCGTCACATCCTCGAGACGATTGAAAATGCTTTCCAACGATTGAGCGTACTTGTTGCCGGCTTCAGTGAGCAGCAAAGAATGGGGGCCGCGCTCGAATAACTGAATACCGAGCTGCGTCTCCAACGCCTTGACTTGGTGGCTAACGGCGGACGGCGTGATGCACAGTTCATCCGCGGCAGCCTTAAAGCTCTGACGAGCAGCCGCCACTTGAAATGTCCTCAGGAATTTTAACGATGGTACGCGCATATGAATTAAGAGCATGACTTGCACGCTCACGCTGGGACACCTAATGGTTACAAGTCGGTTATCGCACTCACACAAACACTCGGGGCCAACTCGTCTCTCTCGCCGTGGACTATCCAATTCCAATGAGGCGCGATCGAACCGACACCTCCTCCTCACTTCAATTCAAGCCATGCAACTCGAACTTAAGGTTTCCAAGCAACTTCCCATGGTGAGTACAAAGCAAGACTCATGCCGCTGCGAACCCTGTTTTCCCGCGGTTTCTGGCTGCAAATCATGCCGATCTGCTCTGCACCGGAGCAGACACTGCAAACGTCGCGCTACGGCCGTGCGTGCCCATGCGTACGTCACAGTTTCGACGCCGATCTGCGACAAGCAAACTGCTGTCGATGAGCAATCATTGCATTGCGTTCTTACAGGCGAATGAAATGCGCTCGCTGAACCGACAATTCCTACTCTCGACCCCGTACAAAACTTTGCACGGAGCCAGTCGCACAATCCAATACGTTTTAGTTTGGAAATCGATACGTACTGGGTGACCGCGCAGGAACCGTGACTGTGCCCAACGCGTTGACCTAGCATGCGAACGATGAACACGCCTGGAATGACTACGCGAATGCGATGGACGCTTCCGCTACTCCTCGCAATGACGTTGATGGCTTGCGGGGGAAGCTCGGACGACGAGGACAGTCCGGAGACTTCCACGGCAACTTCTCCGCCTCGCGGCACGCTCGACGGTGCGCCGGAATTGGTGCGTACGATGCCAGCCGCCGCGTTGCTTCTGCAAATCGCCGCATCGACAGACCCGCGCCTACTGGCGCCCAGCGACCTCCCGCTTTGCGATATTGCGATATATCGAATTCGTTACAAGACCGTCGGCGCTGTCAATGAATCGACAACCGCGTCGACAGCGCTGATGATTCCAACGGGGGTAGCCTCCGAGTGCCGTGGCGATCGCCCGGTTCTGTTGTATGCGCATGGCACCGTCACCGAGCGCGCTTACACAATGACAAATCTCGATAATACCGAGGCGCTCATCATGGCGGCAGTGTTCGCCTCGCAAGGGTATATCGTCGTGGCGCCGAACTACGCGGGCTACGACACATCGACACTGCCCTACCATCCGTATCTCGTTGCAGATCAGCAGTCGAAGGACATGATCGACGGCTTGCGCGCCAGTCGTACAGCATTGCCGTTGGCGTCGTTAACTTTGACGCGCGATAGCGGCAAACTGTTCATCACTGGCTACTCGCAAGGCGGCTACGTTGCGATGGCCACGCATCGAGCAATGCAGGCGGCCGGCATGCCCGTCACGGCTTCGGCACCGATGTCTGGACCTTACGCACTCAATGCGTTCGTCGATGCGCTGTTCGCCGGACGAGTGAACTCCGGCGCGCCGCTGTATTCGACGATGTTGATCACTGCCTATCAAAGAGCCTACGGTAATCTTTACGCCAGCCCAGCGGACGCATTCGAATCGGAATATGCGACCGGCATCGAATCCCTGATACCCAGCGCGATTTCCCGCGGTGATCTCTATGCTCAAGGCAAATTGCCACGCACGGCGTTATTCGATTCCACGCCGCCTGCGCCTGAGTATGCGGACATCACACCCGCCACAACGCCCGCGAATCTGGCGCCTATTTTCGCCAGCGGCTTCGGCACGGACGGCTTGCTCAAGAACAGCTTCCGACTGGCCTACTTACAGGATGCCAGCGCGCAGCCCGATGGCGGTTGGCCGACAACTACGAATGGGCTTGCATCAGCATCTCCTACTTTCGGAATGCGCCGGGGTCTCAAGGAGAATGATTTGCGCAACTGGACACCGACGGCGCCAACGTTCCTCTGCGGCGGCAATGCCGACCCGAGCGTTTACTGGTTCAACACGCAGCTGATGCAAAGCTATTGGGCAACGAACGCCGCCACATCGGTCACAGTCTTGGATATCGACTCGCCCGAAGTCGCTAACGATCCCTACGGCGAATGGAAGCAGCAATTCGTGGCGGCGAAATTATTAGTCGCAGCCAACGCGATCGCGAATGGCGCAACGGACGGCGGCGCGGCCGCTGTTGCCGATGCTTATCACGATCAATTGGTGCCGGCCTTCTGTTTGCTATCGGTGCGATCGTACTTCGAGGGCCTTCAATAGCGCTCACGAAAAAAAGGCCGGCAGCAAAAGTCGCTGCCGGCCCATAAAGTGAGTGTCGATTCGATTAGTGACGATTTCGGTCGCGTCGATCGTGGTGATTGCGATCATGTCGGCGATCGTGCCTATCGTAACGACCGTTGTGGCCGCGGCCGTGCCTACGATTGTCGCGCCACTCATAATTGTTGTAGCCGTTGTTATAGCCATTGTCGTAGCGACGTTCGACTCGGTAATTACCTCGGTCGTAGCCGCGATTGTTGTGGCTCAAGGCGCCAAGAATCACTTCATGCGGCAAAGGGATACCGAGCACTTCATGTGGCATCGGAATGCGATTGCTGTGCCGATCGGAGGCAAACGCGCTGGGCGCAAGCGCCAACGACGCGGTACCCACCGCTGCCAGTACTAAACCCATTACAGTGCGTTTCATCTGCTTAACCTCGATCGTTGCCAGGCGAATCCCAGCGTTGGAGTAAGGTTAAACAGGTACGGGTGAACGCTTCCTGAACTTGGAAATAGGCCTTAAAACCAGGGTCAAGAAGCCGGCAGGGCCGGGTTCCGCAGGGGAGCAAGGACTCAGCCCGCTTTATTGGCACGATTCGAGCCGGCGCCCGGTAGTCGAACGGCTGAGTAAGCGCCGCTAAAGCCAGAATTTCATCATCCAGGCAAGCGACTCCTTGACCCGACTCAACGCTGGACGATCGCGCCATTCCTCGAGCGTCAATTCCTTGCCGCGTTTCATATCCGACTGATACACATCGGCCATCCGGTTTGAGATGTCTTCGCCAATGATGACCGCTGTGACTTCGTTGTTGTGCAGAAAACTTCGATAGTCGAGGTTGGCCGAGCCGATGATGACTAGGCCATTGTCGATCAGCGCTGTCTTTGCATGCAGCAACGCATCTTGCCGCTCGATGATGCGCACGCCGCCTTCCAATAACCGGTCGTACTCTCCGTGCGCCGCGTACAGAATCAACTTGGAATCGGTGAAGCCTGGAACAATGACTCGGACATCTACCCCGCGCCGCACAGCCTCGAGCAGGGCTTTTCGCATCTCGGCAGGTGGGGCGAAATAGGCCTGCGTAATCCAGATACGCTTCGATGCATTGCCGATCGCAGCCATATACGTACGGTAGATTTCTTCCTCTTTCTGTTCGCCGCTCTTGCTCGCGACCGCCGACACAAACGTATCGCCGTCGGATTTGCCCTCGGGAAAATACTTTGAGCGAGGGCCGATTTTTCCGCCCAACTGACCCCAAGTCGCCAGAAAAATCTCCTGAAATTGCGACGCTACTGGACCCACAATGCGGACGTGCGTGTCGCGCCAACCTTCATCGATGCCTTTTTTTGGACCGGGCTTAGTGACCGATGCGGACGAGTAAGCGCCGCTGATATTGATGCCGCCCGTGAATGCGGTCGTACCGTCGACGACGATGATTTTCCGATGATCGCGATTTTGGAATTTCCAGACCCACGTCTTCACGGGACTGATGGGATGGAACTCGATGATGTCGACGCCGCCATCGCGAAGTTCATCAAAAAACTTCTTCGGCGTGGTCAGGCTTCCGACCGCATCGTAAATGACTCTGACTTCAAGCCCTTCCTTGCGCTTGCGAATCAACAATTGTGCGAACTTTTCACCGAGTTCGTCGTCGGAAAAAATGTAGGTTTCGACATGAACATGATGCTTTGCTTTGAGCACTGCAGCGTCGATCGCGGCGAATGTCTGCGGTCCATCGACGAGCGCCGTCACTTGATTGCCCGCCACCAGTGGCGCCACCATCGACTTGCGAACGGCATCCGTGAGTTTTTCGAACGCCTCTTTCTCTGCGCGAGAAGTCCCGCCAGCGGCAATCGCCAGTACTTCGTCGGTGGCGGATTCGGGAATGCGTCCGTGCCGCGTGATGAGCGGCTGCGCCGCGAGTTGCGCGGTGGATGGATTTAGATCGGCCGGCGTTGCGCAAGCTGCAAGCAGCAGCATTACGCACGCCGCGAGTCCTCGCGCTGCCCGGAGTGGCATCGCCATCGTTAGCGGACTCCTCATCATTATCATTTAGATCATTTCGAGCGAATCCTTATGCTCGGCGAAACCCATTAATTTTTTACCGCGTCGTTCACTTTGTCGGCCGCCTTATCGAGCTTGTCGTCGACCTTATCGGCAGTGGTCTTTTCGCCGCCGTTCTTGATCGTGCGACCGACTTCGTCGATGTTCTCGCCTGCCTTCTCGAGCGGACCCTTCTCTTTACAGCCGCTCATCGCGAACATGGCCGCAAAGATCGCACCGACCACAATGGCGCGAGCCTTAAATTTCGAAGCATTCTTGTCGTTTAACATGAGAGGACTCCTGACGGTTCTTTATGACGAATAGTATTTGCTTGAACCCGCGCGCAAAGGCCTCACAGCAGGCCGAGCCCTCAAGCGATGATTGCAAGATAGTGAGTGCGTCATCGGCACGCCGTCGGTGCGAAGCCGCATGTGGTGTGGGACAAGGCCGACCCGAATGGGCGAGCTAATGGCCCAGATAGACAGAAAGCCAGGGAAGCCTGGCTTTCTGGTTCGTTGCTGAAAAAGCTGATCTTGTTAACTTCGGTCTAGTTAATTTGGTCTACTTAACAGGGCCTACTTAACAGGGGTTCGAATAAGCGGAGTCAATGACGACTATTGCGATCGCGGCCGCTTTCGCTATTGCTGCGCTCTATTCCGTTCCGGAAGATCGCCTCATCTTCATCTTCGTGGTCCAGCTCGCGACCTCGCGACTTGCCCTGTTCTTCAGCGGCCTCCAGCTCGCGCTCTTCGGTGGCGTCGAGCTTATCCTGCCGCTCAACACCACGTTCTTTCACAAACTCGCGCTCGCTTTCGTTGAAACGCCGGGCAGCTTCGTAGTCACCTTCACCCTGAATGCCTTCGCCCTGAATGCCTTCGCCCTGAAGACGATCTTTACGCTTGAGATCCTGATCTTTGCGCGCGGCCGGCTTCCCGCTTTGCGCCTTACGTGTGTCGCTCATTGTGCCTCCATATCGAGACTTGGCTCGAGAGGATTAGAACGTTGCAGAAATAGGGAACTTAGCGGCTATTGCTCGCGATAGGTATTTTCCCATTCATTGATGCGCTTGTCCGCTTCGTCGCGCGTGATGCCGTACGCTTCTTGCAACTTGCCGGACAACTGATCGCGCTTGCCCTCAATGCGATCGAGATCGTCATCGGTCAACTTGCCCCATTGCTCTTGGACGCGGCCCTTGACCTGCTTCCAGTTACCTTCAACTCTGTCCCAATTCATGGTGCTACCTCTCATCGTGGAATCGCGACAGTCAAACCGGATATCGGAATGACTGCCGTGTTCAAACACTGTAGGGCAAGGCATCGAGGAGCTATGTCGGCATTGGTGGATTGGCTATGTCGGCGATGGCTGACCGCCGTTTTCAAGTCTGACGGTCACGCAGCGCAAGACGCCGCAAATAGAGGTCAGCCCTCGCCGACGCGCCTATAATGCCGGTCCAGTTTAAAAAATAACCGACCGAAAGTACCTGCCAACGCGGAGACCGATATGAGCGCCGATACGTACCTGCAGCTTCGATCCTTGATTAAGCAATCCGGGGAATTGGAAGTGTCTTTGGCCCAGGTGCCGATGACGGAACCGGGCCCGGACGAAGTCGTTGTACGAGTTGAAGCCTCGCCGCTCAATCCGTCGGATCTTGGTCTATTGTTTGGCGCCGCCGATATGTCGACTGTTCGTTTCACGGGATCAGCCGCCAGCCCAGCGGTGACGGCAAAGATCCCTGAAGGGTTGATGCGCGCGATGGCCGGTCGGGTTGACCAGTCGTTACCCGTCGGTAACGAAGGCGCCGGAGTGGTCGTGAAAACCGGATCGTCGGAGGCCGCAAAAGCCCTGATGGGCAAAACGGTCGCGATGCTCGGCGGCTCTATGTACGCCCAGTACCGGACACTCAAAGCCGTGCAGTGCTTGTCTCTGCCGCCGGGTACGACACCTTCCGAAGGCGCTTCCTGTTTCGTCAACCCGCTCACTGCCCTTTGCATGACGGAGACGATGCGGCGCGAAAACCACACAGCGCTGGTGCACACGGCCGCAGCGTCCAACCTGGGGCAAATGCTCAACAAGATTTGCATCAAGGACGGTATCTCGCTCGTCAACATCGTCCGCAAACCCGACCAAGAAAAGCTACTGCGAGACCTCGGCGCAAAGCATGTCGTCAACTCGAGCGCTCCTACTTTCATGCAGGACTTGGTGCAGGCTTTGAGCGCAACGGGCGCGACCCTGGCTTTCGATGCCATTGGCGGCGGGAAGCTGGCGGGTCAAATCCTCGCCGCGATGGAAGCGGTGGCAGTCTCTAAGCTCAAGGAATACAGCCGCTACGGTTCTACCTCGCCGAAGCAGGTCTATATTTACGGCGGCTTGGATCGGGGCCCAACGGATCTGACACGCAGCTTTGGAATGATCTGGAGTTTGGGTGGGTGGTTGCTCACGCCGTTCCTACAAAAGATCGGCCCCGAAGCCACACAAAAACTTCGTGAACGAGTCGTGGCGGAACTGAAGACGACATTCGCCAGTCATTACAACAAGGAAATCTCGTTGAGCGAGGCACTGTCGCCCGAAATGATCGGGGCTTACGCGAAGTTCAGCACGGGCGAAAAGTATTTGATCAACCCGAACAAGTAAACGACGCTTACGTTCGGCCAACCGCAAAGGTTCGCTGCGCCGAGTCCTCCGTTCTGGGCGCTGCATAGGCAGCGCCCTCGTACACCCGCCACGTTTCGATCGCGACATCGCGCCAAGTGCGCCTTGTCGCGAAGGCACGCGCTTCGATGCGCTGCGCCTCGTTTACATTCAAGACGTCATGCAGTCCTTGCGCTATCGAGTCGACCGATAGTGGGTCAATGAGCACCGCGCGGCCATCCGCAACTTCTTCCGTTGCATGGCCACAACTGGTGACGACTGCCGTCTCGCAAGCCATTGCTTCCAGAATCGGCAACCCGAAGCCTTCGGCTATCGACGGCAAGCAAAGTGCGCTAGCGCAAGACAGCAACACCGGAAGTTGGGCGTCGGCCACGGGCCCGAGCCATCGCAGCGAATGTTCGCAGCCGAATCTATGCGCCGTTCTGATCACCCGCTCGCGAGGCTGTTTTGACTGACTGCCCGCAATGAAGAGCGGCAAATCAAGTCCACTCGCCGCATAGGCCTCCACCAGGCGATCCAAGTTTTTATTCCAGCGATCACGTCCGACAAACAGTAGAAATTCGGAAGGTAATCCAAGACGTCGGCGCAAATGCAGCTTCTGCTCGGCCGTCGCTGGCTTGAAACTTTCACTGACAGCGTGAGGAATGACTCTTGTGTCGCTGGCCGGTACCCCCAGCAAAATATGCAATTGGCTCTGTGTGAAACGGCTGGGGCAAATGATGCGATCCGCGCGATGGATGTAAGCAGTACGAAGACGAACCTCGTGGGGCGTTAAGTTCAGCTCGTCGCGAATCCCGAAGAGATCATGAACGGTGGCAATTTCGGTCGCCGACTTCCATTCAGGAAACACGCAGGAAGTAGCATGAAAGATGTCGGCCCGCCGGCTGGGCGCAGACTTGCCGAAGAAGCGCAATTTGCTGCCCGCCGGTCTCAAGGGCCAGCCGATGAAGCGTCGCCAAGAGGCCCACCCAGTAATGTCCGCGTCGTAGCCTTCCGACATAAGCGCCGACAACAAACAGCCTGCATAGCGAGCCATGCCGGCACGATGCAGACGCAGCAAATCGCCAATCTCGATCCCGACCTTCAGCACGATCTTCTCCCAACAATTCGCTGCGCCAGGGAATCAACCGCAACGCGAGCCCTGACTAGCCCCATAGAGATATCACGCGAGATTAATGCGCCAGGAGCAGGTGCAGAGACGATGACTTGCGCCGATGTGAAATCATTACAAATTTCTCGTATTACTTCTAGATTGACGTCGCGGCAGGCCACAGTTTCGTTATTCCGATCAGGGTGTTTGCAGGACACGTGTGTGCCGCGCCTTTAAAATAGCGACGTTCTAGCGGAGCGGACGAAGCCATGCGAGAATCGAACGAATCGAGGGGAAGGCAAACAATGAAACAAGTACGACTCTGGGCAATGATCGCGATGCTCTGCGCTTGCCACGGGCTAGCGGCGCAATCACCGCATCCTTATGAGTACATGCGCGGCGAATACGTTGTCCCTTGTCCCGACGACGACAAGGTTGAATGCATTTGGCACCGGCTCGTCGTCGATAACAAATCGAACGATACGCTCGAATGCGGCAGCCGCATTGCCTATAACGGCATCAATCGAGATCAAATTGCCACGCTCGAACACAAAATGGTGGTGCTGCCAAGTTCGCGCCGCGCGGTGCTAGCAGACACGACCAAAACCGATGTCACCGCCGCATCGCATAGCGTGCAATGCAAAGCGCGTCGGTCACTCGATGACTCGATGCTCACCCCGCAGTGCAAAGCCACACTGAAGCAACCGACTGGCGGCATCGATTATCCCGCCGACTCGCGCAAAGCAGGTCAGGAAGGCCCAGTCATGCTCGATTTTTCGCTCACCGATCACGAAGCTGCGCCCACCGATATCACGATTGTCGGGAGCAGCCTGTGGCCCAAGCTGGACGAATCCGCCAAACAATATGTCGGGCAATACTTGGGCAAAACACAGTGCAAGCAAGGCCGGTTTCGTATGCCCCTCATCTTCAGGCTGCAGTAGCGTTCGCGCTGTTTGCCCTGTTCGCACAGCCGCAGCAGAATACGGCTGCGACATAATAAACCGCTCCCCAATTTCGCTCTCAAAACTGCGGTTTCGATCCGGCATTCTGTCAATTGCACCGGTCTATCCTTGTCGCCGGTCAGTGGCATACAGACTTAGTGCCAATGTATCCGCGGTGAAATGCCGCAATAATTAGCCAGTGAAAGTCCGCTGGTACCGTCAGGATCCTAGTCTCGCCATCGCCGGCATCGAAGGCGAATGGATGGTTGCGCGTGTGCGCTTGGTTGTGATGACGCTGCTGCTGATCACGCCAACTTACAAGATGATCGAGTACCCGGACGTCCCGGTTTTTTTCTGGGGTCTGATAAAAACCGGGACGTCCGGGTACTCGATCATAGTGATTTGGTGGATTCTCCGGCGGAATATGTGGCGCCCGTGGCTTGGCTTTGTTTCCAGCTCCCTCGATGTCACGCTGATCACGCTCGCATTGACTCTCTTTGCGTATGTAAGTGGCCCATTGGTGGCGCTCAATTCTACGGTTACCTTCGAGATCTACTTTCTAGCGATCGCGGCACTGGCTTTACGATACGACACGCGCATCTGCGTCGCCGTCGGCACGCTTGCAGTGGTGGAGTACGCCGCCCTCTGGAGCGTGCTCGCCTATATGTACGACCTCAGCGATCCCGTCTATGCAATCGCGGTCGGCACTCACAGTTTGGTCGATCAATTTACCCGCCTCATTCTCTTAACCGCGGCTGTGCTGCTTTCGTACACCTACGTGCGTCGAGCCCGAGGATTGCTCCATCTCGCATCGCGCGACCGCTTGACCGGTGTCTACAACCGCGGTCAATTCGATGTGGCCTTGGTTCACGAAATCGAACGCGCGCTGCGATTCAACTACGCGTTGAGCGTGGCCATGCTCGATCTCGACCATTTCAAGAAAGTGAATGACACGCTCGGCCATGCGGCAGGCGATCGAGTATTGATTGGTATCGCCGAGCGACTCTTATCTGCAATGCAGCCGACGGACGTCATTGCGCGCTACGGCGGCGAAGAATTTGCGGTTCTGTTTCGCGACACAGATCGTACGGCCGCAGCGGTACGCGTTGAGTTTTTGCGCGCGCAAATTGCTGCGGTTCCAGTTCGGGTGACCGATAGCAGTGAAATCGGCGTAACGTGCAGTGCGGGCATCGCCGAACTTCGAGCGGACGGCATCACGCCCGTGGAGCTGGTTGCCCGAGCAGATAGTCGCTTGTTGGCCGCCAAACGCGCGGGGCGCGACAGAGTGCACGCCACGGAAATCGAGACAGCCTGAGCGGCCCCGCGATGCCGCTGACGAGACGGTAGCGCGCTTATGGCGTTCTCCTTAGAATGCGGCGACTAGAAGCAATCGCATCAGGGCTCGCGTCATGAAGAAGATCACTCGAATCGCTGCGTTCCTGGCTATTGCCTGCGCCGCACCGCTTGTCACCTGCGCACAAACGACAGACATTCACTTTCATCACTTGCATCTCAACACCGTCGATCCGCAACGCGCGATCGATTTTTACACGACGAAGTTCGAAGCACGCAAAGCTCGCTTCGCCGGCATGCAGGATGCGGTGTGGGCCCACGACTCTTGGATTCTATTCACTAAGGTCGCGGCCGCTCCACCCTGGGAATTGGTCTCGCCCGTCTGGCACTTCGGCTGGGGCGCCGAAGACATGAAAGCAGAGTTTAGGAAGCAAACGGACAGCGGTACGCAATTTTTCGCTCCGCTCACGAAGCTCAGTCCGGACAATGCTCCCACTGAGTTTTTCTATGCGTATGTCCAAAGCCCCGATCACGCACTCATCGAACTGAACACGGCGGATCATCATCACTTCGGCCATGTGCACTTGTTCAGCGCTGATCCGGTGAGCGCGGGCGAGTGGTACATGAAACACCTAGGCGCGACGCGCCGAGGTGCGACGCCAGCGTCGCGTGAGCCGCGTTTCCGCAACGACCTGCAGATCGGGCCCTCAATGTCGCTGATGTCAGATCACGTGAATCTCATCATCTATCCGGTCGAGTATTCGAAGAAGGCGTACGCGGATCACTGGAAATCCGGCCAGACCACACTCGTGACGTCGCGCGGTAGAACCGTCGATCATCTGGGCTTCAGCGTTCCAGATCTTGATCAGACGCTCGCGGCGCTTCGCAAGGACGGCGTGAAAGTCACAGCGGAGCCGCGCAGCATTGCTAATGGCCAAATCAAGTTTGCTTTCGTCGAAGGCCCGGACCAAATTCCGATAGAGTTGATCGAAGATCACACGGGCAAGCCGCAATAAGTAATGCCCGAGCCAGGTCTGTTGACGAACCTAAGCTGGCCCCACTAGTTGGAGAAAAACACATGAAGCTCCGCGGCCTGATCGATTCGTTGACCCGTTTCGATCGTTATCTCGACGCTCTGCAAGCACCGTTTGCGTTATTGGTACGCGTGTACGTGAGTTGGGTTTTCTTGAAGTCTGCGCTTTTGAAACTGCAGGACTGGGAGCAGACGGTCTCGCTGTTCGAATTGGAGTATCGCGTGCCGCTGTTATCGCCATTGGCGGGAGCTGTCGCGGGAACTGCAGGCGAATTGATTTTCCCCGTGCTTTTGATTCTAGGACTAGGTGGTCGGATAGCACCTATCGGCTTATTTGCCGTGAACGCAATGGCTGTGATTTCCTACGCTCATGTCTTCTTCGAGGACACCGGCATCGCGGGCCTGCGGCAGCATCAACTGTGGGGATTTATGTTGTTAATGCTGATTTTCTACGGCACAGGCGCCTGGTCGCTCGACCGACTGCTGCAACAATCGGGACGTCGGGCTTCTACCTAGGCTTGTCGTGTCGGCGACGCCGCAGAGCCAGCGAGAATGCCGCCATCGATATTGAATTCAGCGCCGGTGATATACGTCGATTCATCGGACGCCAGCAGCAAAGCCAAGGCCGCCACTTCTTCCGGTGCGCCGAAACGCTGTAACGGCGTTTCCTTGACAAAGGCTTCCATGCGCGTTGCGCGATCCTTTCCTTCGCCCAACATCGGCTCCCACATCGGCGTCAAAATCGCCGCGGGTAGAATGCAGTTGCAGCGGACATCCAACCCCTGCTCGGCGCAATAGACGGCGACGGTCTTCGTGTGATTGCGTACAGCCGCCTTGCTTGACGCATAGGCAGCGCCGCTCGGAATACCAACGAGACCGGAGCGCGATGAGATATTGACAATCGAGCCGCGCCGCTCCGAGCGCATTGCTTGAATGCCGTACTTGCAACCGAGGAAGACGCCATCCAGATTCGTTCGATGCACTGCGTGCCAATCCTCGAGCGCGGCATGTTCCGGATCGTGCGGAATAGCGCCACCTTCGAATCCTGTAATGCCTGCATTGTTCACAAGAATGTCGAGTGGTTTGTTCGCCGCCTTCACAACTTGCATCATCGTGAGCCACGCCTGCTCTTGGCGAACGTCAAGCGGCTGATACACTGCGTTGACGCCCAGCTCGATGGCCAAGCGATTGCCACGTTCGTGATTGATGTCGGTAACGTAAACGAACGCCCCTTCATCGACAAAGGCCCGGGCAATAGCGGCGCCGATGCCCCGGGCTGCGCCTGTGACTAATGCTGTTTTGCCCTTCAGTCGATGCATGCATCAAGCTCCCTTATGGAAAGCCGGAGCATAGCGCGGGGTCCCTCACGCAAATGTGCGCGATGCCACAAAGCGGGGCAGAAGAGCAGTCGATTGCAACCTTTGCAGCGCCTTTACGCGCCATTAAAGACCCATGCCCGCAAGCCCAGCTTTGTCGACATGAATCGAAAGAATTCCAATCGCTGCGCAAAGCCTCGACAAAAAGTGTGAACCAATTCCGAATGCGACACGGTTAGCGACGTTCCTGTTGATCGTCGGATGAATGCTATCGCGACCTGAATGCGAACTCATCGTAGTAGGTCGGTGAGAAGATTTTCCATTGGATACACCGTGAACCAAATTGGAATTAGTGCAGTCGCGTGTGATGATTGCTGATCCTGATCGTATGCATCGAAGGAATCCCGTGCACAAACCGTTGCGAATTGAAGTCGCCGACCCGGAAAGAGCCGCCCACTTGATCGTGGCCTCCGATCAGTACATGTCCGCGCTCTATCCAGCCGAGAGCAATCACTTCGAAAGCATCGAGGCGCTACGCCTGTCAAATGTCCGATTTCTAGTCGGGTATTGCGCAGATCGAATTGCTGCCTGCGGCGCCGTACGAATCATGGAAGATGACGGGCGCTATGGTGAAATTAAGCGCGTCTTCGTTCCGGAATCGCAGCGAGGCAACGGTTTTTCCACGGCGATCATGGACGCCTTAGAATCACACCTGCGCGAAATCGGCGTGCCTATTGCACGCCTTGAGACCGGGATCAGTCAGCCGGAGGCGCTTGGCCTTTATCGCAAGCGCGGTTACACGGAGCGCGCGGCTTTCGGGAAGTATTGCCACGATCCGCTCAGTGTTTTTATGGAGAAGCATCTATAACGGGCGTGCGTGGTCACGCGAAGTGGAACGCATCTTTGGACGTTAAGCGTCACCACGTTCGGGTGCGAGCGTGAAGAAGAACGTCGCTCCCTCGTTCGGCTTTGCGTCCGCCCACACGCGACCGCCGTGCCGCGTCACGATGCGATGAACGATGGCCAAGCCTACTCCCGTTCCAGGGAAGTCCTTCTCCGAGTGCATGCGCCGAAACGCCGCGAATAACTGACCGGCCCGCGCCATATCGAATCCGACCCCGTTGTCGCGAACGAAATATCGAACTTCGCCGCCCTTACGTTCGGCGCCCACAACAACCTTCGGCTTTGCGCACTTGCTCGAGAACTTCACCGCATTGGTCATCAAGTTTGCAAAGACTTGCCGAACCAATATTTCATTACCGCGGCCGGGCGGGAGTACTTCGACTTCGATAGCGACCGGAGTTGCACTTTGTTCACGCGCAATCTGTGCAACGGATTCCGCCAGGGATGTCATATCTAGAACCACCGGCTCGATCGCCGCCGCGCCGAGGCGCGCCAACGACAGCAACCCTTCCAGCATCGTTGTCATGGTCACGGCTGAAGTCTTAATCTTTGCGAGCGACTTGGTAGCCAATGCGGACGGGTTGACGAGTTCGGTTTCGAGAATATTGGCGAAGGCGCCGACGTGGCGAATCGGGCTACGCAAATCGTGCGAGACAAAGTAGCTGAACTCCTCCAGCGATTGGTTGGCTTCCTGCAACTGACGGGTACGCTGCTCGACGCGACGCTCCATTTGCCGGTACAGCTGCACATTCTCAATCGCGATCGACACCGAGTCCGCTAGCGCTTGAATGAGCTCGACTTCCGCGGTCGTCGGCTCGCGCTTAGTTGCCCAATAGTTGCCGATGGCGCCTATCGGCGCAGCCGCACGAATGGGGACCATCACCAAACTCTTCACGAAAGTCGGTCGATACGCATCTTGAGGGATGCGATCGTCGAGGGTGATATCCGGTATGACCGCAGCTTTACGGTGAATCATCGCCCAGCCGCTGATGCAAGTTGCCATTGGAAAGCGCTGTCCTTTCCAGAGCGGTTCAATCGTGTCTTCGTCTGCGTAGTGACAGAGATTGCCGTCCAGCAAAACGAACGTTGCGCCGTCTGCGCCGTTGATTTCCCGCGCAGCCGTGCGAACGATGCGTTGAATGGTCTCCAGATCGCGCGCCTTCGACAATTCGGTCAGGGCTTGCACGAGCCGGCGCGGGCCGCGAACCGACAGCGGCTCCCACGGGGGAAGCATGCCTGCGCGCATCTGCGACGTTGCGTCTAGCGCCCTGCGCACGAGCGGTGGCAATTGATCGAGCTCTGACTTCTTGATCCACTCGAGAGCGCCATGCAGTTTTGCCTGTCCGGCACGCGCTTCATCCATGCCGCCGGACACGATGATGAAGCCGGACTGCGGCTGCGAGGCCTTGGTGGCCTTCACGGCTTCAAGCGCCGACAGATCGCCTACCGCGCTGTCGGAGATCACCAAATCTACCTGCGTCTCTTCGAGCAATTCAATGAAACGCTTGCGGTGTTCCGCCACGTTCACTTTGACGGAGAGCCCGCTTTGAACCAGCGTACGTTCGATCAGCTCTGCATCCGTTGAATCATCTTCGAGTAAAACGATATGCTGCATCTGATGTGCCCTGATACATTTCGAGTGACACCTTTAGGTAGCGGCCGTACGCCATAGAGCCTGATGGGCTGGATTCGAATGCAGGTTTCTTCTGATAAGGGTCGCTTCCGGCAGGGCTGAAGACCCGAGATATACGGACCGACGTAAATTGCCCTTAAGGGAGCGCTTCAGGACGCCTCGTTGCGTAACGGTGCAACAGACCGGCCACCACGACACTACTAGTCATAATCAATGCTAGGGGCAGCAGTGTGTCGTTGTTGAAAATTGCCATCGCAGCGCCAGTCAGCATCGCCGCCAACGATTGCAGCGCACCCAGCAATGCAGACGCCGAACCCGCATCACGGCTGTAGGGCGCCAACGCCAGCGCCGACGTATTCGGCATGACCCGGGCGACAGTAATGAAGAAGCAGAACTGCATCGCGATCACGACAGGCAGAGGCCACGGCCCGAACAGCCCCGCCAGCACCAACGCCAGGCCGAATATTGAGGGCACCCACACGAAGCGCGCCAAGATGTCTGCGGGCTTGTACAAATGCAGCGCGCGTAGGTTCAGCCGGCTCGCGATCATGAACGCGATGCCGTTGAGACCTATCAACCAACCGAAGTGCTGGGGCGAAAGCTGATACGTTCGCGTCAATACCGTCGGCGCGCCGGCCACATAGCAAAACAGTGACGCCATCGCAAAGCCGCCGAGCAACGCGTACCCCAAGAAAGCGCGATCCCGCAACAGACGCAGGTATGTCCGCAACGATCCACCGAGATGCAACGGGCGTTTGAGCTCAGGCTGCAACGATTCCGTCAGCGCGAAGTGCATCGCGATGAGCAAGCCAATACCCAATGCAGCCTGGACGACAAACACCACACGCCAACTCATGACCGAGACGAGCATGCCGCCCGCGACTGGCGCAAGGATTGGCGCAATGCTGACAATCATCATGAGCGTTGAGAATGCGCGCGCGGCCTGCTCCGGTTCGCAGCGATCTCGCACAATGGCGCGGCCGATAGCCATTCCTGAGCAAGCACCCATCGCCTGGACCACGCGGCAGACCATCAACATGGTCATATCTGTCGACAGAGCACAGCCCGCGGCGCCCACCGTATAGACGATGAAGCCGAAATACAAAGGGGGTTTGCGACCGAAGCGATCGCTGATGGGGCCGTAAAAGAGCTGGCCGATCGCAAGGCCCACTAAATAGCTGGCCATGGTGCGCTCGGCGCCGCGCTGCTGGAATTCCGATTCGATCATCGTGAACGCCGGCAAATACAGATCGATCGAGACCGGGCCGATCGCTGTCATCACAGCGATGACGATTAGCCAGCCCGGTAAACCAAGGGGAGCAACGCGGCTGGCGGTCATTGAATCTGGGTGTGGGAGTAAAAAAGCAGGGTACTTGCGCAACCTCTGGTCACGCAAGTACTGGTGGGCCCGGATTCAGCCGATAAGCTTCGTCAACAAGGTAGGAACGTAAACGCCAACGTTCCCATGACGAACCAGATTGCGGCAAAGATCAGTCGATAGCCGAACATCAATCGGAAGTCGACGCGTGCAATGCTCGCTCCGACCACTGCCCAGAACGGCGTCAGTAAGTTGCCCATGTGATCGCCAACGCTAAGCGCCAGCAAACCGCGTTGCGCCGTTGCGCCGACTGCTTCCGCGGCTTGCACCGTGACGAAGCCTTGAATCAACCATTGGCCGCCGCTGGTCGGGATGAAGAACGAAATGACGGCACTGATGATCACGATGAGTATCGGAAACGTATAGGACGTCAGGATCGGATTGAAGATCGCAACAAGATATTCGCCCACCGGCGTGAACTGAATGAGACCCGCAACGCCCGCGTACAAGTGATACAGCAGCACGATTGGCCACGCCAAACCGACCGCTTCTTTTAACGCATTCGTGAATTTGAAAATATTCTTATGCAGGATGACACCCGCCGTCAGCACGATGGTGTTCATCGAATTGATGTCGAGGCTCAAACCTTTGGTGAAGAAGTGCGTGTACAACCATGCGAGCAACATGATCGTCAACGGGATCATCACCAGCGGGCTGCGCTCCATCCACATTGCGGCAGTTTGCTTTCCGGCAGGCCGCGGTTCTTCGGGCTTTTCGACCACGCTTGCTTCGGCCGCGGCGAACTCCGACACCTGACGCACCTTCTTCGGCATGAAGACAACGCCGGCGATCATGGTTGCGATCAGGAATGAAATCACCAAAATGATCGTGGCCGGCGCCCAGATCGTCGTGCTCAGCGGCATCACACCGGTAGTCTTCTCCAGAAAGTGCCCTGG
>Ga0193752_1000863_pt1 | contig 27162 bp, 28 predicted proteins | sample H1c1metaG_FD_144924 | JGI IMG/M metagenome (GOLD analysis project Ga0193752, IMG submission 144924) | Soil microbial communities from a riparian zone of the East river system, Colorado, United States - H1c1 | ecosystem: Environmental > Terrestrial > Soil > Riparian zone | place: USA: East River...
TCCACGGCCAGGCGTTCGCCATGTCGGCCGGGCTGCTGGTGTGGCTCGCGGCCTGCCTGGGGGTGCTCGCCGTCCTCTATCCGCTCTCGGCGTGGCTGGTGCGCCGCGTTCGCGGCCCACAGGGGCTCGAGGTGGAGCCGGCGGCCTTCCTTGCCTGCTATCTGCTCCTGCTGGTCACCGCGCCCAGGCCGTTCCACGGCGACGCGACCGAGTTCACGCAAAGGCCTTATGTGCTTCTCTATGCGGTGTTCGCAATATGGACCGCCTGCAACCTGGTCAGCGCGCTCGCCGGGGGCAGGGCGCGCGACGCGCGCCACCCATGGCTCGCGCTGCTCGCGGCGGGCGGCCTGGCGTTGTGCCTGGTATGGCCCCATGCCCCCGCGCTCGGCTCGCAGCCGCGATTCAAGTCGGGCTGGCACTACTACGAGCTGCGCTTCGAGGAAGGCTTGCCGCAGGCGGCGGCCTTCCTGCGCGCCAACGCGCGCCCGGGCGATGTCTTCGCGGCGCGCGGAGTGACGCTCGCCTGGGGAGCCACCGATATCGCGCTCGACGTCATAGCGCTGACTGCAATGCCCGCCTACCTCAGCCGCCCCTATATTCACATAGCCCTCGGAGGCGACCGTGAGCAGGTCGTTCGCCAGCGCTATGCGGCGCTGGCGCGTGTCGCCCGCGAAGAGGAGGCCGCGGCCGCGGCCCGGCGGCTGCGGGAGCTCGGCATCCGGTGGTACGTCGTGACCGGCGGCTACGGGCCGCGCTGGGATCCGCAGCTGCGGCGCGCGGCCTTCGTTTCGGGCAAGGTAGCCGTGTACTCGAGCGAGGCGCCGTGAACGAGCGCGACTATCACGACCGCCACTACGAATCGGAGGCGGCGCACATCCAGGGGACGCCGTTGTTCGAGCGCGTGCACCAGCGTGGCGCGCACGACTTCCTGCGCGCGACGGGGGTCGGCAAGGCGCACCGCGTCCTGAGCCTGGGCTGCGGGGACGGCTCGATAGAACGGCGCCTCGCGCCGCACGTCGGCGAGATCGTCGGGCTCGACATCTCGGCGGTCGCCGTAGGCCAGGCGCGCGCCGTGGCCGAAGCGGCGGGACTGGGCAACCTGTCGTTCGCGGTCTCCGATGCGGGCGGCCTGAGGCTCGACGGGCTTGGCCGCTTCGACGCCGTCGCGGCCTTCGCCTTCCTGCACCACATCGAGGACGCGGCCATTCGCGATACGCTCGCCGCGGCGCACGGGGCGTTGCGGCCGGGCGGGGTGTTCTACTCCTCGGATCCGAGCCGGCGCCGGCTGGTCGGGCTGTTCACCGGCCTGGTGCGCGCGACCTACGACCGCTACCACAGTCCGGACGAGCGCGAGCTCGATCCGGCGGCGCTCGCCGCGGCGGCCATGCAAAGCGGCTTCGCCAGCGCCGAGATCGGCTACGTCGACTACTTCCTCGGCCCGCTCGCCTGGCTGGCGCCGGGCACGCCGGGCTGGCTCGCCCCCGCTCTCGACGCGCTGGACCGCGCCGCGCTGGCCGTGCCTCTGCTGCGCAGCTACGCCTCGTCGTTCAGCCTGCTGGCGCGGGCATAGCCCGCCGCTTATGTAGCTGTAACGGGCCGCCAGGCCAGGATCGTCGCTGCCAGCAGATAGACCGCGGCGCCGCAGAAGAGGGTGACGGCGAAGCCCCAATTCATCGCGATGAAGATGGCGAGCGTCGCCCCGATCACCGAGAAGGCGCCGTTCATCCCCCAGCCCCACGGCACGATCTGTGGGCGCGTTCGGTGGAGCAGTCGCATGCCGCCGGGCAGCCCGACGCCGAGCAGGACACCGAAAGGGACGAGTACCGCCGCGGCCACCGCCATGCGCGCCGCGAGCGGCCATGGCATGGCGAAATCGATGACGCTGGCCAGCGTGAATGCGGTCGTCACGGCGAGCAGCGCCACGACCGCGAGGACGCTCGCGGTAAAGCGCCGGACCCGGGCAATGACCACGCGCCTGCTGACCAGGCTGCCCAGGCCGGTGCCAAGCAGCAGAGAGAACAGTGTGACCGTCAGCGAGTACACGGGATGGCCGAGCAGCAGCACGAAGTGCTGAAGCAGGGCGACCTCGATGAGCATGAACCCGGCGCCCAGCGCGCCGAAATAGCCGAGCCACGCGCCCCAGCCGGGGCCCGGACGCTCGCTGCCGATCGCGAGCGGGCCGATGATGAAGAGCAGCACCAGCACGGCGGAGATGCCGAACAGCGTAAGCAGCGCGCTCAGCCCGTTGCCGAACAGCGCCGAGCGCCCGAACGCCGCGCCGAACTGGTCGCGCAGGCGCGTGGTGTGGAAGAAGAAAGGCCGGTCGTCGGTGGTCGGGCTGATATCGGTCGCATGCGCGGCGATGAAGGCCGAGCGATCGGGTGCGGTGATCAGCTTGCGGTAGTCGGCGCCGCTGGTGCCCCACATCTGTACCGGGTCGCGGATCTCCGCGGCGGCGGGCGCCCCCGGCGCGTACAGCAGCGTAAAGCCGAGCTCGCCGCTCACGCGCTGCAGGCGTTGCACCTCCCCGGCGGTGAACGGCGAGCGTTTGAGGATAAAGGTGGCGACACGGTCGTGGCGCACGATCGCGAGGTGCTGCGCGGGATCGAGGCCGCGCTGCGCGCAGGCTTCCTGCGCCAGGGTCACGAGGCGCAGCCCGTCGAAGACCCAGCGCGTGATCGTCAGCATGCCGTCCGGCGCGAGGTGATCCAGGTAGTCGCGGAACGCCTCGACCGTGTAGAGCGAGTTTTCCGTAAGGGTGTAGGCGCCCGCCGCGGTGGCGGCCCAGGTGTCGACGAGCGAGGCCTGGATGACGTCGAAGCGCTCCTTGCTGCGGCGCACGTAGCTGCGGCCGTCCTCGACGTGCACCGCGACGCGCGGGTCGGCGTAGAGATTGCCGGAGTACTCGCGGAAGTGGCCGAGCATCACGTCGCGCACGATGATCGGGTTGATCTCCACGCCCTCGACGCGGCGCGCGCCGAAGAGCAGCGCCGAGATCACGTCGCGCCCGCCGCCCGGCCCGATGACCAGCGCGCTGAAGCCGCCCGGCCGCTCGGCGAGGTGGTAAGCGATCGCGGTCAGCTCGTGGCGCAGGTAGGCGGTATCGGCGACGCTGCCGGTCCCTTTCAGAATCGGCGTCGACGCCGCGGCATCGATGTCCATGAAGAGCGAGGGTCCGCGCGCGCCGGTGAACTTCGGGCTGAGGGACCAGTCGTGGTGCGGCCGATCGTAGACGCCGACGCGGGAGAACGAGTTCCACTTGGCGAAGAGCACGCGGTTCTCCTCGTAGCCCTTGGCGTAGACGAGGTCGAAGGGGCCGACGCCGCCGAGGTGCGCCGCGAGGGGCGCCACCATCAGGATCAGCGCGGCGACCCGCGCACGGCGCCGCGAGGCCGCCGGCACGAAGCACAGCGCCGCCCCAGCCGACAGCGCGGCGGCGACGATGATCGCCCCGGGCGCGCCCATCAGGTTGAGCAGCGGAACCAGCGCGAGGCAGCCGAGCGCCGCGCCGAGCAGGTCCGACGCGTAGAGCACGTTGATGAGGCCGGTCAGCCGGGAGAACGCGAGCGAGATCACCGCGCCGCCGGCGAAAAAGGGCAGCGCCGCGATGAGGTAGATCGCGATCATCCACGCCAGGTTCTCGGCCGAATAGCTCAGCTCCACGCGGATGTGAGCCAGGCACGCCAGCGCGAAGAGCGTCGCGGCGGCGTGGACCAGCGCGCCCTTCCAGAGCAGCTCGCGCGTCGGCACCGCGGCGAGCCTGCGGCGCGCGACGTAGACGAAGACGCCGCTCGCGCTCAGGCCGAACAGGGCGATCGAGATGGCGAGGAAGGCGAAGTGGTAGAACATCGTCACCGAGAAGATGCGCGTCAGCGCGAGCTCGGTCATCAGCAGCGCCGCGGAGGTGGCGGCGATGCCGGCGAGCAGCGGCCGGCTCGACGCCGGCGACTCGGAGAGGGCGGCTTGGCTCATCGGGCTGGCAGTCTAATCGACCCGCCAGACTTCCCCGCGCGGGTCGGCGAATTCGCGCCGAGCGCCGGGAAAGCGCGCGCGCATGAAAAGCTCGTTGCTCTCGGCGCCGAAGCTGAGCAGGTACCAGACCTGGTTGCGCAGGAAGGGATCGTTTTGCACCAGGCTCGCGCTGTAGTTCCCGCGCTGCGCCGCGATGAATACCACCTGGCGGCCTTCGGCCAGCGCGGGCGGGCGATGGGCGAGGTGGCTCTCGACGTAATCGCGGATCTGCACGGCGCGCAGCGCCGTGGCGAGCACCAGGCTGAGAACGGCGAGCGCGGCGACGTAGCCGCCCAGACGCGGGCAGGGTCCTTCGGGCCGCGCGCGAACCATCGCCAGCGCGGCGAGGATCGGCAGCACGCCCCATGCCGGGTGCACGTAGCGCGCGCCCCAGCCGTGGCCCTGGCTGAAGCGGATGACGAGATAGCCGGCGAGCGTGGCGAGCAGCGAAAGCCCTAGCAGGAAGACGCGCCGGTCGCGCCGCGCCAGCCACCATCCCGCCGCGGCGAGCGCGAGCAGCCCAGGTACCGCCCAGTTCCACAGTCTGACCAGTTCCGCGGTGCGCGTCGCGAGCACGTCGTCGGCCGGTCCGGCGAGCGCCGAGCGCACCTTGATGTGCCAGTCCCACAGGAAGTTCACGCCCCGCTCCAGCGCGTCGCTGCTGTGGGGCAGCAGGCTGTATTCGGCCGCACCTTCGAGGTGGCGCAGGAGAAGCCCCCAGCCGAAGCCGACGCCGAGAGTGAGCGGTGCGTACCCAGCGGCGAGCAGGAGCAGGCTGCGCGCCGCGCCCGGCTGCAGCGCGAGCCAGGCGATCCAGGGCAGGGCGAAGAGGGTGTGCGGCACGGGGTTGTGCAGGATGAGCGCGAGGGAGCCGACGCCGCCGGCGAGCAGCAGCCGGCCGGGGCTGCGCTCGAGCAGAAGCCAGACGAACGCGAGATTGAGCAGCAGGTGCGCGGTCATGGAGAAGTAGCTGATCGCCATGCCGGTGAAGCCGGGCGAGGCGATCGCCAGCAGCATCGCCCAGCCGGCGGCCCGCGGCTCCCCGGACAGGCGCACCGCGATGCGCGCCATGAGCAGCAGGGCGAGGCTGGCGAGCAGGGCGTTGCATGCCCAGGGGACGTTCAGCAGCGTGAACGGCGTCAGCAGCAGCGCGAAACCCGGCCAGTAGGCCGAGGCGATCTCGCCGGTTTGCACCGATCCGTAGATGAAGTTGTTCCAGTACTGGTACGGGATCAGCCGCGCGATCAGGTCGGGCGGGAACTGGCCGGTCAGGCTGCCCGCCGCGAAGATCCGGCTCTGCAGCAAAGCGGCGTATTCGTCCTGCGCGATCGGGTGGCCGAGCTCGACATACAGCGTGCCCAGGCAGAGCGCGACGAAAGCCGCCGCGGCGGTGCGCCAGGGGTGGCGGCCCACAGCGTCGACCAGCGCGAGCGCCTTGCGCTGCGCCGGCGGGAAGCGGGCGGCGAGCGCCAGCGCGGCGAGCAGCAGCGCGCCGGCGAGGTCCTGGTTGCGCAGGTGGTACTCGAGGATCCACAGCTCGTAGAGCGGATGGGGATAGCCCGAGTAGTCGAGGATCACGATCACCGAAAGCGCCGCGGCCAGCAGGCACAGCGCCATCAGGCCGTTGGTGCAGCGCTCGCTCGAGGGCATGCGTCAGCGGCGGAGCGCGAAGCTCCAGGCGTCGTTCACCAGGAAATTCGCCGCGAGCAGGCACAGTGCGACGACCACGGCCGCCGCCAGGTACCACACCCCGAGCAGGGAGACCAGCAGGTACATCAGCCCCAGGTTGGCGGCGAAGCTCGCCGCCATGGTGGCGAAGTAGCGGGGCCACTCCACCGGCGCGGCGGCGCGCGGCGTGCGGAAGGTGATGGCCTTCTGCAGCACGAAGCCGACCGGGGTGAGCGTAAAAAAGGAAATCATGGTCGACACCAGGTAGTGCAGGCCGGCCACCGACGTGAGCAGCCACAGCACCGCCAGGTTGAGCAGGACGCAGACGCCGCCGACGAACGCATAACGGACGAACTTCACGCGCGCTTGCGCCCCTCGACCAGCAGGCAGCTGGCGCGGCCGTCGCTTCCCGCCGGCACTCCGGCGGCGACGGCGGCCGCCAGCCATGCGGCGGGCCGGTCGGGCAGCCGCAGGCCGCGCTTGCGCAGACCCAGGGCGCGCTGGATCTCGATCGGCTGCATCCGCCCGCCGGCGGCGGCATAGAGCACGCCCGCGGTGAAGCGCGACAGGGTTTCCCAACGCCGCGTTTCCGCGGCGCTCAGGTAGGGAATGGCGCGCGTCACCTCGATGCCGTGTCTGCCGAGGCCGGCGCGCCACTCGGCTTCGCTCCAGTAGCGCCGGTGCCAGCAGCGGCGGTCGATGGTTTCCAGGTAGCGGGAGCGGGGCGTCCAGGGCAGCAGCGGCCCGGCGAGGCAGTCGTGGAACCCGGGAGCGGGCACGGTGAACAGGAAGGTGCCGCCGGGCCGTAGCACCCGCGCCGTCTCGGCGAGCACCGGGTCGATCTCCTCGATGTGCTCGAGCACCGAATTGGAGAACACGAAGTCGAACGTCGCGTCGGGCTCGGGCAGCGCGCCGCCGGCGGCGGTGTGCACGCGACGGTACACGCCGGAGGCGGCGGCGGCGCCGGTTTCGAGCGGGTCGATGTCGACGCCGACCAGCGTCGGCGCGGCGCCCGCCGCGTCGAGCAGGATGCGCATCAGCTTGCCGTCGCCGCAGCCCAGGTCGAGCCCGGCGCCGCGCGGCAGGCCGTGCTCGACGACTACCGCGAGCTCGATCGCCCGCCACCAGCTGGTGGCGGGCTGGAACGGATTTTCGCGCAGCAGCCTGCGCAGCAGGGCGTCGCGCATCATGCGGCGCCGAGCGCGAAGCGCTCCCAGCTGGCGTGCAGAAGCTCTTCGAAACGGCGCCGGAAGGCGCTGCGCTCGAAGCGCATGGCGTTGGCGCGGCAGGCGTCCGGCGCGAAGCGCGCCGGGTCGCGCTCGAAGCGGCGCAGCGCCTCGAGCAGCGCGGCGGCGCTCTGCTCGGCGAACAGCACTCCGGTGGGCCGCGGCGCATCCTCGCCGCGCACGATCTCGGCCGCGCCGCCGCGGCCGAACGCGATAACCGGCGTGCCGCAGGCCTGCGCCTCGGCGATGACGATGCCGAAATCCTCGATGCCGGCGAAGAGGAAGGCGCGCGCACGCTGCATGTGGGCGAGGACTTCGGCAGTCGGCAGGCGGCCGGCCAGCTCGACGTTCGGCGGCGCCATTGCCTGCAGGCGGCGCATTTCCGGACCGCCGCCGACGATCACCAGGCGCCGATCGGGTCGCTGCGCGAATGCCTCGACCAGGAGATCGATCCGCTTGTACGGTTCGAGGCGCGACACGGTGAGGTAGTAGTCCTGCCGCGCGCCGCCGATCGGAAACGCCGCGACATCGACGGGCGGATACAGCACCTCGGCGTCGCGGCCATAGGTCCTGCGGATGCGGTCGGCAACGTGGCTGGAGTTGGCGAGCATCACGTTGACGCCCCGGGCGCTGCGCGCGTCCCACCGCCGCAGGCGGCGCAGCGCGAAGCGCGCCGCCCAGCCGAGCGGGCCGTGATCCAGCCCGGCGGCGCGCAGGTACTCGTCCTGCATGTCCCACGCGTAGCGCATCGGCGTATGCACGTAGCTCAAGTGCATCTGCCGCGGCGCGGTGAGCACGCCCTTCGCCACGGCGTGGCTGCTCGAGACGACGAGGTCGTAGCCCGACAGGTCGAGCCGCTCGATCGCGAACGGCATCAGCGGCACGTAGAAGCGCAGCCAGCGCAGCGGCCTGGGCATGAACTGCAGGAAAGTCGTGCTCCTGGCGCGTCGCGGGATGGCGGCCATGAGCTCCTCGTTGGGCCGGTCGATCAAGGCGAACAGGTCCGCCCGCGGCAGCAGCTCCAGAATCTCGCGCAGCACCCGCTCGCTGCCGGCATAGTCGAGCAGCCACTCGTGGACCACCGCGACGCGCGGCGCGGCCGCGCCGTCGAATGCGGCGAATCGCGCCGGCAGCGGAAGGCATCCGGTAGTCATGCGGTGCGTATCCTACGGGCGTTCAAGCATCACCATCTTGTGGTCAGCGAACACGATGCGCCAGCCGTCGTCCTGCAGGCGCGGCATGCGGCGCACGCCCGCTTCGAACTCCGGCCACAGCAGCAGGATGAAGCGCACGCGGTAGCGCTCGACGAACTGCCGCAGGGCCGGTTCTTCGTTTTGCACCTTCAGGAGGCGGTCGAAATAGTCCTGGCCGTAGACGTCGATGCGGGAGTCGACCGCGGGGCGCAGGCGTGGATAGAAGCGGTACACGAGCTCGGCGCCCAGCGCAGGGGAGTTGAGCACGTTGCCCTCGAATTTGCGCGCCTCCACGTAGTCAATCAGCGCGGGCGAGAAATGGTTCGACGCCACGAAATACGGGTAGGCGCCATACAGGTTGCCGTAGCGCACGAGCAATGCGACGCACGCCGCGAGGATCGCGACCAGCGCACCCTGCGCCGCGCGGGAGCGATCGAGCGCGGCGGCGACCGGACGCAGAGCAGCCGACAGGGGATAGAGGCAGGCAACTGCGGCGAATGCCCAGAAGCCGCGTGTTCCCTCCCCGGCGAACCGGAACACGTGGACGCCGTACGGGTTGACCAGCATGGCGAGCGTCATCAGGGCGCCGCATGCGAGATAGGGCGCCGCGGCGCGCGCGGAGCGCACCTCGATAGCGGCGAGCGCGGCGAACGTCGCCGCCAGGACGAGAGCGAAGGGAAACGAGCCGTGGCTGTTCGCCCACAGCAGCGCCACCGGCACGCAGCCGAGGAGGTGGCGCCACTTCCGGCTGGAGCGGTATGCGGCGAGCAGGCTGAGCACGATAACCGCGAAGATCAAAGCGAAAAGCTCCGGGCCCAGGTAATGCCGGTAATTCACCGCGGCCATGAACGCGAGCGCGGCGAGCAGGGACGCGCCGAAGCCCGCGGTCAGGCGGAAGGCCAGCCGCCATGCAAGGCAGAACAGGATCAGGCCGAGCACGCCGTTTGCGAAGATCAGCCGGTCGCGTCCCAGGCCCTCGTGCAGCAGATAGAGCGCGACCGAGGCAAGCCAGTCGGGTGCGTGAAACGGAAATCCGGCCGCCTCGGTGAAGGGAAACAGCGCCGTGGCCGGGATTTCGCCGCTCGTCCGGATGATGCGGCCGATGGCGACGTTCAGCCAGAGATCGTCGTTGCCGGGCGGTATGAAGGTGAGCAGAAAGACGACCGCGATCGCTGCCGCCGCCACGCTCGCGCGCAGCACCGCCTGCGGGCTAGCCTGGCTGGCCACGTGGGCGTAGCGCGAGCAAGAGGAGGTAGTAGGCGATGGCGACCAGGACGCCCGAGTGCAGCGCCGCCGCGACGTCGTTGCCGTTGCCGTTGCCGGCGCCGAAGAAGCGGATCGCGGCGAGCTCCAGGAACAGGATCAGGAAGCTGATCAGGAACAGCTCGACATAAGGCCGGCGCGGCATGCAGCTCCTTGCTCTTCTTGCCTCAGCCGGATACTACTCGAAGCGCAGTGCTTCCACCGGGTTGAGCTGCGCCGCCTTGCGCGCGGGATAGAAGCCGAAGAACACGCCGATGCCGAAGGCGAAAGCGACGGCGAGCACCACCGACTCGGGCGAGAGCACCACGCGCCAGCCGGCGAAGCTGGCGATCGCGCTCGCCGTGCCGACGCCGAGCGCGACGCCGATCAGGCCGCCGATGAGCGACAGCGTCACCGCCTCGACCAGGAACTGGCCCAGGATGTCGCGCGTGCGCGCGCCGACCGCCATGCGCAGGCCGATCTCGCGCGTGCGCTCGGTCACCGACACCAGCATGATGTTCATGATGCCGATGCCGCCCACCAGCAGCGACACCGAGGCGACCGCGGCGAGCAGCAGCGCGAGCACGCGGCTGGAGGCTTCCTGCGCCGACATCACTTCCTGCAGGTTGCGCAGCGAGAAGTCGTCGTCGGCGCCGGGCTGCACGCGATGGCGCTGGCGCAGGAGCAGCCGCACCTGCTCCTCCACCGGCTTGGTGTCCAGGCCGTCGGCCACCTTGACCCAGATGGTGCCGACCGAGCGCTGCTTGGCGGCGTTGGCCGAGCCGACGACGCGGGTGCGCGCGGTGCTGATCGGCATCAGGATCAGGTCGTCCTGGTCGGTGCCCATCAGGCTCTGGCCCTTGGTCTCGAGCACGCCGATGATGGTGAAGGGCACGCGCTTGATGCGGATCACCTGGTCGACCGGGTCGGAGGTGCCGAACAGCTGCTTGGCGACGGTGGCGCCGATGAGGCACACCTTGCCCGCGCCGGCCATTTCCGCCGGCTCGAAATTGCGGCCGGAGGAGAGCGGCCACTGCCGCACGTCGAGGTACTCGGGGGTAACACCGAAGATCTGCGTCGACCAGTTGGTGTTGCCGTAGATCACCTGCGCGCTGCCGCGCAGCGCGGGCGCGGCGATGGCCTCCGGGATCTCGCGGTTGACCGCGATGACGTCCTCCTCGGTCAGCGCCGAGCCCGAGCCGAAGCCCATGCGCACGCCGCCGGCGGTGGTCGAGCCGGGCATGATCAGGAGCAGGTTCGAGCCCAGCGCCCGGATCTGCTCCTCGACGCGCGCCTGCGCGCCGGCGCCCACCGCGATCATCACAATCACCGCGCCGACGCCGATGACGATGCCGAGCATGGTGAGTGCGCTGCGCAGCTTGTTCACCGCGAGGGAGCGCAGCGCGACGCGCAGCAGCTGGAAGCTGTTCATGCTGCGGCGAGCTCCGCGGCTGCGTCGACCTGCTGGTTGGCCTCGTCCGCCACCAGCTTGCCGTCGCGAAAGCGCAGGATGCGGCGCGCGAAGCGCGCCACGTCGGCTTCGTGGGTCACCAGCACCACCGTCATCCCCTGGCGGTTGAGCTCCTGGAACAGGCCCATGATCTCCAGGCTGGTGTGCGAGTCGAGCGCGCCGGTGGGCTCGTCGGCGAGGATCAGCAGGGGCTTGGTCACCAGCGCGCGCGCGATCGCGACGCGCTGCTGCTGGCCGCCGGAAAGTTGCGAGGGGTGGTGATGTGACCGCTCCTGCAGGCCCACCTTGGCCAGCATCTCGAGGGAACGGGTCTGCCGCTCGGAAGAAGCGACGCCCTGATAGACCAAAGGCAGTCCCACGTTCTCGACCGCGGGGGTGCGCGCGAGCAGGTTGAAGTGCTGGAAGACGAAGCCGATCTGGCGGCTGCGCACCGCGGCGAGCTGGTCGCCGCTGAGCGCGGACACGAGCTCGCCGCCCAGGTAGTACTCGCCGCTGGTCGGCCGGTCGAGGCAGCCCAGCACGTTCATGAAGGTCGACTTGCCCGAGCCCGAGGGCCCCATGACGGCGACGAACTCGCCGCCGCCGATCTCGACGCTGACGCCGTCCAGGGCGTGCACTTCGCTGTCGCCCATCGTGTACAGCTTGACCAGCTGGTTCGTTCTGAGGAGCGGTCCGTCCATCAGAACAGCCGGCCGCGCGGCCCGCCGCCGGTGCCCGGCGCGGCCGCGCCGCCGCGGTTCTCGCCCACGCCGACGATCACTTCGGCGCCTTCGGCGAGCGGCCCGGAGACGATCTCGGTGCTCGAGCCGTCGGTGAGGCCCAGGCGCACGTCGAGCGGCGCCGGCTCGCCCTCCTGCAGCACCCAGACGCGTCCCGACGAAGCCTGGCCGCGGCTGCCGGCCTCGGCGAGCAGGCGCTCCCAGGCGGTCTTCTGCTCGGGCTTGAGGATCTCGGCGATGCGCACGTTGGTCTCGGCGCGGATGCGCTCGGCCTGGCGGCGGCGCTCGCCCTCGTTCTGGATGTCGCGCAGGCGCGCGAACTTCTGCCGCGAGTCGGAGAAGATCTCCTCCAGCTTCGCCTTCTGCGTGTCGTCGGGCTTGAGCTCTTCGGCCATGCGGGCGCGGAACTGCTGCACCGCCTGGCCGCCGGCGGCCTGCGCCGGGACCTCGGCGGCGGGTTTTGCGTCCTGCGTGCCGGCGGGGCGGAAGCGCAGCGCGGCGTTGGGCAGCTTGAGCACGCTCGGCCGGTTGTCCACTGTGACGCGCACATTGGCGGTCATGCCCGGCAGCAGTGCGAAGTCCGGGTTGGCCGCCGAGATCACCACCGTGTAGCTGACCACGTTCTGCAGATTGGTCGGCGACTTGCGGATCTGGCGGATCTCGCCCGAGAAGTTGCGCCGCGGGAAGGCGTCGACCGAGAAGCTGGTGCTCAGGCCGACTTTCAGGCGGCCGACGTCGGCTTCGTCGATCGCCGCCTCGACCTGCATGTCGCGCAGGTCCTGCGCGATGGTGAACAGCACCGGCGCCTGCAGGCTCGCCGCCACCGTCTGGCCGGCGTCGACGTTGCGCAGGATCACGGTGCCGTCGACCGGCGCGCGGATGATGGTGCGCTCGAGGTCGACCTGCGCCTGGCGCAGCAGGGACTGGCGTTGCTTCACTGCGGCAAGCGCGCTGTTCACCTGCGCCTCGCTCACCTTGTGCTGGGCCTCGACCGACTTCAGCTGCTCGCGCGTGCCGTCGAGCACGGCGCGCGCCTTGTCGAGCTCGGCGCCCGAAATGAAGTTCTTCTCCACCAGCATCTTCTTGCGCTCGAAGTCGCGCTGCGCATCGAGCAGCGTGATGCGCACGCGCCCGACCTCGGCCTGCGCCGCCGCCTGCCCGGAGCGCGCCACCGCCACCGAGCTGTCGGCGGCGTCGACGTCGGCGCGCGCCTGGTTGACGCGCAGCTCGAAGGTCGAGGGATCGATGCGCGCGATGATCTGGTCCTTCTTCACCGCGGTATTGAAGTCGGCGTAGATGTCCTTCACCTGGCCGGAGATCTGCGAGCCGACCTGCACCGTGGTCACCGCGTTCAGCGTGCCGCTCGCCACCACCACGGCGGTGATCGGCCCGCGCTCGACCTTGGCCGTGCGATAGCGCACTTCGCCCTCGGCGCTCTTGCCGCGATACCAGTACCAGCCGCCCGTGCTCGCTGCGGCGAGCACCAGGACCAGCACGATCTTGGGCAGGGCCTTCTTCATCGCAGCTATTTAACGCTTTTCAGGCGGGGCTGGTTAACCGGCAGGAGCGGCACGGTCTTCATCGCGCGCAGGTGGCGGCCGACCACCTCCCAGACCGGCTCCCCGGCCGAGCCTTCCTGCACCGACGCCCAGCCCGCCACCTTGTAAGCCGAGCCCGCCGCCATCGGCCGCTCGCCCACGCGCAGGTCCGAGATGCGCGCGCCCATCTTCGCCGCCGGGTCGATCGCATAGCGCATGCCGGCGACGCGCACCATGTCGCCCCCCTGGCGGGAGTAGGGATCGGCGTGGAACAGGTTGTCGGCTATGTCTTCGAGTACTGCTTTGATCTGCGATCCGGTCAGCGAGTTCACTGTCACCTGCGGATAGGTGATCGCCGTCTGGTCCATCAGCTGCTCCAGGCGGATCGCCTCGCCCGGCAGCAGCGTGGTGCCCCAGCGAAAGCCCGGCGAAAAGGCGATCTGGGCGTCCTTCTGCGCGAGCAGGGCGTCGAGGATCAGCTGGTCGAAGGTGCCGTTATACGTGCCGCGGCGGTACAGCGTTCCCTCGGTGAGCGCCAGCTTCTCCCCCAGTCTTTCCTCGAACGGCTGTCTTGCTTTTGAAATGTAAGAAACCATTTCAGCGTCCGGAGGTATCAGATTGGAGAAAACAGGCAGCAGGCGATAGCGATAATCGCTCACGCCCTGTCTGCCCACCTGCAGGTCGAGCACGCCGAGGAACTTGCCGTTGCAGCCGGCATTGGTGACCAGGGTCTTGCCGATGCGCGCCGGCCGCGGCAGGGCGTCGTGCGTGTGCCCGCCCAGGATCGCGTCGAGGCCGCGCACCCGGCCGGCGAGCTTCAGGTCGAGGTCGCGGCCGTTGTGCGAGAGCAGCACCACCGCGCGCGCGCCCTTGGCGCGCGCCTCGTCGATCAGCTCCTGCAGGCGCTTCTCCTGGATGCCGAAGCTCCATTCCGGCACGAAGTGGCGCGGGTTGGCGATCGGCGTGTACGGATAGGCCTGGCCGATCACCGCGACCTGCACGCCGTTCACCGCGCGCAGCGCGTAGGGCTTGAACACCGGCTCCTCGAAATCGGTGGTGCGCACGTTCTGCGCCAGGAACTCCATCGGCAGCAGCTCGCGCTCCACCGCCGCCTGCACGCGCTGGGCGCCGTAGGTGAACTCCCAGTGCCCGGTCATGAAGTGCACGCCGAGCAGGCGCTGCGCGCCGATCATGTCGGCGCCGCGCGTCCACAGCGCGGTGGCCGAGCCCTGCCAGCTGTCGCCGCCGTCGAGCAGCAGCGCGCCGGGGCGCGCTGCGCGCAGCCTTTTCACCAGCGTGGCGAGGTGCGCGAAGCCGCCGACCTTGCCGTACCGCTTTGCAAGCGATTCGTATTGAACGTTGGTGAACGCGTAGGCCGATCTGGTGCTCTCTTTCAACTGAAACTTCTTCAGGAAATCGGCGCCTTCGGGTTCCCTGAAATAGGACGGCAGGAGCTGCGCGTGCGTGTCGGTGATGTGCAGCAGCGAGACGTTGCCGAAGCGCGGCACGTCATAGAGCGCCCCGGCCGCCTGCGCCGCGCTCTCGCCCGGTCGAAAGGCGGCGCCCGCCGCTGCGGCGGCTGCCAGAAGCTGGAGGAATTCGCGGCGCTGCAAGCGCTACTGGTTGACCGGGGAGGCGGGGTCGAGCAGGTAGGCGACCAGGTCCTTGATCTGCTGCTCGGTAAGGGAGCCCGACCAGCCCAGGCGCGGCATCTGCGAGCACGCGTTGTAGGCCTTGGCGTTGTAGATCTTGCCGTAGACGTACTTCTGCGTGTCGGCGCCGCCGCCGCGCTTCTTGCCGAAGCCCTGCAGGCTCGGGCCGAGCGTGCCGTAGGAGATTTCCTTGGCCGCCATCTGGTGGCAGTTGTAGCAGCTGCCGCCGTTCGGAGCGGTGGCCGAGTCGGTCCAGGTCATGCCGCGGCCGCTTTGCGCGATGTCCTCGCCGCGCTTCCAGTCGCCCATCAGGCCGCCGGCCGGGAAGGCGATGGTCTTCATCTGGTCGGCCTCGAGCTGCTTGGCGATCTCGGCGCCGGGGCGGTCGTTGGTCACGGTGCAGATGCGCTGCACCGCGTCCTGCGCCGCCGCTTCCTTCTTCACGATGCCCTTGGAGTGGAAGTCGCGCAGGTGGATGTCCTGCACCTCGCGTGCCGTAGGTTCGGCAAGCGCCAGCGGAGCCGTGAGTACTCCTATGAACAACAGAATCCTCATCGCTTGGTCCCCGGCCCGTTGTAGGGCGCACCCTTGGCGGTGACCGCGAGATAGTGCGTGAGCGCGATGGTCGACTCCGACGCGAACTCGGGCTCGGGGAAGCGCATCTGCCGGTAGCAGTCGTTGATGCGCCACTGCATGGTCTTCAACTGGCTGTTGGAGACGCGGTACGCCGGCCAGGTGGTGTAGGCCTTCTGCGCGCCCGCGGGCTCCGACAGCACCGGCAGGTCCTGCATGCGGATGCGCTTGTCCTGCTCGCCGTGGCAGGAGGCGCAGGAGAAGTCCCAGTTGCCGGCGCGGTAGAAGAACACCTTCTTGCCGAGCTCGTACGAGGCGCGCTCCTTCGGGTGGCTCACCGGGGCGGCCATCTTGTGGCCGCGCGCCTGGCCGACGACGTAGGCCACCAGGTATTCCATCTCGGAGGGCCGGTCGGCGTTGCCGAACAGGCGCTTGGTCGTCTCCGCGCGGTCGCGGCCCTGCAGGGCGGTCATGCAGGTGAGCAGGCGCGACTCGAGGTCCTGCACCTGGTCGGTGTCCTTGAAGTAGCGCGGCAGGCGCGCGTAGGCGCCGGCCACCTTGCCCGGCCCGCCGCCGAGGTCGCATTTCTCCAGCGAGGCGTTCTTCGGGCCCTGCGCCTTCTTCCACAGCGCCTCGCCCTCGAGCTCCCAGAGCTCCGCCGGGCTGCCTTCGCCCAGCATCTGCTGGTATTTCTCGATCTCCTTCTTGGCGTCCTGCGCTCCCGCCCAGAGGGGAAAAGCCAGGAGGAGAAGGGCCAGGCCCTTCACGCCACCGCCGTCTCGATCGAGTTCGTCTCGCCCTTGTTGTCGAGCCAGCTGACCTCGATCTTGTCGCCCTTGGCGCCGCCCTTGAGGCGGAAGGTGAACACCGGGTTGCGCGACACCGCCTGGCTGATCTGCGCCTCCACCATCGTCTTGCCGTTCTGCTTCACGGTGACGTTCTGGATGAAGTGCAGCGGCTGGTTGCTCTGCGCCGTGGTCATCGGATGGGTCATCAGCACGCGGACATCGGTATAAGCAGCGGCGGTTCCGCCGCCGCCCAGGGTCGCGCGCATTTTCATTGGTCCCGCCATGTCAGCCTCCGCACCCGCCGATGGTTACCTTGATCTCCTTGGTCGCGGCATAGCGCCGGCCGCCGGCCGTCGCCACCACACGCACGTCGGAGGTCTCGTTCATCTTGACGTTGAGCTTGACGTAGGGCAGCGCGCCGTTCTCGAAGTCGAACTGCGCGGCCAGCGGGAACGGGTTCTTCTCGATCACCACCGCGATCGAGGTGGTGCCCGGGATCGCACTCGAGATCTCGATCGGCACCACCGCGCCGTTCTCGGCGATCTGCGGCGCCTCGATGACCAGGTCCTTGCTCGCGGCGACGTCGCCGGCGCCGATTCCCTTGAGCGCATCCTGCGGCGTCTTGGCGGCGAACGCGTCCTTGTTCCAGGCTGCGGCGAGCGCGGCGAACGGCTTGAACAGCAGCAGGGCCGCCGTCGCGCCGAGAAGGGTTCTGCGGATCTTGTTCATAGAGCCCTATTTTAGCGGTGAAATACCCCTGATTTCCCCCCGCGTTTCTCTTCCAGCCGGATTTCGCCGAGCGTCATGGCGCGATCGACCGCCTTCAGCATGTCATAGACGGTGAGCAGGCCGACCGCGACGGCGGTCAGCGCTTCCATCTCGACGCCGGTCTGGCCGCGGCACTCCACCCGGGCGGTCAGCGCGACGGTGGATTTTTTCTTGTCGAGAGAAAAATCGATCGAAATGCGCGTCAGGGCGATCGGATGGGCAAGGGGGATCAGCTCGGGGGTGCGCTTTGCCGCCTGGATCGCGGCTATGCGCGCTATGCCGAGCACGTCGCCCTTCTTGGCGCGCCCCGCGGCCACCATGCGCAAGGTCGCCGGGCGCATCCTGATGCGCCCCGAGGCGACCGCCACGCGGTGGGTAGCCGCCTTCTCGCCGACGTCTACCATATGGGCGGCGCCGGCGCGATCGAAGTGGCTGAGCTTTGAGGTGGAACCTGCCATGACGGGCGCTATCATAAACACATGCGCGCGATGCTACTCCTGGCTGCCGTCCTGGCGGTGTTCCTGCCGCGGGCCATGGCGCAGTCGTCGGTGGCGCTGCCCGACCTCGGCGGCGCCGGCGACACCGTGCTCTCGCCGCAGATGGAACGGCGCATCGGCGAGAGCATCATGCGCGATATCCGGCGCGATCCCACCTACATCGACGACCCGGAGGTGGCCGAGTACCTGGGAAGCGTCGGCGCGCGCCTCACCCAGGAAACCGCCGGGGCGCGCCACGACTTCGAGTTCTTCGCCATGCGCGACCCGTCGATCAACGCCTTCGCGCTGCCCGGCGGCTTCGTCGGCGTGCACAGCGGGCTGCTGGCGGCCTCCGACACCGAATCGGAGCTCGCCTCGGTGCTCGGCCACGAGATCGCGCACGTCACGCAGCGCCACATCGCGCGCATGATCGGCCAGCAGCAGTCGATGCAGATGCCGGTCCTCGCGGCGATCGCCGCCGCCATCCTGCTCGGCCGCTCGCGGCCCGACCTCGCCGCCGGCGCCACCGCGGCTGCGCAGGCGACCGCGGTGCAGAACCAGCTCAACTACTCGCGCGACTTCGAGCGCGAGGCCGACCGCGTCGGCCTGCAGGCGCTCGGCTCCGCCGGCTACGACCCGAGCGCGATGGCGGTGTTCTTCGAGAAGATGCAGCGCGGCGCGCGCATCGGCGACGACGGCACCGTGCCCGGCTACCTGCGCACCCACCCGATGACCGGCGAGCGCATCGCCGACGCGCAGAACCGCGCCGTGAGCCTGCCCTACAAGCAACACCTCGACAACCCGGAGTTCCAGCTGCTGCGCGCCAAGCTGCGCGCCGAAGTGGGGGACCCGCGCGAGGCGGTGGCGTACTTCGAGAGCGCGTTGCGCGACAGGCGCTACGCGAACGAGGCGGCGGCGCGCTACGGCCTGGTCAGCGCGCAGCTGCGCGCTCGGCGCGCGAAAGAAGCCGACGCCGAGCTTGCGCGGCTGCGCAAGAGCGGCGCTTCCGGGCCGATGATCGAGACCCTGGCGGCGCGCGTGAAGCAGGCGCTGGGCGACAACGAGGGCGCGGCGGCGCTGCTGGCGCAGGCGCGCACGCGCTATCCGCATTCGCGCCCGGTGCTCTACGCGCAGGTCGCGGCCATGGTGGATGCCGGGCGCAACCAGGACGCGGCGGCGCAGCTGGTCGAGGCGGTACGCACCTATCCCAACGATCCGCGGCTGCTGGTGCTGCAGTCGAAGGCATATGCCGGGCTCGGCAAGCGGCTGCTGCAGCACCAGGCGCAGGCCGAGGTCTACGTGCTGCAGGGCTCGCTGCCTGCGGCGATCGAGCAGCTTTCGCTCGCGCGCGCCGCGGGCGACGGCGACTTCTACCAGCTCTCGGTGGTCGACGCGCGCCTGAAGGAGCTGCGCACGCAGCACACGCAGGAAGCCAAAGACAACAAGCGCTAGGCGCCGCGCGCCTTCGGCGCCTCGAAGTAGGCTTCGTAGAGCAGGTCGAAGGTTTTCTCCGCCTCGCCCAGGAGCTCATCCTCGTTCTGCGAGCGGCGCAGCGCGCCCTGCAGCAGGGTCTGCACCCCGGCGGCCTCGGGCACCGGCGTGCCGCCGGCCTCGAGGAAGTGCACGATGGCGCCGATGCGCCCGAGCGCCGGGTTCTTCAGGCCGAGCTGCGCCAGCATCTCCTCGTAGGTGATGCGGCTCTCGCTGTTGGCGAAATTCGCGCCCTCGAAGCCGTAGCTGATGGCGCGCGGCGGCACCGGCTGGGCCTTGTCCAGCCAGATCACGGTGCCCTCCGGGTCGACGAAGCGGCGGATCAGCCAGGCGCAGGCGAGGCGGTCGGCCCACAGCGGCTTGCGCGTCGCCCAGACGCGCTGCGTCAGGCGCTCGCCCGGGCCGACGCCGGTCTGCGTCTGCCCCGGGAACATCAGCTTCCTCACCGCGGCGTCGGTCTCGGCGATCGCTTTCTCGGCGCGGCTGCGCACTTCGTTCGGGAAGAAGTCGAGCGCGACGATGGTCTCGAATTCGCGCCGCTGCTTGTGCAGCACGCTCGCGATGGCGCTCGGGTCGGAGTGGCCGAAGCCGGCGCTCAGCGACTTGACGTTCTTGATCAGCTCCTCGTAGCGCCCGGTGCGGTCGAACATGCGCTGGAATGCCTGCTGCTGCACCGGCGCGGCCGCCCCGACCTGCAGGACGTACGCCACGCCGGCGGTCTTGCCGATGTACTGGCCGAGCGCCTCGAGCGACTGCCGATTCGCCGCCGTGTCGGGCAGCAGGTAGACGCCTTCGCGCATCACGGCCGCACCCAGCGATTCCAGCGTGCGCAGCACGCGCATGCGCGAAGCGGGATCTTCGGTGGGCAGCTGCGCCACCGTCACCAGCCAGTTCGACGCCGCGCTAGGGACCGTTTTGTCCATACGGCATAATACTTTATGGACTTCGACAAGCAGCCTTTTGACAAAGAGCTCGATACGCGCGGGCTGAACTGCCCGCTGCCGATCCTGCGCACCAAGAAAGCCCTCACCGACCTGCAGTCGGGCCAGGTGCTGAAAGTGGTCGCAACCGATCCCGGCGCCGTCAAGGACTTCCAGACCTTCTCCAAGCAGACCGGCCATGAATTGCTGCAGCACGGCGAGGCGAACAGGGAGTTCACTTTCTTCATGAAGAAGAAGTGAATCGGGTCTTCTGGCTCCTGTTTTTGTTCCCCGCGTGGGCGCAGGCGGCTGACGCCACTTATTCCGTAAGAGTCCTGACTCCGGAAACTGCGTTGAAAGCGGCGCAGGCGGCGCTGAAGAAATGCCGCGACAGCGGCTACCAGGCGACCGTCGCCGTGGTCGACCGCATGGGGGTGGCGCAGGTGCTGCTGCGCGACCGCTTCGCCGGCCCGCACACCACCGACATGGCGACGGCCAAGGCGTGGACCGCAGTGAGCTTTCGCACCAGCACCGCCGAGCTCGCCGAGGCGACGCAGCCCGGCCGGCCGCAGAGCGGCATCCGCAACCGGCCCGGCGTCGCCGCGGTCGGCGGCGGCCTGATCATCGAGGCGGGCGGCTCGCTGCTGGGAGGAATCGGCGTATCGGGCGCCCCCGGCGGACGCGAGGACGAGCTGTGCGCCGCGGCCGGCATCGCCGCGATCCGCGAGGAGATTGAACTCTAGAAATCGGGGTCAGACCCTCCCAGGAAAATCAGGGTCTGACCCCGATTTCTATTTCACCGCGTCGAGCAGTTCCCACATCGTGTGGTCGGCCCAGTGCTCGGGATCCTTGTCAATCTCCTTGTCGCCTTTGGCGCGCAATTCTGCGGGGACTTTCTGGCGCTCGCAGAAACCGTGCCAGAACTCCTTGATCTCCTGTGTGCTCATTGGAATCATCGCGCGCCTCCTGTTTGAAGGCCGGATTATGAAATAATCGGCCGCATGATGTCGCGCTGGATCAGGCTTGGTTCATCCGGAGCGCCGGAATTCGATTCCGCCTGCGTCCGGCTGGCGCAGGCGCAGGGCGCCTGCGCCGCGCCGATCCTCGCGTGGGCGCAAGGCGACGCGCACCACCTCTTCGCGCTGATTGCCCCGTTCAAGTATGTGCCTGGCCGCCGCGACCGCTGGTTCTCGTGGGTGGCGGCGCCGGCGGCCGCCACTTATCGGGTGTTCGGCCTGCCGGCCTACGTGGAGAACCAGGCGCTGTGGCTGCACGGCCGCAAGATCGCCGATGGCACGGTCAGCACGGTCGGCGAGTGCGCGCTGGTCGCGTGCAGCTTCGTCGCGCAGTTCCCGGCGCAGTGCGTCGCTACGCCGGCGCCGGACCTCGAGCAGGCGTTCCGCATGCGCCTGGAGGCACAGCACGGCTGGCAGTTCGACACTTCCTGGCCGACCGAGTCGGAAACTCTGCACTACGCCCTCGCGTGAATCGGCGCCAGCTGCTGCAAGGTACCGCGGCGCTGCTGTTCGTGCGCGAGGCGCTGGCCCAGGGGCGCTTGGAGAAGGGCGTCTACCGCCTGCGCGGCGATGTGCACGTCAACGGCGCCAACGCGCAGCAGGGCGGCGAGCTGCGTCCCGGCGATACGGTGCGCACCCAACCCGGCGCCGAGATCGTCTTCGTCGCGCAGAACGACGCGTTCCTGGTGCGCCAGAATTCCGAGGTGTCGCTGGTGGCGAACGGGCTGCGCGTGGTGACCGGTGCGGTCCTCTCGGTTTTTCAACCCAATGAACGAAAAGAGATCCGCACACCGACGGCGGTGATCGGCATCCGCGGCACCGCCGTCTACATCGAGGCCGAGCCCGGACGCACCTACGCCTGCACCTGCTACGGCGAGGCGGTGCTGACGCCGATCGCCCAGCCCGCCGCAGCGGAGACGGTGCGCACCACGCACCACGAGTCGCCGCGCTACATCATGGCGAGCGGCGCGCCGCAGATGGTGATGCCGGCGCCGGTGATCAACCACACCGACGCCGAGCTGATCCTGCTGGAGGGCCTGGTCGGGCGCCAGCCGCCGTTCATCGGCCAGGGCTTCCGGCCCTACAACTAGTCTCGTACTAATCGCGTACGCCGAGCCGCTCATAGAGCGGGCGGATCTCGGCCCGGATCGCCGGCAGCCGGGTGGCGTACACCGCCGCGGCGGCGAGCGCGATGCCGCCGCAGATCGCGAGCGTGGCGGGCGGCCCGATGTGCTCCGCCGCCCAGCCGGCGGCAAGTGCGCCGAGCGGCGACATGCCGAGGAACGACATGACGTAGAGCGCGGCGATGCGGCCGCGCAGCTCGTCGGGCACGATGCTCTGCAGCACGGTGTTGGTCGAGGCAGCGGTCAGCATCAGCCCCATGCCGACGAAGTACAGCGCCGGCAGCGCGAGCCACAGCGTCGGGCTGTATGAGAACACTATCAGCGCAGCCCCGGCGGACCCCGCGGTCCAGCCGATGAGCCGGAACAGGCCCCGGATGCCGGTGCGCGAGGCGAGGTAGACCATGCCCGACAGGGCGCCGACCCCGGCCGCGCCCAGCATCAGGCCGAGCACGCCGGAGTCGCCGTGAAACGCCTCGCGCGCGAACCACGGCATGAGCGCGGCGTAGGAGTTGACGCTCAGGCTGGTCGCGGTGAGCAGGAGCAGCGCGCAGCGCGTCGGCAGGAAGCCGTAGGCGTAGCGCGCGCCGGCGGCCAGCTCGCGCCACAGGCCGCTGTCCGCGTCGCGCACGCGCGGCTGCGGCGAGGGCGTGATGCGGGCGAGCGCGCCGATCATGACGAAGTACGACAGCGCGTTGATGCCGAAGCCCCAGCGCTCGCCGAAGGCCGCGATGAGGACGCCGCCGATCATCGGGCCGATGAAGCGCGCGCCGTTCATCATGATCGCGTTGAGCGCGATGGCGTTGGGCAGGTCCGCCTTCGCGCCGCCCACCAGCTGGATCAGGATCGACTGGCGCGCCGGCGCGTCGCACGCGCTGACGAAGCCGAGCACCAGGTTGCCGGCGATTAGATGCCAGGGCTGCACGTGGCCCAGCGCCACCAGGACGAACATGGTCGCCGCCTGCAGCACGGCGATCGAGTTGGTGACCAGCAGCACGCGGCGCCGGTCGAGGCGGTCGACGAACACCCCGGCGAGCGGCGCCATGACGAGAAACGAGATCTGCATCGCAAAAGCCGACAGGCCGAGCAGGAACGTGGAGTCGGACAGGCGGTAGACCAGCCAGCTGGTGGCGATCAGCTGCAGCCAGGTGCCCATCTGCGAGACGCCCTGGCCGACGAAGAACAGCCGGAAGTCGCGGTGGCGGAGGGCTCGCAGGCCTGCCGGCAGCTTCACGCGCGCGCCGTGAGCTTTTCCTGCTGTTCTTTGAGCTTGCCGACGGTCGAGCGGAATTCGGCCAGGCGCGCGCGGAACTCCTCGACCACCTTGGCCGGCGCGCGCTGCACGAACGACTCGTTCGACAGCTTGCTTTCGGTCTGCGCGATCTGCGCTTCGATGCGGGCGATCTCCTTCGCCACGCGCTCGCGCTCGGCTCCCAGGTCGACTTCGATCTTCAGCTTGAGCTTCGTGTTGCCGATGACAGCCATCGGCGCGTCTATCTTGTTCAATTCGCTTTCGCTGACTCTCTGAATATCGGAAAGTCTGGCCAGCATCTTGATGTAGGGAATGAACGAAATGATCTCCGCTGGACCGGCGCTTATCGCTTCGACCTTCTCGGACGGAGGAGCTTTGGCTTCATTTCTCAGGTTTCTGGCGGCGACGGTCAATTCCTTGAGCGCGGCGACCTCGCGCTCGGCCTGCTCGTCGATCTTCTCCGGCTGCGACTTCGGGTAGGACTGCAGCATGATCGTGCCGCCTGCGGCGTCCACCTTCTTGCCCGCAAGGGGCGCAACGATCTGCCACAGCTCCTCGGTGATGAAGGGGATGATCGGGTGCGCGAGGCGCAGCGCGGTCTCGAGGACGCGCACCAGCGTGCGGCGCGTGCCGCGCTGCACCGCCTCGTCGGGGTCCTGCAGCTGCAGCTTGGCGAGCTCGACGTACCAGTCGCAGTACTCGTCCCAGACGAAGCGGTAGATCGCGCCCGCGGCGTTGTCGAAGCGGTATTCGTCGAAGCCCTGGGCGGCGGCCGCCTCGGTGCGCTGCAGCTGGCTCACGATCCAGCGATCGACGAAGGACAGCTTCACCGGCTTCGACTCGTCGATCCCGGTGTCTTTGCCTTCCGTGTTCATCAGCACGAAGCGCGTGGCGTTCCACAGCTTGTTGCAGAAGTTGCGGTAGCCCTCGCAGCGGCCGAGGTCGAAGTTGAGCGTGATGGCGAAGCTCGCCAGCGAGGCGAAGGTGAAGCGAACCGCGTCGGCGCCGTAGGCGGAAATGCCCTGCGGGTAGTGGGTGCGGACGTATTTCTCGATGCGCTCGCGGTGCTCGCCCTTGAGCAGGCCGGTGGTCGATTTTTCTACCAGTTTTTCCAATGAAATTCCATCGATGAGGTCGAGCGGGTCGATGGTGTTGCCCTTGGACTTCGACATCTTCTCGCCCTCGGCGTCGCGCACGATGGCGTTGATGTAGACGTGGCGGAAGGGCACCTTGCCGGTGAAGTGGCGCGTCGCCATGATCATGCGCGCCACCCAGAAGAAGATGATGTCGTTGCCGGTGACCAGCACGTCCGACGGCAGGAACTTCTCCAGGTCCGGCGTCTTGTCCGGCCAGCCGAGCGAGCTGAACGGCACCAGCTGCGAGGAGAACCAGGTGTCGAGGACGTCGGGGTCTCTTTTCAGCGCTTTGCCTTTGGATTTCTCCAGGGCTTCCTTCTCGCTGCGCGCAACGTAGATCCTGCCTTCAGCGTCGTACCACGCCGGGATCTGGTGGCCCCACCACAGCTGGCGCGAGATGCACCAGTCCTGGATGTTGCCGAGCCAGTGGTTGTAGGTGGCGGTCCAGTGCTCGGGGAAGAATTTCACCTCGCCGCGCTTCACCACCTCGAGGCCGTCCTTCGCCATGCCCTCCATCTTCACGAACCACTGGTCGGTGAGCATCGGCTCGACCACCACGCCGGTGCGGCCGGACTTGGGCACCATCATCTTGTGCGGGTCGGCGCCGGCGAGGAAGTTGTCGCGCTCGAGCTGCGCCACCACCGCCTTGCGCGCCACGTAGCGGTCCATGCCCTGGAACTGCTTGGGCCCGTTCTCGTTGATCTTCGCGTCGAGGGTGAAGATGACGATCAGCGGCAGGTTGTGCCGGATCGCGGCGCCGTAGTCGTTGAAGTCGTGCGCACCGGTGATCTTCACCGAGCCGGTGCCGAACTCGCGGTCGACCATCTCGTCGGCTACCACCGGGATGGTACGGTCGCACAGCGGCAGGACGACGCGCTTGCCCACCAGGTGCCGGTAACGCGGGTCTTCCGGGTGCACCGCCACCGCGCCGTCGGCCAGCATGGTCTCGGGCCGGGTGGTGGCGATGGTCATGCCGCGCAGCCTGACCGGGCGTCCGTCCTTGTCGGTCGAGTCCTGCGGGCCGTCGACGAACGGATAGACGATGCGCCACATCGTGCCGTTGGTCTCCTCGCTGTCGACCTCCAGGTCGGACACCGCGGTGCCGAGCACCGGGTCCCAGTTGACCAGCCTCTTTCCTCTGTAGATCAGTCCTTCCTCATGCAGGCGGACAAAGACCTCGGTGACCGCGCGCGACATCTTCGCGTCCATCGTGAAGTAGCCGGCGTTCTGCCCTTCGGTATCGGCATAGCCCCAGTTGGCGGAGGCGCCCAGGCGGCGCATCTGGCGCGTGATGGTCGAGCCCGATTGCTGCTTCCACTGCCAGACGCGCTCGATGAATTTCTCGCGGCCCAGATCGTGGCGTGTCTTGCCCTCGGCCTCGAGCTGGCGCTCGACCACGATCTGCGTGGCGATGCCGGCATGGTCGGTGCCGACCACCCAGTTCGCGTTGCAGCCGGTCATTCGCTTGTAGCGGATGAGCGCGTCCATCAGCGTCTGCTGGAAGGCGTGCCCCATGTGCAGCGTGCCGGTGACGTTGGGCGGGGGCAGCTGGACGGTGTAGGCAGGCCGCGGATCGCTCGCGCTCGCCTTGAAATAGCCGGCGGATTCCCAGCGCTGGTACCAGCGCTGCTCGACCGCAGCCGGGCTGAAGCTCTTGTCGATCACTGCGGGTCGGACTTGAGCGCGTTCACCACCGAGGTGGCGACCGCGTCGCGCACCATCAGGCGCACGCTCACGGCGAGCTCGGCGCGCACCGCGTCGAGCGCCTTGCCGAGCGCCGTGTCGAGCGCGCGGGTCAGGTTCTCGTTGACCAGGCGCTCGAGCTCGGGCCCGAGGCGCGCCAGCACCGCGCGCTCGACCTCGAGGGCGATGCGCTCGAGCGCGGCGCGGTCGATGCCCGTGCGGCGGCGCGCGAGCTCGTCGGCGACCACCTCGGTGAGCACCGGCACGTCGCCGGCCCCGCGCTGCGGCTTCTGCTTGAGCAGCGCGTCGACGCGCCCGCCCAGCGGATTGGCGTCGCGCTCGTCGGCGTCACTCATGGCCGAGCGCCAGGTCGTGGTTGGCGATCTTGTAGCCGCGCTCGAGGTAGAAGCGGTAGCGGTCGCGGCCGGCGGCGCGGCCGGCTTCCTCGGCCGGCACCACCTCGAACAGCCGCTCGAAGCGCGCGAAGTGCGGCGGCGCCTGCTCCGACAGGTTGAGGAGCAGCGTGCAATCCGCCGGCGTTTCCTCTCCGGCGGCGATCAGCACCGGCGTCTCGGCGGCAAGCTCGTCGGTCGCGGCGCAGTGCGGCAGGAAGCCGACCGCCTGCCAGGTCCACAGCATCTTGTCGATGGCGCCCGCGGTGCCGCCGTCCGGCGCGTAGATCAGCATGCGCTTCTTCTGGCTGGCGGCCTTGGCCGCCAGGCGGCAAGCAACCTTGAGGCGATCTTCCGCGTTGAAATAAAAATCTATTGTCGTCACAAAATGGAACAGGGGAGCACTTCGTCCCCCGTACCCCCTATTTTCGTCCGGCGTGTCTTAATGCGAACCTCACCAGCAGCGGGACCGGCCGGCCGGTGGAGCCTTTTTCCCGGCCGCTCTTCCAGGCGGTGCCGGCGACGTCGAGGTGCGCCCAGCGCATCTTGCGCGTGAAGCGCGCGAGGTAGCACGCCGCGGTGATGGCGCCGCCGGGCCGGCCGCCGATGTTGGCGAAGTCGGCGAAGTTCGAGCGCAGCCCTTCCTGGTACTCCTCCCAAAGCGGCATCTGCCAGACGCGGTCGGAGGCGTCGTCGGCGGCCGCGCGCAGCTCGTCGGCGAGTCCCTGGTCGTTGGCGAACAGGCCGCTCGCGACATGGCCGAGCGCGACCACGCAGGCGCCGGTGAGGGTGGCGATGTCGACCACCTTCTCCGGGTTGAAGCGCG
>Ga0193752_1000864_pt1 | contig 27157 bp, 23 predicted proteins | sample H1c1metaG_FD_144924 | JGI IMG/M metagenome (GOLD analysis project Ga0193752, IMG submission 144924) | Soil microbial communities from a riparian zone of the East river system, Colorado, United States - H1c1 | ecosystem: Environmental > Terrestrial > Soil > Riparian zone | place: USA: East River...
ACCACCGTTTGCTGTGCCGGACGACGTCGGCGCATTCGCCGCGGCGGGTTTCGTTCCGGTGTTCGCTTGCGCTGTCGATGCACTCTTCGCCCCTGCAGCGCCGCTTTTTGCGCCGGCCGTTCCAGCGCGGCTCATCGGCGCGCAGCCGAACACGTCGTTTTTGTCGAGCTCGATCCTGCCGCCCGGACACGACGAGAGCCCTTCGGTCCCATCGTCGCCGCATGCGGCGACGAGCGCACAGGCGAGCGCCACGCCCAAGGCCCGCAGCCCATTCGCGGAAGGGTGGGAGATTCGTAACGAAGCATTCGCGCTCGGGCGATCGGCGACGTGAAGTTTCATGCAGGTACGGTCCTTCGAAGCGGGCACCGCAGCGGTGTAACGCGGGCGCCACGTGAGAGGTAGTGCCGTGCGCGTGTCGGTCGATCCCGAAACGAACCGTGTGACGATCGCCCGCAACGCCTGGCGGTGCGGCGCACGGCTGCAGCTCCGCGCGATCGCAACACGCGTGCTGCAGCGCGCGGTATCACACCCGGGCGCACGGGTGAAATGGCGACCCGCGACGGGTAAAAATACCTACTCCCGGGGCGCGAGTTCCAGCGTAGTCTGGTAAGTGGCCCGTTTCGTGAAGGGTCCGAGACCGACATGGTAGAAATGCAAGGCAACTGTCCGCACTGCGGCGCGGAGCTCGAAGCCGGAGCGATGTTTTGCGCCGAGTGTGGTCGACCCGTAGCGCGTGGCGGCGAAGCCCCGGCAGCCGCGCCGGCACGTCCAGCGAGTGCGGATGCAGCGCCGGCCGAGCCGGCGAAACCGCAGAACTTGGCGCGCACGATGATGGGCGTGCAGGCCTCGTCGCTCTTCGGCAATCGCTCACCGGGCACGCCGCCCGACGAGGTGAAGCCGACTTCTTCCGGCACCCCACAAGGTGCGTTTGCTACGTCGGGGCAGGGCGCGCCGCTGATCGGCCCGCCGCCCTCGAGCTTTCGCGGCGCCAATGCGTTTGGTGCAGCGAAAGAACCGGCGCGCGCAGAACCTCCGAGCGCGGGCGATACCGCAGCTGGCGCAGCTGGTGGCGGCGAGTCGAGCAGCTCGGGCGTGACGATCGGCGGTGCCGCAAACCTGACTGCAGCTGTCAGCGGCAAGATCGACGAGGAAGAGGCTTCGGCCACTCGGCCGCGGGTCGCACCGACGCGACCCGGGCTGCCGTTGGCTGGGCCTCCGCGCGCGTCCAACACGAGCGCGGTCACGAGCGCGGTCACGAGCGCGGTCACGAGCAATGGCGGCGCTGAGAGCGGCGACGCGGGCAAAGCCTCAGCGGCGCAAGTGCCCGAGCGCGCGCCGGAACCCGCTCCGGTCGAAGTTCCGCTGGCGCAGGCGCCCGGTGCGGGCGCAGCCCTGGGTGGCAAGACGCTCCACGGAATCGACTTTGGGCGCGACTCAGGCAACGTCGGTGCGCAACTCGCTGCGGCGGTCGCTGCTGCAAAGGCTGCGGGATCGAATGCGACGCCGGCATCGACCTCATCGAGTGGAGCGACGGGCAACACGCCTGCCGCCAACATCAGCACGACGCCCACAAATCCTGCGCCTGCGCCTGCTCCGCAAGCTGCTGCTCCAGTGGCCGCGCCGGCACCAGCCCCCGCGGCGGTCCAGCCCGCAGCGGCGAAACCGCTCGCGACCACAAACGCGGGAAACCCGCCGTTCGGATCGATGGCAGGTACGCCGGCGGAAGCGGTGGCTTCGGAGCGTCCACGCCGTGCGTTGTCGAAGACGATGCTCGGCATCTCGCCGGAGGCTGCGCTCGGTCTCGTGCGTGCGGCTGAAGAGCAGGCGGCGGCAGCGGCTGCAGCCAACAGCGGCGGAACCAATCCCACGCCGCCGCCACCCACAGAGCCGGCTCCGAGCGCGCGCATGAATCCGAATCCGATGGCGCGCACGATGCTCGGCATGGCGAACCCGATGGCTTCGATGCCCCCGCCCGGTGCAGCGCCCGGCGTGCCGAAGACCACGATGCAGGGCCTGGCGATGCCGGGTCAGTCCGAGCTATCGCCGATCCACAGCGATCGCAGCGGTATGAATCGGACGATGTTGGGCATGGCCCCGCTCTCGAGCGGGGCGCCGCCTGCGATGCCTGGCGCGGGTGCGAACCCAGCGGCTCCCGGCGGCGGCGGCCGAACGATGTTGGGCGTACCGCACAGCGAAGCGGCTGGTAGCGGCAGCGGTAGTGGCAGCAGTGCACCGGCGTTCGATCCGCGCGCGACGGCTCCAGTCAATACGCCGGCGTTCGACTCGAAGCGCAGCACCAATCCGCCTCCCCGTCGCGAGATCAAGGCGCTCTGGCCGCTCATCGCTGCGACGCTCGTGGTCGTGATCGCGACGCTCGTGTTGCTGTTGCGCTCGCCGCAAACGCCGCACGTCGACGTGAGCGCCAAGATCGTCAGCACCGAGACCGGCGAAGCGCTCCTCTTCGAAGTTCCGAGCGCGCCCGAAGGCTCGAAGATTCGCTTCGGTGGCCAGGAGAAAGCGCTCGCGGCAGGTCGCGCGAGCTTCGCACTCGCTGCGGATTCGCTGCGCGTCGGCGACAATCTCGTGCTCGCGGAGGTGGTGCAGCCGAACGCCGAGATCGCGCCGGTTCGCATCACTCTGGCGGTCTACTACCGGATCTGGGTCGACACGGCCGCACTGCGGGCGGAGCGTTCTGCACTCGACGTCGTGGTGACTGCGCTCCCCGGCACGCACGTGACGCTCGATGGTGAAGAGTTGAAGCTCGACGACGCGGGTCGCGGCGTGCGCAGCTATTCGATCGACGTCGTCGGTGAAGCGAAGAGCGGCGTCATCGAGCATGTGGTGCGTTATCGGGTTCAGCCGCCGAGCGGCGACACGGTCGTCGACGAGCTGCGAACGCGGATCCCCGTCGCGATGATGCAGATCGACAAGCCTGGTCGTGAGGTGATCACGGACAAAGATTCGATCGAGATCGCGGGCGCCGCCGGCAAAGATACGCAAATCCACTTGGACAAGACGACGATCCCGGTCAAAGACGGGCGCTTCTTGTATCGGCTGGCGTTGCCCGAAGCGCGCGAATACAAGCTGCGGTTGGTCGCGAGCGCTGCAGGCAAAGCGCCGCTCGGCGTGACGCTCTCGATTCGACGCGTTCGCGACCTGAACCAAGCCGCGGCGCAGTTCACGCCGGTTCAAGATCTCACGTACGCGAAGCTCGCGCCGAACCCGGCCGTCTACAAAGGCCAGAAGATCGCGCTCGAAGGCCGCGTGTACGCGGTCGACCCGCGGGGCGCCGACAGTGTGATTCAGATGTTCGTTCGGCCCTGCCCGAGCTCGCGGCGCTGCCCGCTGTGGGTCAGCGATCCACACGCGACCGACGTCAACGTGGACGCCTGGATCAAGGTGCTCGGCGTGGTGCAGGGCGAGCAGCAGTTTCGCTCGGAGAAAAACGAGATAGTGACGGTGCCGAAGGTCGAGTCACAGTTCGTCCTGCCAGCCACACCCTAAGGCTGCTGCACGGAAGGCCGGCGTGCGCTAAGACGCCGGGCGATGCAGGCCGCTGAGCTCGACTATTCGCTCCCCGAAGAGCTGATCGCACAAGCTCCGCTCCCCGAGCGGGACGGGGCGCGGCTCTTGTGGCTGAAACGCGACACCGGCGCGATCGAGCACCGCGCCGTGCGCGAGCTTCCCGAGCTGCTCTCGCGCTCGCTGCTCATCCTGAACGACACGCGCGTGATCCCTGCACGCGTCTTCGCGACGAAGCCATCTGGGGGCCGCGTCGAGTTCTTGTTTCTCGAACGCCAGCCCGACGTGGGCCCGCGCGAGCGTTGGTCGGCGATCGGCAAGACCAGCCGTGGTTTGCGTCAGGGCATGACACTCACGGTCGCGCCGGACTTCCGGTTCGAAGTTCACGCGGTGCACGACCAGGGCGAAGTGACGCTGGACGTTGCAGCGGAGGGCGGCGTGAGCGCAGCGCTGGAGCGGCACGGAAGTGTACCGTTGCCTCCCTACATCCGGCGAGCCGCCGACACGGCGGATCGCGAGCGTTATCAAACCGTGTTCGCGCGTGAGCCCGGCGCAGTTGCGGCGCCGACGGCAGGTCTACATTTGTCCGAGCGTTTGATCGGCGAGTTGCGCGAGCGCGGACACGAGCTCGCGTACGTCACACTCCACGTCGGCCCGGGCACGTTTGCACCCTTGCGTGCGGAGTCGCTGACGGAACATCGCATGCACTCGGAGCGATACGAGCTCTCCGAAGTGACGGCGAGTGCGCTCGCGCGCGCGCGACGCGAAGGAAGGCCGGTGCTCGCCGTCGGTACGACGGCAGTGCGAACGCTCGAAGCCTGTGCACATCAGCACGGAGACTTGCAGCCCGGCACGGGCTCCACTGACATTTTCATCTACCCACCGTACGAGTTCCGGAGCGTCGACGGGCTGCTCACGAACTTTCACCTGCCGCGCTCGACCTTGCTCGCGCTCGTGATGGCGTTCGCTGGGATCGAGCCGGTTCGGAACGCCTACGCAGCGGCTGTGGCCGAACGTTATCGCTTCTTCAGCTACGGCGATGCGATGCTCGTCACGGGAGCCTCATGAGATTCGATGTTCTGGCGCAGGATTCCGGAAGTGCAGCCCGGGTAGGGCGGCTCGAGACGACGCGCGCGGTCATCGACACGCCGGTGTTCATGCCGGTCGGTACGCAAGCCACGGTGAAGTCGCAAACCCCGGTCGAGGTCGCCGAGACGGGCGCGCGTTTGATCCTCGCAAACACGTACCACCTCATGCTGCGGCCCGGTTCGGCGCGCGTGAACGAGATGGGCGGCGTGCAGCGTTTCATGGCGTGGCCACATGCGATGCTCACGGACAGTGGCGGCTACCAGGTCTTCTCGCTGACCGGCTTGCGAAAGATCGACGACGACGCAGTCACGTTCCGCTCGCACATCGACGGCTCCAAACACGTGCTTTCGCCGGAACGCTCGATGGAGATTCAAGCGCAGCTCGGCTCCGACATCGCGATGGTGCTCGACGAATGCCCGCCGGGAAATGGCGACCGAGCGAGCGTCGAACGCGCGATCGACCGCACGACGCGCTGGGCACAGCGCTGCCTCGCCAGTCCGCGCGCGGAAGGCCAGGCGCGGTTTGGAATCGTGCAGGGCGCATCGTTTCTGGATCTACGGTTGAATCACTTGGCGGAGCTTGCAGACTTGCCGTTCGAGGGGCTCGCGCTCGGTGGCTTCTCGGTCGGCGAGCCGATCGAGATCATGTACGGCCTCGTCGCGGAGATCGGGCCGAAGATGCCCGCACAGAAGCCGCGCTACTTGATGGGCGTCGGGAAGCCGACCGATCTGTTGCGCGGGATCGCCGCCGGTATCGACATGTTCGACTGCGTGCTTCCGACGCGCAACGCGCGCAATGGGCAAGCGCTCACTTGGGGTGGGCGCGTGAACATGCGGCAGAGCAAACATCAGGTCTCGAGTGAACCGCTCGATGCCCAATGCGATTGCCCGGTGTGCCGGACGTACACGCGCGCGTACTTGCGGCACTTGTTCATGGCGAAAGAGATGCTCGGTCCGCGCTTGCTCACCCAGCACAACCTGCACTTCTACCAAGCGTTGATGCGCGGCGCGCGCACCGCGATTGCGGAGCAGCGCTACATCAGTTGGGCGAACGCGGTCGAAGCGAAGTTCGTCGCCGAGGACGAAGTCGACACCGCCCGCGAGGAGTGAGCGCTCAGCGTTTACTGCACGGGTTCGGTTGGCCGAGCTGACGCGACAGCGCCGCCACCCACACGTCGTCCGCGGCTTCCGGAACCGCGCGCGCCGCATCGATGAACGCGCGCACGGATTCGCGATCCCCGCGGCGAAGCGCGAGCTCTTGCGCCGCAAATGTGCTCTCTCGAGAGCTGTCCTCTTCGCGAATGTCGTCGAGCACGGTTTGCGCTTCGTCGAGCCGGCATGCGAGCGCGGCCGCGAGCGAGTGGTAGGCGGAGAGGCTCGGTACGTCTTCGAGCAGCGCGCGTAAGGGTCGCAGGCGTTCGAGCGCAAAGTCGACGCCGGCGTGCTCGCTTCGTGTCACCGGTGGAGTAAAACCCGCGCGTCCTTCCGCTCGCGCGAGCGGGCGCAGGGCGAGCAGCGCCTCGACCCACGCGACGTAGGCGTGCGTGTTCGGATCGGAGCGCAAGCCAGCGAGCTCCCGGCGGATCGCGTTGACGTCGCTCGCGCGCGACAGCAACCACGGCGCGGAGTACCCGGGCGTCAATTCGTGCAAGCCAGCGTCGGCTGCGGCGCGCGTCTCCTCGGGCTTTTCAGTCTCGGCGCGGACGAAGAGCGCGTGTTTGTTCTCGATCATCACGAGCCGAAAGTCCTTCGACTCGAGCATGCTTTCGAGCGCCGCTTGGTGCTCGGCGAGGTTCGGCTGAACGATCACGGCGTCCGTGCGCGTGGCTTCGATCGTTCGTTGAAGATCGGGTCCGTTCGACCAGTTCGCGATCATCGAGAGCATGTGTTTCGGCCCGTAGAACGGGACTCGCCCGTCGATCAGGTGCCGGGCTTGCGGAGCCGCCCACATCAGAAACCAAGAGTCTTCCATCGCCGCGTACACGCGTGCGTGCGGGCGTTCGCGTGCGAGCCATGCCCCGGACGCGGCGGGTAGTCTGCGTAGATCGTCGCCGAGACCGAATGCCGCGTAAGGCGGCAGGCGTAGCGACATCCAGACTGCGAAGCCGCTGACGGCGGCGAACGCCACGACCCAGGTTGCGCCCGTGAGCAGACCTCTGCCGCCCATTCTCGCGCTCGTGCGGGCGGCGTCTTGGCGCCAGCGTGCGTGTTGCTGCGCCAAGCCCTCACCGACGAGCGGCGCCGTCAACACCAAGAAGTCCGCGATGAAGCGCGTCGATCGCACTGCCATCACGAGCAACAACACCCCGGCGACTCGCTGGAAGTACCCGCTCGGCGTCTTCGGCAATCCCCCCCACGCGAGCGCGACCAACAACGCTTGCAGCCCGATGCCGAGCGCAAACCACAACGGTTGGTGCGGCGTCCAAGACTGCCACTCGCCGACGATCAGCCGATACCGCGGATCGAAGACGTGTTCGATCGCACCGGCGACGATCCTGGGCCCGTACGGCGAGATGCACGAAGCGACCAACTCGAGCCCCAACAACTCGAGCAAGGGTGTTCGCGCGGCTGCGCGCTTCAGGCTCACCAGGAGCGCAACGAGCGTGAGCGCCAACCCGAGCAGGTGTGAGCCATGCAGATTCACCCACACGACGTGTGCGCACCCGAGTCCGATCACCCAGCGCCGAGTGCGCTTGCGGCTCGCCGGCTCGTCGCGCTCAGACGCGTCGAGGATCGCGAGAAGGCCGACCCAGTAGATCGCGCTCAGGCACAGGCCGAGCATGTGCGGCCGCACGCTCAGCCGAAACCTCAACGCAGGAGCTGCGGCAATCAGGCTGAGCGCCGCCAGCCGCGCGGCGAGCCGCCCCGCCCGATCGAACGCCAGCCGGACCAGGAGCAAGGACGCGGCCGCGATCAGCCCGAGCTTCATGAGGTTGAGCGCGGCGAACCCGCCCGCGCGGAGCACACCGAACATCAGCAGGTCGCTCAGCCACTCGTAGTTCACCCACGGCTGCAGGGTCGGGCGGAAATACGAAAATGTGTCGAGACTCGGCACGTGGCCGCGCTCGACGATCTGCCGGCCGGCGGCGAGGTGCCCGAAGCTGTCGGGGTTGTCGACCGGATGAAGCCCGGCCAGAACCAGAGCGATCACCGCGCAACAGCTCGGCCACACTAGCCCTTCGCGCGTTCGTCGCATGAACCTGGGAGTTTATCCTCGAGTGGCGCCTGACCAAGTTTGCGGGCGCGCGTGATGCTTGATCGGCATACGCAACTGTGCTTTTTATCGCCCCCGCCGCGGTACCCGTTGTGGTCGTGCCACCGGTACAGCGGCTTGCCCACGTGAACCACTCGCTAGGGCAAAACAACATGTGCGGACTCTGTCGCTAGCAGCTGGGCGCGGCTTGCGACGAGGTCGGCCCTGGACCCAATACCAAGGCCTGGTTTAAACGACGATGTCCACAGCTCGGTCTGACCTCCTTATCTACGTCGGGGTGGCTTTGGCCACGACGATAGGGCTGTTCGTCCTGCATACCTGGTACGGAACCTTTCTCGACCAACGCTTTCACTCCGCACTCGCGGAACGTGAGCCTTCCGAGCAGCTGCTTGCAGCGCGCGAGGAAGACCAAAAGGCGCTGAGCTCCGGAAAGGTCCCGCTCGCGCAGGCGATGAGCGTAATCGGCCGACAAGGTCGGCCCGCGTCGGTGAAGCCCGGCCCTTCCGAGGATCTCTCGGCGGTGTCGGGTTGGATTCACCAGCGCGGTTTCAAGCCGCAGACCGCGTTCCCGGTCCGCGTGCCGAAGCCTGCAAAGCCGGCGGCGCCGCCGCCGCAAGCTGCAGAACCGGCTCCGGCTGAGCCTGCCGCAGCCCCTGCGCCAGCCCCGGCTCCGGTAACGAAGCCGCCGGTCCGCCAACTGAAGCTCAAGACCGAGGTCGTCAAACCGGCTCGGCCGCAGGTCGCCCGGTGATCGCGGCGCTTAGCTTTTCGCCTGAAGAGGTAGAGACATCACAATGACTACCGACGTTGCCAACGGCAGCAAGTCTGCACCGCCTGTCCTTGCGACCGCTCTGGGTGCCCTCACCGGCCTGATCACGTTTCTCAGCCTGATCTTGTGGTTCGGTATGCCGGTCATCCCGAATACCCGGAACCTGCCTTCGATCTTGAAGGACGAGCCGTCGCCGTACGCGAGCCTCGCAGCTCCGTCCGGTCCGACTGACCCGGGTGAGCAGACGTATCAAACCGTATGCGCGGCGTGTCACCAGGCGACCGGCAACGGTCTGCCCGGCGCGTTCCCTCCACTCGCGGGTTCGGAGTGGGCGAACGGCGATTCGGAGACGATGATCCGCATCGTGATCGCGGGCCTGCAGGGCCCGGTCACGGTCAAAGGCCAGCCGTTCAACTCGATGATGCCGCCGCCCCCGGGGCTCGACGACGAGAAGATCGCCCAGGTTTTGACCTTTGTTCGCGCGAACTTCGGCAACAAAGCTTCGAAGGTCGAGAAGGATCAAGTCGCGAAGATTCGGTCCGAGATCGCGGGCCGCGGCAAGCCGTGGACGGCCGACGAGCTCAAGGCTTTGCAGAAGCCGGGCGAAGGCGGAGCGAAGGGCGGCGAAGCTGCTCCCGCGGGTGCAGCACCGGCTCCAGGTGCAGCGCCGGTTCCCGGTGCGCCGGGAGCAACAGCGACACCTCCGGCTGAGGATCCGAAGCCGAAGGGTATCGCTCCGGCAACGCCCACGATCGGTCCCGCAGGTTCAGCAACCGCAGTGCCTCCCGGCACGAATCCCCCGGCTCCGAAATGACCGCAGGCTTGGTGAAGACGATGATGATGCGATCACGGGATGCACGGGTAAGCTGGCTGGTCCTCGCGCTCGGTGCGCTGAGCTCGGCCTGTAGTGTGGCAGGGCCCGCGCCGACCACGCCGGCGGATGAAACGTTCCACCTCTGCATGCAGTGCCACGGCGAAAATGGGCTCGGCAATCAGGCGGTCAACGCGCCTTCGATCGCCGGCTTGCCCCAGTGGTACCTCGAGGCCCAGCTCAAGAAGTTCAAGGCTGGTGGTCGCGGCACACACTTCGACGATCTGACCGGCATGCAGATGCGGCCGATGGCGATGAGTCTCGCGACCGAGGACGACATCAAGGTCATCGCTCAGTACGTCGCCCAGCTGCCGGCGAAGAAGCCGATCCCTGTTTTGACCGGCGGCGACGCAGCCAAGGGCAAGACGCTGTACACGTTGTGCGTCGCGTGCCACCAGGCTGACGGCGCAGGCAACGAAGCGCTCAAGGCTCCGCCACTCACGCACGCGAGTGATTGGTACCTTGCCCACTCGCTCAAGAAGTTCAAAACGGGTGTTCGCGGAACGAATCCGCTCGACGTGAGCGGTGCCGGAATGCGGCCGATGGCGCAAACCTTAACCGACGACCAAGCGGTCCTCGACGTCGTGGCGTACATCGTCACCCTTCAGAAGTGAGGTCCGTGGCACCATGGCCAAAAAAGAAAACAGTCCGGACTCGCTCGCGCGCAAGACGTTTTTGATGACGGTGATCGGCGCGATCCTCTACATCACGGTCGTCTTCACGTTCGTGATCGGCGGTAACCGGCGCGAAGAAGCCAAACACGTGAACGGCGCGAATACCGCGACGATTCAAGTGCCGACGGGGCACGGCCAATGATCGAGCATTACATCGAACAAGCTTCGACCTACGCGGCGGACATCGACGGCCTCGTACTCCTGGTCGGTCTGCTCGTCGGGTTTTGGTTCGTGCTGATCGAGGTGATCTTCTTCGGATTGATCGTCTCGTTCCGTAAGCGCGAGGGCGTCAAAGCCCAGTACATCAGCGGCGAAGAAAAACACGAGAAGCGATGGATCGCCGTGCCGCACGAGCTCGTGCTCCTGTGCGACGTCGTGATCATCATCGCCGCCGTCCGCGTCTGGGTCGACGTCAAGCAAACCTTGCCGCCCGCTCAAGCGACCGTTCGCGTGATCGCGCAGCAGTGGGCGTGGAGCTTCGTTCACCCCGGGCCCGACAATCAGCTCGATACCGCCGACGACATCAAGACCGTCGACGAGCTGCACGTGAAGATCGGCACGACCTATCACTTCAAGCTCGAAGCGCGCGACGTGCTTCATTCGTTTTCGGTGCCGGTGTTCCGGCTGAAGCAGGACGCGATCCCGGGCCGCGTGATCACGGGTTGGTTCAAGGCGACCCGGCTCGGCATTCACGACATCCAGTGCACTGAAATCTGCGGCATCGGCCACGCGCTGATGCCCGCACGCATCTACATCCAGAGCGAAGCCGACTACGTCGCTTGGGAAACCGCGCACGCACCGCCGCCGACCGCAACCGCTTCTCTCGGCAACTAGAGGATCCCATGGCGCAGCCAGTACCCGAACACGCAGACTCCAACGACGCGCACGGACACGATGCGCACGACGCGCACGGTCATCACGAGCAGAGCTTCTGGAGCAAGTACGTCTTCTCGGTCGATCACAAGATGATCGCCATGCAGTACATGTTCACCGGCATGGCGATGGGGATCATCGGCGGCTTCTTCTCGTACGTGTTCCGCATGCAGATGGCGTTCCCCGGCCATAGCATTCCGTTCTTCGGCGTTGTGACTCCGAACGAGTACAACATGCTGATCACGAACCACGGCACGATCATGATCTTCTGGCTCGCGATGCCAGTCTTGGTCGCCGCGTTCGGGAACTTCCTGATCCCGCTGATGCTCGGCTGTGACGACATGGTGTTTCCGCGCATCAATCGGCTGAGCTACCAAATCTTCTTGCTCAGCGCGATCGTGCTGATCGGCTCTTGGTTCGTCGAAGGCGGTGGCTTCGGTGGCGCGTGGACGTCGTATCCGCCGCTCTCCGCGAAGTCGCAGTACAACCTCACGAGTTGGGGTTCGACGCTCTGGGTGATCGCAGTCGGTCTCGAGTTCGTCGCGTTCCTGCTCGGCGGCATCAACTTCGTGACGACCGCGATGAACTCGCGTGCGCCCGGCATGCGCATGTTCGACATCCCGATCGTCGTTTGGATGATCGTGCTCGCAAGCATGTTGTTCATGGGCTCGGTCGGTCCGCTCCTCGCCGGCGCGGTCATGCTCGCGTTCGACCAGCAGCTCGGCACCGGCTTCTTCGACCCGGTCCGCGGTGGCGACCCGATCCTCTGGCAACACTTGTTCTGGTTCTTCGGTCACCCCGAGGTGTACGTCGTGCTGCTCCCGGCGGTCGGTATCGTCGCCGAGATCATCACGGTCTTCTCGCGCAAGAAGTTGTTTGCGTACAAGACGGTGCTCTACACCGCGTTCGGAACCGGCGTGCTCTCGTTTTTCGTCTGGGCGCACCACCAGTTCATCGCCGGTATCGACCCGCGGATGGCGAACGTGTTTACGGCCACGACCGTGCTGATCTCGATCCCGATCGCTGAAATGATGTTCGTCTACGTGGCGACGCTGTACGGCGGCTCGATCACGTTGACCACGCCGATGTTGTGGGCCTTGGCGTTCATCGCCGAGTTCATCATCGGCGGCGTGACCGGCATCTTCCTCGGCGCGAGCGGGTCGGACATCTACTTCCACGACACGTACTTCGTGCTCGCGCACTTCCACTACACGTTCGTGCCGATCGCCGTGATCGCGGTCTATGCCGGCTTCACGTTCTGGTTCCCGAAAATGTTCGGGAAGATGATGAACGAGACGCTCGGCAAGATTCACTTCTGGGGCACGGTCCTTCCGTTCAACGGCATCTTCATTCCGTTGTTCGTGACCGGCATGGCGGGCGATCACCGCCGCATCCACAACTACAAGAACTTCCCCGAGCTCACGACCCCGATGCACGAGATGTGGCGCGAAGTCGCGACCATCTCGCTGCTCGTCCTGATCGCGTTCCAGTTCGTGTTCTTCGCGAACCTGATCTGGAGCTTGCGTAAGGGCAAAGCTGCCGGCAACAACCCATGGCAAGCGAACACGCTCGAATGGGTGGCGCCATCGCCCCCGCCGCACGGCAACTTCGCCGAGCTGCCGAACTGTTACCGCGGTCCGTACGAATACAGCGTGCCGAACCGTGAAAAAGACTACTGGCCGCAGAACGAGCCGGCGTGACCATTAGGACATACCTACCGAGTCGCCTGCGGCGGTCGGTCTAGAGCTGAATCATGGCAACCAAACCCATCGCAACGACACGTAGTGCGACCACGATCCCGACCGGCCGGCTCGCGATCTGGTGGGTGCTCGCTTCCGAAGTCGTGATCTTCGGCGGCTTGCTCGCGAGCTACATCATGCATCGCCTCGGTCACCCGGAGTTCGGCGACTACGCGTCGCATACGAACACGTACATCGGCGCGGTCAACACCTTCGTGCTGCTCACGTCGAGCTACTTCGCCGTGCGCGCGCACAACGAAGCGGAACACGGTCGCGGCAAAGCCGCCGCGAAGTGGCTCTACCTGACTTGTCTCGGCGCCGTGATGTTCTTGTGCATCAAGAGCTTCGAGTGGCACCACGAGATCAGCGAAGGCTTCACGATCACGAAGAACGCGTTCTGGAGCTTCTACTACCTCGCGGCAGGTCTTCACGCCTGCCACGTGATCGGCGGCGGCATCATCATGCTGATCATCGCGGAAGACGCGAAGAAGAACAAAGAGCTGCAGCGCGTCGAGCTGATCGGCATCTATTGGCACTTCGTCGACGTGGTCTGGATCTTCCTGTTCCCATTGCTTTACATCGCGAAATAATTCGAGGCGGTTCATGAGTGCAGAGGCCAAACACGACGCGACGACCGCTGGTGCAGATCCGCACGAGCACGATCACATCAAGCACTACACGAAGATCTACGTGACGCTGCTCGTTTTGTTCGGCATCAGCGTCCTGGGTCCAGTCGTAGGCAGCGCGGTAGGCAGCAAGGCGCTCGTGCTGATCACGGCGTTCGGGATCGCCCTCGTGAAGGCGTACCTCGTGTGCGCGCACTTCATGCACCTGAACATCGAGAAGCGATACATCGGGTATCTACTCACGACGACCGTCGTGTTCATGTTCTTGTTCTACGCCGGTGTCTCCCCGGACGTGATGGAGCATCGCGGTCGCAACTGGGAGAACGTCGCGGCACAGCAGGAGACGCTTCGCGCACAGCGCGAGCACGCCCTGCATCCGGAAGGGCACGGCGAGGGAGTCCCCGCCGAAGAGCACTGAACGTCACCGTGAGCGGAGCGACCTCGCAGGGGGCGGGCGAACGGCGACGGTCCCCGGTAACTGCCTAGTTGCTCCGCTGAAGGTTTGGCGCTTGAATGGAGGAGGGTCCGGACATGAGTGAGAACGTCCTACCGTTTCCCAAGCGCACGCCGCTCCGACGCAACGCGATCGGTCCGAGCTCGGTAATCGGCACGCTGATCTTCGTCGTCACCGAGCTGATGTTGTTCGCGGGTTTCATCAGCGCGTTTACGATCACCCGCGCTGCCTACAACACGTGGCCGCCGATCGGGCAGCCGCGGTTGCCGGTGGGCGAGACGCTCGTGAACACGGCGGCCCTCCTCGCGAGCGGCGTCGTGCTGTTCTTCGCGAATCGAGCGTTCGTGCGGGACCCGCAGAGTGCGAAGAAGCCGCTCTTCGTCGCGCTGGCGCTCGGCGTGTTCTTCGTCGCGTTTCAAGGCGTCGAGTGGGCGAGCTTGCTCCGTCAGGGCCTGTCGCTCACCTCGAGCAACCACGGTGCGTTCTTCTATCTGATCATCGGCACGCATGCGGCGCACGCAGTCGCGGCGATCGTCACGCTCGGGATCGTCGCGATCAAGTTGATGCGCGGCAAGCTGCAGCACTCGACGTTCTTGGCCGCTCAAGTCTTTTGGTACTTCGTCGTTGGTGTCTGGCCGGTGCTCTACCTGAGGGTGTACCTGTGAAACGATTTGACCAATTGGACCGATTTGGCCGATTTGATCAGGGCGCATTCTCGATCATCGGTGCAACCGCTGCCGCCTGGCTCCTGTTTGCCAGCGTCGCGCACGCCTGCCCAATGTGTTTCAACGGTAACGGCACCAATACGAACGCCTTCGTCGTGGGCAGTTTGTTTCTGATGATCGTGCCCGTAACCGCAATCGGGTCGTTGTTGTACTGGGCATACAAGCGTTCCAAAGCACTCGAAACGCCCCCCACACTGCCGAGACCGCCTGCGCGGCCCGATCTGAAGCCTGGGGACCCGCAGCCCGAACCCGCATTACGGCTCGTAGGGCGTTAGTCAGGGCTGGAAATCAGCGCCCGGTGTCCTTAGAACTAGGCCTGGGCAAACGTACTTCGCGAGGCGCGCCGTGGGCGAGCCGGCGAGGCCGACGTGTTTATGTAGTACCCGAACGACGGGATAAGGAGAGGTTATGGCTATCCAGCTACCACCGCTGCCATGGGCGCCTGAGGCATTGGCGCCTCACATCAGCAAGGAAACCATCGACTATCACTACGGCAAGCATCATCAGACGTATGTGACCAAGACGAACGAGCTCATCGCCAATACGCCGAACGCGGAGAAGAGCCTCGAAGAGATCGTGAAGAGCGCCCAAGGCCCGCTGTTCAACAACTCTGCGCAGGTCTGGAACCACACGTTCTACTGGAACTCGATCAACCCGAAGGGTGGCGGTCAGCCGTCCGGTGCGGTCGCGAGTGCGATCAAAGAGAGCTTCGGCGACTACGACAAGTTCCGCAAAGAGTTCACCGAGGCCGCGATCGGCCAGTTCGGTTCGGGCTGGGCCTGGCTCGTGAAGGACGGCGCCAAGCTGAAGATCGTGAAGACGCCGAACGCGGAGACGCCGCTCACCACTGCTGCGAAGCCGATCCTCACGGTCGACGTGTGGGAACACGCGTATTACATCGACTATCGGAACGCGCGGCCGAAGTACCTCGACACGTTCCTCGATCACTTGATCAACTGGGACTTCGCCAACAAGAACCTGTAAGCGCAGGTCTCAGATAAACAGTCTCGGGCAAACCAGCCGCAAACAAAAACTCCCGCTTCGCACGAGGCGGGAGTTTTTATGCTTTCTGCAGCTCTCAGCGGCCGAATCGGCGCTGCCGTAGATCGTAGCTACGCAACGCGCGTAGAAAGTCGATCTTGCGGAAGGCGGGCCAATTCGTATCGCAGAAGTAGTACTCGGAGTTCGCGCTCTGCCAGAGCATGAAGCCGGAAAGGCGCACTTCGCCGCTCGTGCGAATGATCAGATCGGGCTCGGGCAAGCCCGACGTATACAGATAGCGATCGACCACCTCGGGCGCGAACTCTTCGATCACTTGCTCGAGCGACTTCCCGGTCGTGCGCGAGTGGTTCAAGTATTCGAGGAACGCGTCGGCGATCTCTTCGCGGCCGCCGTACGCGAGCGCGATATTCAGCACGAAGCGCTGATAGTGACCGGTCGCTTGTTCGACCTCGCGAATCGCATCTTGAAGCGTGTCGGGCAGTAGATCGCAACGGCCGATGAAGCGCACGCGCACTTGGTTGTCGTGCAGATCCGGGCTCGTCACCATCTCGCGCGTCTTGCGCTCGAACAGCTCGAGGAGCTGCTTCACTTCTTCGGTGTCGCGATGAAAGTTCTCGAGCGAGAAGCCCCAAACCGTGACTACCGGGATGTTCTGGTCGAAGCACCAATCGAGCATCTCGCGGAGTTTGTCCGCGCCGATCGCGTGACCGAATGCAACGCTGGAGGCACCCATATGCCGCGCAAAGCGGCGGTTGCCATCCATGATGATCCCGATGTGCCGCGGCTTTCGCCAACTCTCCGCTGCAGCCGTCAGCGCTCGTTCGTAAACTGGATAAAACGGACGCTGCACCAGCTCAGTCAACGTTCGCCAAACCACGGTCAGCGGACCGCCCTGCGATTTCCACAGCTGCAGCGCGAATTGTCGTTTGGTTGTTTCTGAGTTCATCTCAAGCCAAGAACTGCGAAGCATCCATACCGCGGCCAAGTGAATGACGCCAGCTTAAGCAGGGTTCGCGCTGGAGGACGAAAAATGCGCGTGAAGACGCGTGCAAGCGCATGTGTGGCGACAACCGAGCGCGACTCAGATGCCAGGGGCCGTCCCCGCGTTGACGGCTCATGGCGGCCAGGGTAATCCCCGCACGGCACGGAGGCGGAGGCCGGGATATGGCGAGAATCGAGCGTGCCCTCTTGTCGGTATCTGACAAGACCGGGATCGTGGAGTTGGGACAAGCATTGCACGCGCAGGGCGTGGTTTTGCTCTCGACCGGCGGCACGGCGAGCGCGTTGCGCTCGGCAGGTGTGCCCGTGACCGACGTCTCCGAGTACACGGCGTCGCCGGAGATCATGGACGGGCGCGTCAAGACACTGCATCCGCGGGTCCATGGTGGGATCCTGATGCGCGATCGCGACGACGATCGTCGTGCGCTCGAGTCGATCGGTGGTGCTGCGATCGATCTGGTGGTCGTGAACCTCTATCCGTTTTCGGCCACGGTGGCGCGCGGCGCTGCGCATGCCGAAGTGATCGAGAACATCGACATCGGTGGGCCTTCAATGCTGCGTAGTGCAGCAAAGAACCACGATCGGGTCACGGTGGTCGTCGATCCTTCCGACTATGCGGAAGTGTTGGCCGCGATAGCGACGGGCACGTCGCGCGAGTTGCGCGCACGCCTCGCTGCCAAAGCGTTCACCCACACCGCCCGCTACGACACGACGATCGCGGAATACCTGACGGGCATCGAGCCCGACGGCAGTCGTGCGAAGTTTCCTGCCGCTTTCGGCTGCGTGTACGAGCGAGTCTACGGCTTGCGCTACGGCGAGAACCCACATCAGCAAGCTGCGTTCTATCGCGATCCAGCCGCGCCGAAGGGCAGCTTGGCACGATCGGAAGTCGTCTCGAGTGGAAGTAAGGAGCTGTCGTTCAACAACCTCGTCGATTGTGATGCTGCGCTCGACGCGGTGCGCGAGTTCGAGCAGCCTGCGGCCGTGGTCGTAAAACACACGAACCCGTGTGGCGTCGCGACGTCGAGTGAGCTCGTGACGGCGTATCGCACCGCGCGCGATGCGGATGCGTTGTCCGCTTACGGCGGCATCGTCGCGCTCAATCGGGAGGTCGACGCTGCGACGGCGGAAGTGCTCGCCGAGACGTTTCTCGAGTGCATCGTCGCGCCGAGCTTTTCAGCGCCAGCGCTCGCGCGGCTATCGCAAAAGAAGAACTTGCGGTTGCTCGCGACCGGCGCCTGGTTGCCTGCCGATTACGCCGCGCTGCAGTGGAAGTTCGTCGGTGGCGGTTTGCTCGCGCAAGATCGCGATGCGACTGCAGGCGCCGAAGTCGGCAAGTCGAAGGTCGTCACGAAGCGCGGTCCGACCGACGCAGAGCGCACGAGCCTCGAGCTCGCGTGGCGCGTCTGCAAACACGTGAAGAGCAATGCGATCGTGCTCGCGCGCGATTCGCGAACCGTCGGCGTCGGAGCGGGGCAGATGTCGCGCGTCGTGAGCGTCGAGATCGCGGTGAAAAAGGCCGGTGAAGAGGCGAAGGGCAGTGTGCTCGCTTCGGACGCGTTCTTTCCGTTCCCGGACGGCGTCGAAGCGGCTGCCGCTGCCGGCGTCACCGCGATCGTGCAACCCGGTGGATCGGTGCGCGATCCCGACGTGATCGCTGCCGCGGATGCAGCAAACATCGCGATGTTGTTCACGAGCTTCCGGCACTTTCGCCACTGAGGAGAAACCCCATGCGCGTCTTGGTCGTCGGTGGTGGTGGTCGGGAGCACGCGCTCGCGTCGCGGATCGCGCGTTCGCCACTCGCAGAGGCAGTCTTCTGTGCACCTGGCAACGCGGGGACCGCTTCGGTTGCGAAGAACGTCGCGGTCGATCCCGAAGACGTGACCGCGGTCGTGCGCCTCGTCGTGAACCACGCGATCAACTTCGTAGTGGTCGGGCCGGAGGCTCCGCTCGTCGCGGGGCTGGTGGATGCACTCAATTCAGCGGGTGTGCTCGCGTTCGGGCCGGGAGCAGCTGGCGCGAAGCTCGAAGGATCGAAGGCGTGGAGCAAACGCTTCATGCGCAAGTTCGGGATTCCTACGGCGGAGTTCGCGACGTTCACCGATCCACGAGCTGCTCGCACGTTCGTCGAGCAGAGTGGGAAACCTTGGGTCGTAAAGGCGGATGGTCTGGCGGCGGGGAAGGGTGTGATCGTGGCGGCGGATGTTACGGAGACGCTCGACGCGATCGACCGAATCATGCACCAGCGCGAGTTCGGCGATGCCGGCGCCGAGGTCGTGCTCGAGGAGCGCTTGTCGGGTCAGGAAGTCAGCTATCACGTCGTGCTGGATGGCACGCGGTACCTGCCGCTGGCAGCTGCACAGGATCACAAGCGCTTGCAGGCGGGCGACCTCGGGCCGAACACCGGGGGCATGGGTGCATATTCGCCGCCGCCGGTCGTGACCGCCGAGGTCGAGCAGAAGATCTTGTCGCGGATCGTCGAGCCGAGTGTGCGCGGGCTGCGTGAAGAGAAGATCGAGTTTCGCGGCGTGTTGTTCATCGGATTGATGATCGACAACGGCGAGCCGCGCGTGCTCGAGTACAACACGCGTTTCGGTGATCCCGAGTGCGAGGTGTTGATGGCGCGTTTCGGCGGCGACGTCTTGGCGTTGCTGTTGGCTGCTGCGCGCGGGGATCTCTCGGGCGTGACGTTGAGCTGGGACAAACCGTGCGCGATGGGCGTCGTTCTCGCGGCGCCGGGGTATCCGGGCAGCGTGGAAAAGGGTTTGCCGATCACGGGCCTCGAGCGAGCTGCGCGGGTGGCGGGTGTCGAAGTGCTGCACGCGGGGACGAAGCCAGGCGAGCTCGGTGGCGTCGCGACGAGCGGCGGCCGCGTGTTGTGCGTCACAGGTGCGGGTGCGGATTTGGATGCGGTCGCGGCAAAAGTCTATGAAGCCGTCGGCTGCATCGAGTTCGAAGGGATGCAGTTCAGGTCCGACATCGGTCATCACGCGCGCAAGGGCGGTTGATGTCATCGCAGCTGCCGGCGGCGGAGGTCGCGCGCCTCGTCGGCTTGCTCCGTGCGGGCGGCGTCGTCGCGTGTCCAACCGAGACGTTTGTCGGGTTGCTCGCGGATGCTCGCAATCCGGCTGCGGTCGCTGAAGTCGTGCGGTTGAAGGGCCGGTTGGCGGATCAGCCGATCGGATTGGTGCTTCCGGACGTCGCGGCGCTCGACGGGGTGGCGCTCGACGTCCCGGCGCGAGCGCACGAGCTGGCGATGCAGCATTGGCCCGGGCCACTCAGCTTGGTGTTGCGTGCGCGGCCGGAGCTGCTGGACGAGCTGAAGCGAGAGGGAACCGTGTCGGTACGCGTGCCAGGGCCGAGCCCGGCTCTCGAGCTAGTGCGAGCGTTTGGAGCGCCGCTGACGGCGACGAGCGCGAACCGTTCCGGTGAACCGGCGGCACGCAATGCCGCCGAGGTGCGCGCGGTGTTCGGCGATGCGCTCGCAGCGATAGTGGAAGGGGAATCGCCGGGAGGTTTACCGTCCACGATCATCGACGCGACGGGACTCGAGTTGCGCGTATTGCGCGTCGGACCGATTCGGTTGTGAGCCCCTGAGAATCACTTCAGCGCCAGCGCGCCGAGTTGTCAGTCGCTCGCCGCGCTTTCGAGACGCGCCGTCAGCGTTGCGGCATCCAATCCCAGCACTTGGACGGTCTTTCGTCTGCCTTGCAGCCCATGCGTGATTGTCACCGAGCGCCGCGGAACGTCGAGCACCTCGGCGAGGTACTCACACAACGCTGCGTTTGCAGCGCCCTCGACAGGCGGCGCGGTCAAACTGATTTTCAACACACCCTCGCTCACTCCACGCAACGCTGACCGCGAAGCCCGCGGCGTCACGCGAACCTCGAAGCTGACGCCTTCACCACTCTGCTTCACCGCCAGCATCCCGCAGAGACGGATGCTACGTCTGCTCCTCGATCGCGTCGACTTTGTTTGGATAAAACGCGAGATGGCCTTCGATCTGCTTCACCGCGTCGTACGCCGCTTCGTAGGTCCAAACCGCGTTCGCGACATCCTTGCCATCGACGTTGATGCTGTAATAGCTGGCGTCACCTTTGTACGGACAATGGGTGCCGTGGCTCGTCCGCTCGAGTGCGCCCATGTCGACGTCGGAGCGCGGAATGTATTGCACCGCGGGATACGACGCCTCACGCAACGCCAATGCGCGCTTCGTATCGGCGATCGTCTTGCCGCCAAAACGCACGATTACGCGCTTCGGGTTCGGCTCTATCGTGATTGGATGATCGGGCCCGGGAATCTTCAAGATCCACCTCGCAGTTGAACCCAGACGATAGAGTCGATCGCGCGACTGTCAATCGGTCACTCCGCCGGAGCTTCACTCGGACGCCCCGCCACTACCTCGGGCGCCTCTTCCTCTTGGGTCGTTCCCGGCTTCCGCCGCGCCAACTTCTCGAACGTAACGAACAGCGCCGGAATGAAGAAGATACCGATGAACGTAGCAGCCAGCATGCCAGTCACGACCGAGGTCCCGAGAATGCGGCGCGCACCCGCACCTGCACCCGTCGCCGTCCACAGCGGCAAGCAACCGAAGATGAACGCGAACGACGTCATCAGAATCGGCCGCAACCGCAACCGAGCTCCCTCGAGCGCCGCTTCCAACAGCGGCTGACCCTTCTCGAACCGATCCTTGGCGAACTCCACGATTAGGATCGCGTTCTTCGCAGTCAGACCGACCAACATGATCAACCCGATCTGCGCATACACGTTGTTGTCGAACGACCGCGACATCAACCCCAGATACGCGCCCAACACCGCGATCGGAGTGCTCAGCAATACACTGAACGGTAGCGACCAACTCTCGTACAACGCCGCCAGGATTAAAAACACGAACACCAGCGACAACCCGAGCGTCCTCGCGGAACCACCACTCGCGATCTTCTCTTGATACGAGAGTGCGTTCCACGAGTAACCCATCTCGGGCGGAAGCGTCTTTTGCGCGACCTCTTCGAGTGCCGCGAGCGCCTGACCCGAGCTGTAGCCCGGAGCTTGCGCCCCCTGAATCTCGACGGAGCGGAACAGATTGAACCGCACCGTGTACTCGGGCCCGACCGTCGTCCGCGTCTTCACGAACGACGACAGCGGCACCATCTCGTTGCGCGAGTTGCGTACGTAGAAGCTTGCGATGTCGTCCGCAGACTCTCGATAGTGGGGCTCGGCTTGCAAGAACACGCGCCATTGTCGGCCGAACCGACTGAAGTCGTTGATGTACGAGCCACCGAGGAACGTTTGCAGCGCCGCGTACACCTCGGTGATCGACACGCCTTCCTTCAACACTTTGTCTTTGTCGACGTCGGCAAATAGCTGCGGCACCGCCGGCGAGAAGATCGGCCGGATGCCCGCGAGCTCCGGGCGCTTGGCGGCTTCGGCCAAGAACGCCCCCACGTTCTTCGCCAAGAACTGGTAGTCGCCACCGCTCTTGTCCTGCAGCATCAAGCTGAAACCACCGGCCGAACTGATACCGGGGATCGACGGCGGCATGACCGCGAAGATGCGTGCCTCCGAGATCGACGAGAATTTCTTGTTCAGGCTCGCGACGATCGCAGCCGCTTGCAAGTCGTCGCCCTTGCGCTCGTCCCACGGTTTCAAGCCGATGAAGCCGGTGCCGGTGTAGCTCGCAGCCGTTCGCGTAAAGAAGCTGAAGCCCGCGACGCCGTTGTACGTGCGGATACCCGGCTGCTTCATGACGATGTCGTTGATCTTGTCGTAGACGGCCTTCGTCCGCTGCAGCGAAGCGCCATCCGGCAGCTGTACGCCGATGACCGCGTAGCCCTGGTCCTCATCGGGCAAAAAGCCGGACGGCAGCTTCGAGCCGAATAGGTATGCGAGCGCAGTCACACCCGCGAGCAGGAATAGCGGGATGAACAGTTTGCGAAGCAAGAAACGATTCACACGCACGTAGCCATTGGTCGCGCGACCGAACGCTCGGTTGAATCGATCTCCAATGCGTCCGAAGAAGCTGCGCGTCTTCGGGCGTGGCTTGAGCAACAATGCGCTCAGCGCCGGGCTCAAGGTCAGCGCGTTGAACGCCGAGATCAACACGGAGATCGCGATCGTCAATGCGAACTGCTGATACAGCCGCCCCGTGATGCCACTCATGAACGCGACCGGAATGAAGACGGCGGCTAAGATCAACGCGATCGCGATTACCGGCCCTTGCACTTCTCGCATCGCTTGGAAGGTCGCTTCGCGCGGCGACATCCCTTCTTCGATGTGATGTTCGACCGCCTCGACTACGACGATCGCGTCATCGACGACGAGGCCGATCGCGAGCACCAACCCGAACAGCGATAGCGTGTTCACCGAGAACCCGAGCAACGGGAACAGCATGAACGCGCCGATCAACGACACCGGTACCGTGAGCAGCGGGATCAGAGTCGCGCGCCAGCTCTGCAAGAACACGAACACGACCAGCACGACGAGCGCGATCGCTTCGAGCAGCGTCACCACGATCTCTTTGATACCAGCGTTGACCGGCGCCGTCGTATCGAGCGACACCTGATACTCGATCCCCGGCGGAAACCGCTTCGCGAGATCGTCCATCGTGGATCGGATGTTTTGCGCGACTTGGAGCGCGTTCGAGCCAGGCGACTGAAAGGCTGCGATGACCGCCGCCGGCTTGCCGTTGAACGTGCCGTACTGCTGATACGTCAACGCCCCGAGCTCGATCCGCGCGACATCGCGCAAGCGAACGCTCGACCCATCCGGGTTCCCGCGCAAAATGATATTCCCGAACTCCTCGGGTTCGGCGAGCCGGCCGGGCGCGCGCATGGTGTAAGTCAGCTGATTGCCGGGAGGCATCGGCTCACTGCCGATCTGGCCCGCAGGGTTCACGCTGTTTTGGGCGCGCACTGCGGTCGCCACATCGGTCGCAGTCAGACCGAGGCGCGCCAGCACATCCGGCTTGAGCCAAATGCGCATGGCGTAGTCTGCCGCGCCGAGGTTGCGAACGTCGCCGACGCCCTTCACGCGCAAGAGCGCATCGTTGATATTGATGAGCGAGTAGTTCGCGAGGAACGTCGGGTCGTAGCGTCCGTCCGGCGAATACAACGAAATGGCCATCAACGGGAACGCGAGCGACTTCTTGATCGTGACGCCGAAGTTGCGAACGTCCGCAGGCAGCGACGGTTGCGCCTGCGAATAACGGTTGTTCACGAGGACGTTGTTGATGTCGATGTTCGTGCCGACGTCGAACGTGACCGTCTGGGTCATCGTCCCGTCGTTCGCGTTCGTCGACTGCAAGTACAACATGCCGTCGACGCCGTTCATCTGTTGCTCGATCGGTGTCGCAACCGACTGCTCGATCGTCAGAGCATCCGCACCGGTGTACGTCGTCGTCAGATTGACCTGCGGCGGCAGGATCTGGGGAAACTGTGAGATCGGCAGGCCCAGCAACGCGACGACGCCGATCAAGACCGTCAGGATCGCGATCACCATCGCCACGATCGGACGTCGGATGAAGAACGCAGACATCGTGTCCCTCTCTCAGTTGTTCGCGGATTGTTTGGCGGGCAGATCGGCCGCACTTGCGGTCGCTTCCGGTGCCGGCTTCGCATTCACGACTGCGCCGTCGCTGATCTTTTGGACGCCTTCGACGACGATCTTCTCACCCTCTTTGATGCCGCTGGACACCAAGCGCAGACCGTTCGCGCTCGGGCCGACCTCGATCCGGCGCAGTTGAACCTTGTTGCCCTCCCCGATCACGCCGACGGAAAATGTGCCTTGAACGGAGATCAGTGCCTTGTCCGGAACCGTGAGCGCGTTCTTGCCCTCGTTTTCGCGACGCAGTCGTACGCGGCCGTATTGGCCCGGACGCAAGAAGCCATCTGGATTCGGCACGAGCGCTTGGATCTGAATCGTCCCGGTCGTCGAGTCGATCTGACGGTTGGCACTCACGACGATGCCGCGGTGCGGATACACGCTGCCGTCGGACAGAATCAGCTCGACGCCCGGATCCTCGTGTTCGGCCACTTGTCCCGACTCGAGCATGTCGAACTGCTTCTGCGCCCACTTCAGATCACGCAGAGAGAGATCCTTGAAACGTTCTGGATATTTGACGTAGTCGAGTTCGCTCAGCGGGAACGTCACGCGGATCGGATCGATCTGCGAAACCGTCGTGAGCAACGTGGGACCATCCTGCCCCACGAGGTTTCCGATGCGCACGGTTGCCACGCCTGCGACGCCGTCGACCGGCGATCGTATCTGCGTATATGACAAGTTCAATTGCGCCTGCTCGATTTGCGCTTGCGCGGAAGCGACCTGGCCGTCCGCATCTGCGGCGCCGGCCGAGGCGTTGTCGATCTCTTGTTTCGCGACGGCGCCGCTCTTGAATAACTCCTGGTCGCGTTGGAGCTGGAGCCCGTTGCGCTGCTGGGCCGCTTTCGCCCGCGCGAGGGCGGCACGAGCGGATTGCAAAGCCGTCTCGTACTCCGTCTCCTCGATCCTGAACAAACGCTGGTTTGTTTTGACTGCGGAGCCGTCCTTGTACTCCTGCGTCTTCAAGTAGCCGCGGACGCGCGCGCGAATGTCCGCGTTGATGTAGCCATCGAGCGAGGCGATCGACTCGACGAAGAGCGGTACGTCCTTTCGCACCACAGTCGTGAACAACACGGTGGGCGGAGGCGGTGCAGCTGCGGTGGCCTTCTGCTCTCCCTGACAGGCCGGACAGCCCGCCGACACGGATATGAGCGCGACCGCGCAGGTAAAAAGCCAACTCAATCTTCGCGGAAGCATCGAATCACCGTCTTATCTCAACTACGCACACGCGGCCCTGGGGTGCGGTTCGGTGCTGCATAACAGTAAGATTCAGTCGTGAACGACTTTTGCGCGCCGCGTGACGCCGCCAGCCAGGGAGCCGCAATCCTGTGCGTGTTCCTAAAGCGCAGCCATCCACGCGCAATCCCAGGCTGCACACTTTCAGCCCGTGCCAGGTTCGGACAGCGCATCCGGAGTCGCGACTGTTGCATCGCGCATCGCCGGCAACTCATCGCATCTGTGTAACGGTCTCGTGTCCGCGCCGATCCGAGGACGGAAGCCGAGCCGACGCAGTCGTGAGACAGGCGACGCTGTCCGCTCGAGCTCGTCTGCGAGTCCGGATTTTCCGGGCTCGCCGGGGCGCCGCGGACGGCTGCGGTGGTGCCGATCGAACGCAGCTTGGAAGTGGCAGCGAAGGGTCAGAGCGCACGAGTTGCTGCAGCTACTGGCGGCACTGCGAAACTGCTCGCGATCTCCGATGTAGGGGCAGCGCCCCACGCCGCCGATAGCGGCATCGCCCGCATGTCTGAGAGTGTGAGCACGACGCGTGTGACATGGCCACGCGTGCCCGCAGTGGTAGACTATTCGAGTCCGAGCGAGAGTCGGCGCGCGGTTTTTGCGACGCGACGTCCGAGACGCTTCGGTTTGGATAGCTTTCGTGTCAGCCAGCACGTTTCCGAGTCAGCCCGCACCGTCCGAAGAACGCTACGAAACTCTTCGGACCCTCGGTCAAGGCGGCGCCGGAACCGTCTATCTCGCGCGCGATCGCGAGACGGGCGCGACGATCGCGCTGAAGAAGCTACTGCGCATGGATCCGAAGAGCGTGCTGCGCGTGAAGCGCGAGTTTCGCTCGCTCGCAGACATGCATCACCGCAACTTGGTCGAGCTGTACGACTTGAGCGCCGGCCGCGATGGCTGGTTCCTCACGATGGAGTACGTCGACGGGACCGATCTGCTCACGCACCTCGGGTGCTCGCCGCACGAGTCCGGCGATCGTGACATCTCGAGCACGCGCGACATCGGTCCGGCCGGCACGCGGGCGGTGACAACACGCGATCTCGAGCCGACGCTCTCCGCGTTCCACCAACTCGCGAGCGGCATTCGTGCGCTCCACCAAGCTGGCATGCTCCACCGTGATCTGAAGCCGAGCAACGTGCTCGTCTCGGCCGGTCGTGTCGTCGTGCTCGACTTCGGGCTCGTGCGCGACCTCGACGCGCACGACGTCGCGCTCACGCAAGACGACCTGATCTCCGGCACACCTGCGTACATGGCGCCGGAACAAGCCGTCATCGAGACGCCGCTCGGTGAGCCGGCCGACTGGTACGCGTTCGGCGTGATGCTCTACCAAGTGCTGAGCGGCGAGCTTCCGATCGAGGGGCGCACCGCGGTCGAGATCATCCTGCGCAAGACTTCGAACGATCCCCAGCCGATCGAGCGCCTCGTCTCACACCTTCCGCTCGAGCTCGTCGAGCTGTGCAATGCGCTTTTGCGACGCGATCCCGCCCGCCGTCCGACCGGTGACGACGTGCTGCGCATGCTCGAATCGATGATGCACGGTCAACCGACGTTCGACACGTCGCGCTTCTCGCTCGATTTGTCGTTTACGACGCAGACCGTGAGCCGTGGCAAGAGCGCACCGGCGCTGGTCGGGCGCAGTACGGAGTTGGGGCAGCTGCAAGCGGCGCTCGACGAGGCGCGCGAGGGAGTTGCGGTCGTCGCCCACGTGCGCGGCGCCTCAGGTGCGGGAAAATCCACGCTCGTCGAACAGTTTCTCACCAGCCTGGACG
>Ga0193752_1000867_pt1 | contig 27101 bp, 16 predicted proteins | sample H1c1metaG_FD_144924 | JGI IMG/M metagenome (GOLD analysis project Ga0193752, IMG submission 144924) | Soil microbial communities from a riparian zone of the East river system, Colorado, United States - H1c1 | ecosystem: Environmental > Terrestrial > Soil > Riparian zone | place: USA: East River...
GGCAAGACGTAGCCAGCCTCGATCGCCCCGGCTCACCCACCCGCTCAGAGGTCGATCGCTGTCACGTCGAGGCTGGCTACGTCTTGCCCCAGGAACCGGCTCGCAACCTCCGTGAACTTGTTCGGCATGTCGGTGACGAAGATTCGCAGCTTGCCGACCTTCCCGGGTGACCCCGACAGCTGCCGCTTCTCGAGGACCTCGGCGAGCTCGGACGCGAGCGCATGCGCGCTATCGACGACCGGTACGTGACTGCCGTGCAGGTCTGCGACCTCTCGTTCGATCACGGCCGCGAGCAACGGGTAGTGCGTGCAGCCGAGTACGAGCGCGTCGATGTCGTGCTCCACGAGCGCACCGAGGTACTTCCGGACGGCGAGCCTCGGCACGTCGCCGTCGAGCCAGCCCTCCTCGACGAGCGGAACGAGTAGCGGCGCGGCCTCGACGAACACTTTGACTTCGGCGCTGACGGCTGCGGCTTCACGCGGATACGCCCCGGACAGCACCGTACCGGGAGTGCAGAGCACGCCGAGCCGCCCGTTGCGACTCGCGCGAACGCCGGCGCGTGCGCCCGGTGCGATCACGCCGAGGACCGGAAAGTCGAGTTCGGCGCTCAGAATGTCGAGCGCGACGGCGCTCACGGTGTTGCAGGCGACGACCAGCAGCTTGATCTGCTGCTCCCGAAGCTTCCGCGCGCAAGCCCGCGCATAGTTCACCACGGTTTGCGCGCTACGCGTACCGTAGGGCACACGCGCACTGTCGCCGAGATAGACGAGGTCTTCGTGCGGCAGCTTGGCGGCGACGGCGCGTAGAACGGTCAGGCCGCCGAGGCCCGAATCGAAGACGCCGATCGGAGCGTCATTGCGTGGTTGGGGCATGGAGTGTCAGTCTCGGCGAGCGCTCGATGGTTCGAGGCGGCGCCCTTTGTGGCGTAGGATACGCGCGCGTGCAAGTGAGCACATCGGCCGACGGGCGAAACATCACTGTCCCAGCGCCGCGGGTCCTGCTCGTGGACGCTTCGGCCTCTACGCGTAGCGCGTTCGAGCGCGTCTGCCCCGAGCTCGGCGTGATCTGCGTCGAGGTTGCGAGTGAGACTTCGAGCGGCGAGCTCTCGGGCGAGTTTGCGGTCGCATTCGTCGAGGTGGGGATCGATCCCCTTCGCGCAGCGAGCACGGTCGGCCCGTTGCGCATGAACGTGGCCGTTGCCGCGTGCCCGTTCGTGCTGATCAGCGGCGCGAGCTCGGAGCTGAGCGAGCAGCTCGTGCAGCACACGGCGGCGGACGACTTTTTGGTCGCGCCGATCCGCGAGGCGGCGCTGCGCGCGCGGATTCAGTTGCATTTGAAGGTGGCGGAGTCTGCGGCGGCGAGCTCGAGCCGGCAGCAAGCGCTGCTCGTGATGCACGAGATCACGCAGGCGCTCGTGTCGTCGCACGACATTCAGGAGATCTTGTACACGGTCGTGCGGCGCATCGCCGACGTCGTGGAGGTCGAGCGCGTGTCGATCGTGCTCGTGCCGGACGATGCGTCCGATGCGGCGTACGTCGTCGCGGCGAGCGATGACGCGGCATTGTCGAACTTGCGACTCGAGTTGCACAAGTATCCCGAGATCCGTCACGTCCTGAACACGCAGGAAGCACTACGCGTCGACGACGTCTTGACACACCCGGTGCTCGACGGTGTCCGAAGCTCCGTGACTGGAATGCGGTTGACGTCGCTGACGCTGTTGCCGATGGTGTTCGACGGCAAGGTGATGGGCGTGTTGTTCATTCGCGGTCAGACCCGGCGCGGCGCGCTCGACGAACAGCAGGTTAGTTTCTGTCAGGTGCTCGCCGATGCGACGGCGATCGCGTTGCGCAACGCGCGCATCTTGCAGACGCTGCGGGCGGAGACCCAGCGCGACTCGTATGCGCGGGCTGAGGCTGAAAAGCGCGCCGCTGCCCTCACGCGGTATGCAGACGTATTCGAGTCGGCGGCAGACGGCCTCGCCGCGATCGACGAGCGTGCGCGGCTTTTGTATGCGAACCCGGGCGCGTACACGCTGCTCGGGTACGGGATGCACGACTTTCCGTTCGGATCCACGGTGTACGCGCTCGTCGCGCCGCAGGATCGGGTGCGGTTGCGGTCACTCGCGAGTGGGTTCGACCGCGGGGAGTTTCCGCGCAACGTGGATCTGCGGATCCGGCGCAAGGACCGCCAGTTCTCGACGATCAACTGTTCGTTCTCGTCGTTGCGTGGCGAAGACGGCGCGGTGCTGTTGTCGTTTCGCGACGTGACCGAAGCGCGCAAGCTCGAAGCCGAGCTCGTGCACACGCGAAACTTTTTGCAGTCGCTGATCGACGCGAGCGTCGACGCGATCGTGGCAGCGGACATGCGCGGCACGATCATCTTGTTCAACGAGCGCGCGCAAACGTTGTACGGCCATCGCTCCGAGGACGTGATTCAAAAGCTGAACGTCAAGACGCTGTATCCGGGTAACGGAGCGAAGGAAGTCGGTCGCATGTTGCGCTCGCGCGCTGGTGGCGGCGTCGGGCGGCTCGAGCCCGTGCGAATGGAAGCGATCGACAGTGCAGGGAACATCTTTCCGATCTCGCTTTCCGCTGCGATCATCTACGAGCACGGCCTGCCGGTAGCGACGTTTGGCATCTTCACTGACCTTCGCGAGCGCGTCCGGGTGGAAGAGCAGTTGGCGCAGGCCCAGGAGAAGCTCGCGCTGACCGAAAAGCAGGCGCTGCTCGCGGAGCTCGCCGGTGCCACCGCGCACGAGCTGAATCAGCCGCTCACGAGCGTGATGGGTTACGCGGAGCTCTTGATGCGGAAAGTGGGCGAGCAGGCGCCGGCCTTTCGCGCCGCCCAAGTGATCCACAACGAGGCCCAGCGCATGGCTGAGATCGTGCGGAAGATTGGGAAGCTCACCCGCTACGAGACGAAGTCGTACGTGGGCGAGCAGCGAATCTTGGACCTGGATCGCGCGGCGGCCGACGAGCCCGATGGGCGCGGAAGCACAGGCTGAGGTTTGCGGCTCGAGTTCGCGGCTAGGGTTCGTGGCTCAGGGCTGCGAGATACGACCCGTCCGCGTGACGCGGTCCCAGCCTTCATCGAGAGCGGCGACGATCGCGTTTGCGAGCGTGGTCGCGACGCAGTTCTCGGTATCGTGTGTGCTCACAAACGTCTTCTCGACTGTGTCGTATCGAATCTTCAGCGGGTGCGGGGACTCGAGCTTCCGGGTGCTGACCTGGATGTCGCCCTGTTCGGAGATACAGACGTAGGCGTCGCCGGCGGAGTTGCTGGCTGAGACGTGCCACGAGTGAGCACCGTGCTCAGGTTTGATGCTGAAGCCTCGGCTGGCAGCGGATTCGAGCACGGACAAACACAGGGACTCGGCCGCCGCGATCTGCTCTTTCGCGTAGGCGTCGCGCATCCGCTTGTGATGGGCAGCAGCAAAAACGGAGGCAGCTCCATTGAGGTCGTACTTTGCTGTCGTCATTTTTCTACTCGTACCAGAAAAATCTTTGGGATTTACCGATCACGCCGGCCAATGAACCTTGTGAACGGGGTTTAGTGCCGTGAGGCGCGTAAATCGGGTCGCACTCTAAAGTGGCCGGACCGTCGATCAATCGTTTTGTTCTCGCGTAAGCTGCCACCGCAGTGCGTGTATTGGTGATCGGTGCCGGGCTTGCCGGACTCGCCGCGACTGAGCGGCTGCTCGATGGGGGCGCTCGAGTAGTAGTGGTCGATGCGTTTCCTCGGCCAGGGGGTCGCACAGCGAACTTCGACGTTCAGGTACCCGTGGCCGGGTTGATACCGGGCGATGTCGTCGAGCACGGGCTGCACGCGTGGTTCCAGCATTACCGAGCGCTGATCGGCCTGATGGACCGCGCCGGCGTTCCGAAGCCGGCGCTCGCCGGTCGGGGCCTCCATCTGTTCAACCCCGAGCACGGGCACGTCGTGATCGAGGGTGGGCCGCTGTTCTGGCTGATCAATGCGTTGCGACTGCCGCTGCCGCTGCGAGGCGACCGAACCACCGCGCTGGCCGCGTTTGGGAGGTTGATCCGTACGCTCGATCGAGCGCTCGCGTCCCCCGAGCAGACCGATCGCGAGAGTGCGAGCGTGGTCCTCGCACGAGCTGGAGTGCCGAGTGAGGCACTCGAAGCGGTGTTTGGGCCGTGTTTGTACTCGCTGACCTCGCTGCCGCTCGACCAGTTGAGCGCACTCGAGATGTTGCGCTGGATGAGCGCGGTCCTTCCGGATCCGCGGATCCGTTGCGTCGAAGGCGGAGGCACGACTGCGATGTGCGATCCGATCCTGCGCTATCTGCAGCAACGCGGAGCAGACGTTCGACTCGGCGTGGAGGTCACGCGCCTGTGGCTCGATGCAAGCGAGCGAGTTCAGGTCGAGCTCGCGCAGGCGCCCGATCGCACTGGTCTGCGGCACGTGCTCGTGCCTGGCTTCGAACCCGCGCAGCCGCCTGCGGCGGACGCGTTCGACCAGATCGTGTGCACGTTGCCGTGGGAACGATTGCTCGCGGTGTCTTCGAGAGATCCGGCGCTGGCGCGACATCCGGTTTGGATGAACATGCGTCAGCTTCGCAACGTGCATCCACTCACGATTCGGATCTGGTTCGAACGTCCGATCGAGGGTGCGGATGAACACTATATTCTGGCGAAAGGCACGCTATTCGACGTGTTGCGTCCGACGCGCGAACCCGAGCGCTACGCCGGCGTGCGTTTGATCGATTGTCTCGTCGAAGACGTCGAGAGGCACTTGCCGGAGTTGAAGTTCGAGCGTGAAGAGTACCTCGCACCCGGTCCGATGCAGACGCGCATTCTCGAGCGCGTGTTGTCCGATCTAGAGTGCATGTATCCAGGGCAGGTTCGCAACAACCCGGTGCTTCGAACGTTCTTGCACACGCGTGAAGGCATCGTTGCGTGTCGACCGGGCGTGTGGCCGCTGCGAGCCCCGGTGGATGTTGGGTTGTCGAACTTCGTTCTCGCGGGCGACTGGACTCAGCACGGGTGGGGCGTGTGCATGGAAGGCGCGGTGCGATCGGGACAGCTCGCAGCAGATCGACTTGCGACGGGTCGAAGTAATATCGCGCGATCGCCGACCTTCGCGTCGTTGGGCCGCAGTGTGATCACCTGGTTCGATCGCACCTAAACAGTGTGGCGTGGAACGCGATACATCTCGCGATCCGCGACGGATCGTTGCGGTGCTGCGCAAATTGCGATCATGCTGCACTGTGAATCATGAGGCGCATCACGCTCGTCGTTCGTGCGTTTCCGATGCGATGCGTGGTGCGACGCGGTCAATGATTGGCGTGCTCGGTGATACCTGCGGGCACGTCCAGTTGTTTTTATAACTACACGATTGGTGTAGGTGTCAGTAGAAGTGCAGTTGAAACGACCTGGGATCAATGACGGAAGTATTCGTAGGTGTGAGCATTCTCGGAGCGCGTCGGAGCGATGCAAGTCGGCCACCTCGCCACTCTTCTGTCACGCACTGTAACTAGGGTCGCCGCGCGACTGCGAGCCTGCACGTGTGCGGGACTCGTGGGGTCTGCATCTGCAGAGGAGCTACGCACATGTTGTTAGATAAACTATACGATCGCGGTGCGCCTAACGGCGACTACGCGCTCGTGCGTGTGATGGGGGAACCGGGCAGCGAAGTGCTTCAAGCGCAGGCGCGCGACGGGCGCTTCGTCGTGTTGCGGTTTTGGCGAAGTGAGAGCGAGCTCGAGACCCGCGCTGCGATCGAGATCGCGAGTAACGCGTGCGGTGTGCGGCATCCGATGTTGGCGAGTGTGTTTGGGGTTCGCGAGCACGGCGATGGAACTTTGAGCTTGGTGTCCGAGTACGTGCCGGGTCGTTCGCTCGATGCGTGGGTCGCCGAGGCGGGTTTGCCTCCGTTGACGATGGCCGTCGATTTCGTTCGGCGGTTGGCGCTCGGGCTGCATTTTGCGCATCAACGCGGGTTGAGTCATCACGCGTTGTATCCGGGCAACATCGTGATCCTAGAGCCGGACACGAAGCCGAATGGTCGGATTGCGGCGAAGCTTCTCGATCTCGGTGTGGCGCGGATGATGCGGCCGGCGCCGCCGCCGCGTTTCGAAGCTGCGCATTTCATGGCGCCCGAAGCGTTGGCTTCGGAGCTGCAGGATCACGGTCGGCCGATCGCGGCGACGATCGGGATGAACATCTATTCGTGCGGGTGTTTGTTGCACTACTTGTGCACGGGCCAGCCGCCGTTTCAGAGCGATACTTTGGAAGGTTTGAGAGCTTTGCATTCCGCCGGTGCGGTTGCTGCGCCGGCGCGAATCAACCCTGACATTCCCGAGAACTTGGAGCGGGTCATCGCGCAGGCGCTCGATCGGGAGCCGCGGAAGCGGGTTGCGAATGCTGCTGCGTTGGCGGCGGCGCTGTCGTACGTCGAGTCGTCGTGGCGGAGTTCCGGTGTGCGTCGGAAGTCCGTTTCGCCGCCGCCGCCACCAGCTGCGAAGCCGCGCGAGCGTGTGCCGACCGTGCCGGCGTTCGATTTGGTGTTGAGGCCGGGCCTTGCGGCGCAGCCGAATCCTCCGACTCCGATGCGGCGTCCGAAGCCGACGGAGCGTTCGCTCACGCACGTGGCTGGAATGGATGCGGGGGCGATTCGCCGGGAGTTGGCGAGGCAGTCCGTGAAATCGGGGATGCCGCCGCGCCAGGTCACGCTGCCGATGACGGCAGTGGTATCGGCGCGGTTGGAGTCGGCGGTTGTGGAAGAATTGCGCGTGCAGCCAACGGCGGCAAGCGTCGAGGCTGCGGCAGTGACGCGGCGGGTCGAAATCGAAAGTTCGACGCAGTCGCCGGTGAGCGAGCAGGCTCCTTCGACGGATGATGATTTGGTTGAAGTCGTCGCGTCGGCGGCTGTGCTTTCGTCGGCGGCTATCAGTGTTAGCGCGACGGAAGCGACGGAAGCGACGCTGGCGGTGAAGGCTGACGCGTTTCCGGCGCAACGTGAGGCTGCGCTCGTCGCGCCGGCCGCTGATGCGGCGTTTGAAACGGCAGAACGCGTGGCGATGTCTCCACAGGTTGTCCGCGCGGCGCGGCCACGGGCAATCGGTTGGCCGTTTGCGGCGCCGGTCCGAGCGTCTGTGAGTGAAGCGCAGGCTGGGGACGAGTCGAAGTCGAAGCCCGAAGCTGAGGTCGAACCGCGACGAAGCGGTCGGAACCGTCTTCCGTCGATGTTTGGTATGCGGGGCGCTGCGGTGGATGCGCAGTCGTCGAGCGCGCAGTCGAATTCGGAAGTGGTGGTCGAACCTGGTGTTGCGGCGCGAGGCACGGAAGTGCCGAGAGAGATCTCGCTAGCGGCGGCGAGCGAGGTGCGTGGTGTTCCGGCGGTGCGCGCGAAAAAAGGCCCGCCATCGTTTTTCGGAAAGCGCGTGACAACTGAGAACGCCGCGCCGTCGACGACCGCAGCAACCAGCGTCGAACCAAGCCCATCGCCCGAGGTGGGCACGTCGCCCAAGGTGAGTGCGTCGCCCAAGGTGAGTGCGTCGCGTGAGTTGAGTGCGCCGCGTGAGTTGAGTGCGTCGCGTGAAGTGAGTGCGTCGCGTGAAGTGAGTGCGTCGGAGGACGCTGCTCGCGCCTCGGCTGCCGCGAGCAGCTTCGGCATTGCTGCGGATTCCGCTGCTGCAGGGATATCTGTCGAGGATGCGACGCCAGTTCGCAGCCTGTCCGCCACGCCCGTTCGGCAAGTCACGCTCAAGTTGCCCTCACTACGTGGGCCAGTCGTAAAGGCTGCAGAACTGCAGAGCGCGTTGCCCGTGGTTCCAGCAGCGCGCTCGAGCGCGCCGCCGCCTGCGCCGACACGAAAGATGCTGCCGCCACCGCCGCTTGGGCGAAAGACTTTGCCTCCGCCGGCCCCATTGCTGCGTCCATGGCCCAAGCCGCCGCAGCCTGCCGGAGTAACAGCACCCCCACCTGCCAATGCGACAGCGAGAGCGGACGCGGCGATGTCGGGCACGCCATCCTTTTACTCGGATGACGCGGTGACCGCTGTAGTAGTGGCGGTCGATGTGATGCGTGCGCTTCAGCTCGCGCAGACTCGCGACGAGTCGGCGACTGCCGCGGCGGTCGCACCGAACATTGTGAGCGCAGAGTCCGGTCCGTTCCCGGCAGCGGATGAAGAGGTCACGGCTGTAGCGATCGAGTTGATCGAGGAGTTGGCCTCGGAACACGAGCGGGTCATCGAGGATGCCGACTTGTTCGCCGATAGCGAGCAAATCGCCGATCGTGAGCGAGATGAAGGGGAGCCAGTCACTGCGATCGAAGAAGTCGCGCCCGAAGCACGCGCGCTCGCAGAAACGACGGAGTCCGCTGCAGTCGACGACGAACCCGTAGCGGTCAGCGTTGCGCAATCATCCCCGGCCGAACTGCTCGACACATCGAGCGTCGCGGGTGTGGTCGACGGAGTCGAAGTCTCCGCGGTCAGAGTTGGAGGCGCGCCCGTCGCGCGTCCGCTCGACGAGATTGCGTCCGCGGCCGCTGCGTCGGCGATCGAACTCATGTCCCGGAGCGTCGCGGATGCGATCGCTATCGCGGCAATGGCGGAGCGCGATATCGCACCGCACAGCGACGTGGAAGCGCCTGTCGGGACCCCAGCCGAAACCAGCGATGCATCGGGTGCAGCCGCCGCGCTCGACGAAGTCGAAGACGACGCCGTCAGCGTTGAAGCCGCGCCGGTCCCAGGTGCGCTCGACGACAATGACAGCGCGTCTGCGGCCGCTTCGAGCGAAGCAGGTGAGGGCGAAGCAGCTGAGGTCGAGGAAGTTTCATCGGCGAGCGCTGAAGTCGTCGCAGCTGTCCCGGTCGCGCTCGCATCGAATGCTGTTGCGTTTACGTCGAGCGCGGCAGCTTCCGTCGAGGAAGTCGAAGTCGCAGCAGCTCCCGCCGACGTCGCAGCGGTTCGCGCTGAAGTCGCAGCCGTCGCTGGTCTGCTCGAAGCGACTGACGTTGCACTAGGGGTCGACGACGTCGCGACCGCCGCGGCTCCTGCCGCGCTCGAGACCTCGAGCGAAGACGCATCGGAGAGCGTCTCGCGCGCTGTCGTTCACGCGGCTGCTGTCGAAGAGATCGAAGTCGTGGCGGACGTCGCTGCAGACGCGACGATGAGTACAGCGACTGTCGAAGAGATCGATGTCGTCTCAGACACAGCTGAGGTTGAAGCGGCTGAGGTCGCCTCGCCCAGCGTTGCAGACTCGGCACACGTTGCAGACTCGGCACACGTTGCTGATTGGACTCCTGATACCGACTCGGCTCACGTCGCCGCACGGGCACCTGCTGCTGGCGCCTCGACCCGTCCTATCTTCTTTCGACGCGTTCTCGTTACTCCTTCTCCTGCCGCAGCTCAGAGCTTCGCTGCAAGCACCGCTCCGTTTGGCAACAAGGACGATAGCTTCAGCGACGACACCACCGTTTCTGCTTTGCCCTCGTGGACGGCACTTGCTCCGCTCGTCTCAGCTGCCTCGACGCCGATCGCCCATGACACGATCGAAGTCGATATCGATCTCGCCGACACGCACACCGTCGTTGGCGCCGACGAATACACGTTCGACGACACGCGCTCGAGCGCGGGCGACACCGCCGACCTCGATGCCGCGGACGACTCCATCGCGGACGACCTCGCCGCCGCCGACGACGAGTCGGACGACTTCACCGCAGCCGACTCAACCACCGACGACTCCGCAGCCGACAGCGACGAAACCAGCGACATCCGCCTTCGCGCCGATTCCGCAACCGCCGACCCCGGCCGCACAACCCTCGTAGGCATCGGCGCGCTCGCCGCTACCCCCGCCATCTCAGTGGAAATCGTCGAGGCCCGCACGACACTCCGCGACTCCGTGCCTCCTCCGTTTCCGGCTGGAGCCTGGAGCCGGATCCGCCGCACACTCGACCACGACGACGTCGCAAACCTTCTGCTCGGCATTTCAGAACGAAGCTCGGTCTCGCCGTACGAAGTCCTGCAACGCAACAGCGCCGTCAGCCCGCGCGAAGACGTCGTCGACCCGACCCTCCAACGCCGCGAACGCGCGACACGTCGCTGGCCATGGGTCGCAGCCGTCGGGGCAGGCCTAGGCGCCTACGTGTCACTGCTCGCGCTCGTGAGCACACCTTCACCAACACCGCGGCAAGCCGCATCGCGCCCGCAGACCGAACGCTCGATCGACATCGCTCACGCCGAAGGCCAGGTCTTCCCAATCAGCACGCCCGAGCATCCAATGGCGCTCGAAGCAGTACGTGAGCCTGTTCCGGAGTTCGAGGTGTCCCCCCCGCAGATGGTCGAGCCCAGACGCGCGCGAACCGAGCGCGCCGACGCCACCACCGCTGCGCCGAAGAGCACTCCCGGCACGACGATCACCAACACCGATCGCGGGAAGCTGCGCCGCACGGAACGCCTGCTCGACGGCATGCAACTGTCGCGCGACAAGCGTCCGCAAGCCGCTGCGACCGAGGTTCCAATCATCAGCGTGCCGTCGCCAGTCGTCCCGCGACTGAGCCGCGAACCAACTCCAGTTGCGCCGCAAGCCGTTGCGTTCGGCGATGTTTGGGCGACGCCGAGAGTCGTAAACGCGGCCGATCTCCGCCCCCAAACCGGCATGCCGAGAGTCACCCAGCAGCCGTTAGCTGCAACCGGAACCCCGGATCGGGCTGCCGCAGTCCGTACCGAAAACATCGAAGTGCGAGGCTCGCTCTCGGATTCGACCGTTCGCCGCGCGATCGAACGGATCCGGCCACAGCTCGCAGGCTGCTTCGTGCAGCACGCACCCGCAGCCGGCGCCGCCGGCGCAGCCGACAGCGTCGCCCGCATCGAGCTGACGATCGACGAAACCGGCCGCACCCGCGACGCGCGTGTCCAGGGTGCGTCCGCTCCACTCGACGCATGCCTCGTCCAAGCGAGCCGAAAGCTCGTGTCCGGCGCCCCTGACACGGGCACGGTCAAAGTCATCTTGAACGTGCGTTACGGCCGCTGAGAGCCGCTACGCGAAGCTGTGAGGCCGCCTTCAGCTGCGGCCTCACTCACGCTTCAACGGTCGCGCACGTCCGCGACCGGAAACGTCATGTCGAATGACGGGAAGTAACCCGCCATCAAGACTTTTCCGCGCGCCAAGTCGGGGAACATCGTGGGATCGAACGTCCACTCGACCATCTTCGCCATGCGCAAGCTGCCCTTCGCGCTCAACGTGAAGCGGTAGCTCTTACCGCGCCAGTGCTGCGTCAAGGTCCGCAAACCCGCCGGCAAGAGCGCACTCGTCACCGGAAACGTCAAACCGTACGGCTTGAACTTCATGTTCGCGAACACATGGCCGTCGCGCGACACGCGCACCGTATCGACGTTGTCGTGACCCTTCTCGATCGAAAAGTCCGCACGGTCTTTCGGAATGCCCCAGTTGATCCGGCCATTCACGACGCTGTCGTACGTCGAGACGTAGATGCGCGTGATCGTCGGGTAGTGACCGTCGCCGAAGTCGTAAACCGCCGGCGAAACCAGCAACTCCTGGTACGGCCCGCAGTTCGCCTGCTTGTAGTCGACGAACAACACGTACGCAGTCTGCCCAGTTCGCTTCCCGGCAAGGCTCGGAGGCACGAATGAAGCGTTGTCGATCACGTCTTCCGGCATCCGCACTGCGAGCACGTAGGCCGACGCATGCAGCAGCCACGGCGCCGGGTGTAGCTCTACGTTCGGCAACGCGGATTCAGGCTCGAGCACGACGGGGCCATCAGTCGATACCGACATAACACCTCAATCTCTCAAGGCGTCGAACTCTTCATCGACGCCATCTTCTTGAATGGTTCCATCGCGCCGATGCGCGTGACGAACCACGCGAATGCCTCTGGAAACACCTGATTGAACGCTTGCGACAACCGCATCGGACCCGGGGCCACGATGGTCTCTAGCACATCGGACTTGATGACGCGGACCACCGCTCGCGCGACCTTCTCGGGAGTCGAAGTACCCACGATCGCCGGCGCAGTAAGTCCATGTTCTTGCGTCTTCGCCGCGAACATACCTGTCTCGGACACGAACCCAGGCACGACGACCGAAGTGCTGACACCAGTCCCGCGCAGCTCGGCACGCAAGCTGTGCGTGAACAGAATCAGCCCGCCTTTTGCGGTCGAGTAGGGCACGTTGAATGGCGTCGCGCTCTTTCCCGCGAGCGACGCAATGTTCACGATGTGACCCGTCTTCCGCTCGAGCAGCTGCGGAAGCAGCTCACGCGTGAGCAACACCGGCGCGACCAAGTCGACGTTGAGCATCTCGTCGATGGCGCTCAGCGAAAAGTCTGCAAACGCCAGGTTCGTTTCGAGTGCAGCGTTGTTCACGAGAATGTCGATGCCGCCGAGCTCCGCCGCCGCGCGCTGCAAGAGCGCAGTCCGATCGGCCGCCACTGCGACGTCCGTTCGGATCGCAACCGCACGCACGCCGCTCGCGGACAACTCCCGCGCCAGCTCTTCCACCGGTGCGAGTGTGCGCGCAGCCAGCGCCAGATTGACGCCCTCAGCTGCGAGCGCCCGCGCGATGTACACCCCGAGGCCGCGAGAAGCGCCGGTCAAGATCGCGTTGCGTCCTCGAAGTTCTTCCATTCGGCTCAGATACTTGCGCGCTCAGACCCCGTCAAGAGCCACTCCCGGCCCCGACTTTGCGCCCGACCCGGCAATGCGCGCGTTTACGGCTTGTCTGCAGTCACGAGGACGTAATCCGTGATGCCGAGCTTGTTCCACTCCTTGAGGCCCTTCGCGACGTCCTCGGGGCTCAGCGAAACGCGCGCTTCGTCCAGCGAGACTCCGCTCCGCCGCAGCTTCGAGTAGGTCAGCGTCGCCGGGTACACGTCCTCGCAAATCGAACGGACTTTGATGTTCGTGAAGCCGATCGCTGCCAGCTTTCGCGCGTACTCGTCCCGGTCGTAGAAGTTCTCGACCGGCGAAGCCCAACGCCGCAGCACGAGCTTGGTGAAGAACGTGAGCGGTTGGCCCGGCTGCGGAACGCCATCACACAAGCCGAGCCTTCCACCCGGCTTCAGCACGCGAAACGCTTCCGTGAAGAACTGCTCGCGCGTCTGGAAGTGATGCGCGCACTCGAGCGCGCTCACCTTCGTGAACGTGTTCGTGTCGAACTGCATCTCCGTTGCCGAACCGACGAGCAGCTCGAGCCGGTCGCTGAGATTGCGCTCAGCCGCACGCTCGCGCGCGTGCTCGACTTGCATCGGCGTGATGTTCACCCCGGTGATGTGCGAGACGCCGTACTCGGCCAGCCACAAGAAATCCTGTTCGGCAAACCCGAAGCCGACATCGAGCAGTTTGTCCTCTGCTCGCAGCTGCAACGCATCGCCGAGCAAGCGCGCCATCGCGCTGGCTGCTTCGGGATACGTGTGCGCGTTTTTCCAATAGCCGAGGTTGAGCCACAACGGCTTGCGAGGGTTTCGAAAGCCGTCGGTCGCGCCCTCGACCACGTCGTCGCCGAGATACTTGTAGTAGTCGGCAGGGTCCGAACGAATCAGTAGCCTCGGCATCGAGGCGATCATGTTCAAGAAGCTCATGGTCGAGTCCCTCGTTACGGTCGCGCGTGCTCAGGCGGCGGGCGCAAGTGCACGAAAGCACTCTCCCGCACGCCACGCAACGCGCTGCGGCTCAATAGTGGCGTTCGATTACGTACCAACCGAAGGCACGCAACATCATCTTGGAGATCGAGTCATCGACCACCGGCTCGATGCGCCCCCAGCCGTTTTCGACCAGCGAACGCGCTTGCTGCGAGCACGCCTCGATCGCACCGACCTCTTCGAGCGTGTCGATGAACTTGCGGACGACCTCGGGATCTTGTGGCTTGGACTTCAGCGTCTCCCACAAGTACTTCCGCCCGCTCGTGTTCAGCCGGGCCATGCCCACTGCCATCGGCAACGTGATCTTGCCCTGCATCACGTCTTCGCCGTTCGACTTCCAGTCGCCCTTGAAGCCGCGCAGGTTGAGCACGTCATCGACGATTTGGAACGCGAGACCGACGTCTTCGAAGAAGCGGCCGAGGCATTCGACCTGTTCGGGTGTACCGCCGCCGGCAACCGCACCGATGCGCGCGAGGCAACCTGCCGGCGCAGCGGTCTTCAACATGTGAACACCGAGCACGCGCTTTTCGAGCAGCGCGGCCACTTCGGCGCTGTCTACCGCGCGCTGCATCAACGGATGGAACCCGTCGAGGTCGAGCGCCTGACCTGCATGCGCCGCACGCAAACCATCGAAGTAGATCGCGTACATCGTGCAGAGCTGATGCTCCGACAGCCGAGCGTTTCGCAACAGCGGCGCGCCGATGAAGAACGCAGCCGTGCCCGAGTTGATCGCCTGCGCTTCACCGTAGATCATGTGCGCGGCCGGACCGCCGCGGCGCACCGTCGACTTGTCTTCGACGTCATCCACGATCAACGAACCGGTCTGCATCAGCTCCGGCACCGAGATGTACTCGGAGAACTGGCGCGAATCGCCACCGACGACATCGACGCACGTGTTCATCGCGTACGAACGCCAGCCCTTGCCACCGCGATCCACGATTTCGCGGATCGGATGCAAGTGCGCGCGCGCGTACTGCTCGATGTCGACGCCTTCCATGTAGTGGTCTTTGCCCGGACCCGCGATCAGGAAGCTCGCCTGCTTGAACGTCGGCGCCTTCGGAATGACCTCGGAAACCGACTTGCGGACGAGCTTGCCGACTTGCTCGAAGAACCCGTCGAGGTCCTCCGTCAAACCGAGACCACTGCGCTCGACGAAACCAATACCCTTGATCGGCTTACCCTTGTGCGTGCCTTCGACCTCGACGCGACCCTCGTAGAACGAGCTCTTCGCGATCAACGTCATCACTTCTTGATCTTTGAACGCTGCGCGAACGTCGAGATCGATTCCCGCCGAAGGAATCTGTAGCTTCCAGCGGATCGGATACTCGACGAACGTTTGCGAGCTCTGCCACCACTCGAGCGGCTCGAAGGTTGCGCCTTCCCAGCGCTCTATCTCGCCCTTCGGACCGATGGTCAGCGCGTGTTCGCCGGCGCTCTCGCCGCTCACCACGTACTGCTCGGGATAGAATGTCAGGTCGGTGCCGTCCTCGAGCTGGGCCGAGATCCAGTTCCAACCGATCTGCCTCGCATCCCACCGCGCGCGACGCTCTTGCTGCAGCGCCGTGCGCTCGGCTGCCGGCATACGCGCTTCGGCCTCGAGGTTTGCGTCGTCGACGACGCCCACGCCGAACTCGTGGTCGTACCAGCCTTGGCCCTGGGCGATCTCGAAGCCGCTGCCGTTGTAGGTGACCGTCCCGCGCACGTCCATGCGAGGGATGAAGTAGTAAAACATCGACTCGTCTTCGGAGCCGCGCACCACGCCGTTGTGTCCGTGCCGAATCGGCGGCTTCCTCGGAGTCAGCTCGATCGACAGGCCGACTGAACGCCGCTTGTCGAACAGCTTGAGCGCGTAGGTGCCGTTCCGATTCTTGATGAACGTGTCACCGGCATAGTCGAGCTCGAGCGCCTGCAGATTGACGTGCGCATGGCGCTCCATCACGACGTCAGGCTTCGGGACGACACCCTTTTCGAGAATGCCTTGCAGCGCGCGATTCAACCGGTCGTCGCGAACGCCCATGCCGGCCTTGAGGCGGCGCAGACCTTCTTGTGACGCACTCGGATCAACACGCGACAGAAACTGCGTGTGTTCACCGTCGACATCGTGAATCGCCCACGCCACCGAGTGCGCATAGCGGGGCTCGCGCGTGGTCGGGTGGTAGCCCTGGACTTTGCGGAAGAATGCCGCGAAATACGAGAAGCGCCGGCCGCCCTCTGCGACGCAGTGCCCGTTTGTGTACCACCATTCGGTAGTGGAAGAGCCGTGGGGCAAATCGTGTACTGCCAAATCGACGGGCCCATCTTCGGGCCAGTCGGCGGGTTGTTTCTTCACGTCGCCTGCCTCATATGCGCTTCCCAACGGACCTTGCTACCAGCCAGTGTCGAATCGTGTCAACGGGCGTGTGATCTGCACTCCGGAGTGCGCAAAGCGGAGCCGCAACACTCGAGTTTAGTGCGTAGACACGCGGAAAGCCCGGTGTCTGCGGGTGATCGCGCGCGGAGTCGACGCAGCCATCAGCGTCGGTGTGCGTGCGTGCCTGCATAGTCGTGTGCGCACGCGCGTAGGCACACGCTGCGCTCGGCGCTTATCCCGTCGTAATTTGAACGGTCTCGCCGACTGCTGGCAGCTTGAAGTCGCGAACTTGGCCGGAATCCCAGACGCGCCAGACGAATCGCGAGCTTTCGAGCGGTTCACTGAACACGAAGTCGCACACGGTCGGCCGACCATCCGGCGTCAGCTCGAGGACTTCGACGGTCATTTGGCTGAGTTGAACACGCTCGCCTTTGCGAAGCTTGATGCCCGGACTGCGCGCTTCCGAGCGCTGATCGAAGAGCCCGGTCGGCGAGCTGACCCGCAGCACGTTCGGAGCACGCCGCTCGAAGCTTGCAGCTGACGGCGTCGCCGCGAGCCAATAGAGCTTGTCCGGACGTGGCCGGTTCTCGAGCGAGCGCATCACGGGCAAGTAGCTGAGGAGTACGGAGTCGGGCGCCGCCGCGACGATCAGCGTCTTGTCGCGCAGATCCGGAGTGGCCGGTAACGCTTGGTCTGCGCTCGCTGCCCAGCGACCGACGAGCGACGGCGTCATCGCAGTGAGCGGCAGCAACAACGGATCGACGACGAGGTGCACGAACAAGAACGCGCTCGCGCAGAGCACGCGAAGCTTCGCCGCGCCGTGCGCCTTCGCGAGCTCGGGCACCGCCTGCAGCGCGTCGTGAACGGCGAACGCGATCGTGGGCATCAAACCGAGGCCGACCAACGTCAACAAGCGGTCGTTCGGCACAGTCGCCGTCAGCGGCACGACGCTCAACAACGATCCCACCGTCCAGAACCGCAACGTGCGCTCGCGACGCAGTGCCGGCAACGCGAACCAAACGAAGACGATGCACATTGCAGCGCCCCACGCGAGCTGGATCGGACGGAAGCGCGCAGGCAGTAGGTCGTACAAGTCTGCGCCGACGCGCGACAGCTGGCTCGAGAGCAAGATCGCGAAGCGCTCCGGCAAGACGCGCAGGAACTCGAGCGGCTCGTGAATCGGATCGACGTACGCGCCGAGCCCGTAACTTCCGTAGCCGAGCTTGCTGCGCGTCACCGCCCACACACCTGCGATCAGCACGTGGGGCAGAATCGAACCTAACCGATTGGATAGGGGTTTGCGTTCGTACGTCAGTGCGTACGCAGCTACATACCCGAACACGCCGACTGCAGATTCTCCAGACAGCAGACAGAGCGCAAAACAAATCCAGCCGGTAATTGCCGTCAGTAGTCCGGCACCTCGGCGGCGCCGGTGGTGACACAACAAAGCAGCGAGGCCGAAGACTGCGACGATCGCCGCATTGCGATTCGAGATCCACCCGACGGCAGATCCGTGCGCACTGTCGAGCGCGAACATCGCCGAAGCGACGCCGACGACCCAGCGATTCTCGATCAACTCGTCGTACGCCTTCATCGCGAGCGCGATGAGCAACGCGAACCACAGCAAGCTGTGGAAGTGACACCACACCGCAAGCTTTCCAAACATTTCATCGTCGATGAAATGAGTCCACGAGCTCACGGGACGCAGAAACGCCAACTTCGCATTCTCATATGTCCACCACGGCATCCCGTTGCCGTCGATCAAACGGTGGTTATGGGCGGGCCGCATCCACTGAAAGAGATCCCACGGCGCACTGCCGGCCCACTCGCCATCGCGCGGGCCATCCATCTGATAAAGGATGACGTAGTCGTCGAGCGAAAAACCTCCGAACAACGTCGGCACAACGAGAAGCACAGCGACCGCGATCAGCACACGGCGGAGCCAAGGATGCGCCAACCTCGCTAACCACGCGTGTAGCCAGCCTGCTTCGCGTGCCTTCGGAGCGGCCACGGGAAGCGGGGACAACGTGTCAAAAGTCGATGATCGAGAGTTGGAATGCACGCAACTTCACCGCGCTTCCTTGCTTAATGCGCGGTGCGTCGCGTTCCGTGTTCGCGGCGCGGATTGCCAACACTTCAGACCGAGTTGGTAGGACTTTGGTGGCTCAGTGAAATGAACCGCGGCGGCCAAGTGTTCTCGTGATCGGCGCAGGTGTACGAGCGCCCAGAAAGAGCTGCCTATGTCTCCAAAACCCCGAGAATCTCAACTAGCTAGGAAGACGTGGCCGATGGCGCTCGCTTTCGCAGGCTGGACCGCCTTGGCAGGGTTCGTCACCTATTCGTATGCCGGCGCAGCCCCTTCCACGACTACCCCAGTCGTCGCCGCAGCGTCACCCGTCAATTCAGAAGCGGTGAACCGTGCAACGCAGCTGTCGGATGCATTTGCCGACGTCGCGGAACGCGTTTCTCCGTCAGTCGTGACGATCAAGGTCGAAGCGAAGCAAGACATTCCCGACGTCTTCAAGTTCTTCGGCGGCGGCCGCGGCGGCGAAGGTCCGCAAGGCGGCGTGCAGCAAGGCTCGGGATCCGGCGTGATCTTTACGAGCGATGGTTCGATCCTGACGAACAATCACGTCGTCGAAAAAGCCACACGGATCGACGTGGTGTTACGTGATGGCCGCAGTTTCCGCGCGAAAGTTGCAGGGACCGATCCGGCCGTCGACCTCGCAGTCGTGAAGATCGATGCGAAGAACCTTCCCGCGGCGACGTTCGCCGACTCGAATCAAGCACGCGTCGGTGAGTGGGTGCTCGCGATCGGTGCTCCGTTCGGCCTCGACTACACGCTTACCGCAGGTGTGCTCAGCGCGAAGGGCCGCAGCATTCACGCGAACGAGATCGAGGATTATCTGCAGACGGACGCGAGCATCAACCCCGGCAACTCCGGTGGTCCACTCGTGAATCTGCAAGGCCAAGTGCTCGGCATCAACACCGTGATCATCGGTGGCTCCGGCATCGGCTTCGCGATTCCTTCGAGCATCGCGCGCTCCGTCGGCGAACAGCTTCAGACTAAAGGCAAGGTTAGTCGCGCTTGGATCGGTGTCGCCTTCCAGCCGCTCACTCAAGACCTAGCTAAGAGTCTCGGCATGTCCGACACGCACGGCGCGCTCGTCGCGAGCGTCGTCCCGAAGAGTCCCGCTGACAAAGCCGGCATCAAGCCGGGTGACGTCATCGAACAAGTCGACACTCAGAAGGTCGTCCAGAGCTCGGATCTCCTGCGCGCGGTGTTGTTGAAGCCGGTCGGTACGAAGGTCGCGATCAACGTCCTCCGCGATGGCAAGCCGCTCACGCTCCAGATGAACACCGCGGAGCGTCCGGGAGATCTGAAGGCTGAAGGCGCGCAGGACACCGGCAGTGGTGATTCCCCCGAGTCGCCCGCTGCACTCGGCTTGAATCTGCAGCCGCTCTCGCCGCAGATCGCGCAAGAGCTCTCGTACAAAGGCCCGGGCAAGGTCGTCGTGTCGGGCGTGAAGCCCGGTTCGCCGGCGGAGCGCGCAGGCTTGCAGCGCGGTGACGTGGTCGTGGAAGCGGATCGAAAAGCGGTCGACAAGCCCGCAGACGTCGCGGCTGCAGCGAAGGACGGCAAGGCACTCCTGCGCGTCGATCGCAAGACCGGTTCGTTCTACACGGTCGTGAGCAAAGAAGATGACTGACGATTGATCGGGAGGAGTCGGGGCGTCGCCCTCCAGTCCCTCGCCTCAGCTCACTGCCCGATCAATACCTCGAGCCCCGTCTGCTGCGCACTCACGCGGTAGGCGGGGCTTCTACCTTCTGCGAACCGCACGCTGAGCTCGGCGTAGCCGCCGCGGTTGAGAATCTTCGCCCGTGAGACCGCGCGATTCGACAGCGCGATCGGTGCTGCTTTGTCGATCGCACGCGTGTTCGGCAGGATCACGCTGAAGCCGCCTGGATCGCTCTTGCCCTGAATCAGCGTGATCGGGCTGTTCGTCCGCAGGACGTAGCGCTGCGCGTTCGGCACTTGCTTCGATCCGAAGACGAGCTTGTCGTCGCTCGCAACACGCGCGGCCTTCACCGCTGCCGCCGGCGCCTTCGCCGAACCTGTAGCCGTGAACGACGCCTTGGCGCCGGCCGGCCCACCGAGTTGGCCGCTCGCAGCGGCAGCGGCTTCGACCGGATTGGTCGCCTCGTTCGCCGCAGTCTCAGCCGGATGTGTGCCCTCGGCCCCGGGATCTTCGGCATCGACTTGAACGGATCGATGAAGATCGATCTGCTCGCCCCCGCTCTGCGGGAACGCGTACACGAGGAGGATGCCGCAACCGAGCATCAGGGCTGCGAGCAACACGAGCCGGCCACTGCCCCGCGGCAGCTTCCACGCGGCCGGAGCAGCCTGCGCGGGTGCACCGGCGCTGCGGCGAACACGCGGGCCGACGCCTCGCATCGTGCTTCGGCGCGCGAGCTGCCGGCGCACCACTGGAACGACGGAGTCGCTGACCCGCTTGAGCGCGCGGCCGCCGATGCCGAGCGCGTGCTGAATGCCGTCGACGAGTGCCGCGAAGATTCGCAGAAAACGCACGAGCGGCGACTTGCGCGCCGACTCCGTGACCGGACTCCAGCGCTCGCCCGCACCCGAGCTGTAGTGGTGCTCGGGGCTCTGAAGCTCGCCTGAACCCGTCGTTGGGCTCCATTGCTCGCCCGGCGTGGAGCCTGGGCTCGATACGTCGCCAGGCACGGAGCCACCGCTCCAAGCCGCGCCCAAGCTCAGCCCGACTTTCGGCGCGCCAGTGTCCGTCGTGCGCGGTGCACCTGCCGCTCCCAGCTGCATCGGAGCCGTCCGGCGAGGCTCGTCGCCGGCGAGCGTCTCGCTCTCGAGGACCGCGATCGCTTCATAGCCGGCGCCGTGCTCGTGATCGTGTTCCTCGTAGTCGTCCGCGTCGGCGAAGTCTTCTTCTTCTTCGCCCGCAAACGTCAGATCCATCTGCTTGCCGGTCTTCGAACCTGCGAGGCCTGTGCCGGCTGCCGGCATGTTCGCCGCCTGCCGCGCATCGAGCGGCGGCGTGAGCCGCGCATCGAGATCGGCACCTGGAGCCGTATCGCGCGGGGCGCTCGGATCGAACGGCGGCGTGCGGCGTTCGAACTCCAGCGTCGTGGCGGTGTCGCGCACGAGCATCGCTTCGAGCTTGCGGCGCTCGAACTCGGTCGTCGGTGCGTTTTCGCGCGCGAGATCGAGCGGCGCCGTGAGGCGCGCCGCAGGAGCCGCACTCGGATTCGTGTCGCGGACGCGCGCGTATTGCGCGTCCAGCTGGGCGGCGTGCCGCGCGTCGAACGCGAGCGTCTGCCGCGTCTCGGACGTGCCATCGGACATCGGCTGGGAGCCCGGCGCGAACGTTCGCGAGCCCGCTGCGGCTGTCGACTGCGAGCCGGGCGCCGCGGTCGGTGAGCCGTACGTTTGTGAGGAGCGCTCGGCTCCAGGCGGAAATGCGCTCGCTGAAGCGGGCGCGCCTGCCGGAAGTGAGCCCGGAGCGCTCGACTCCTCTTTACGCCGCAGCTCACTGTGGCGTCCGAATCGCTGTTCAGTCGGGACCGTATCGCGCTCGAAGTTCCGTGCCGCGCGCGCTGCCGCGAGCGGCGTGCCGAGCTCGGCCATTTCGAGCGCTGCGCGTTCTTCGGCTTCGAGCCGCGCGAGCGCCGCCGTTGCGGCTTCGGCCGAGAGCGGATCCGCATTGGGCGCGGGCGCGAGCATGCCACCTGAGCGCGTCGGAACGTGGGGCGCCGGGACGTCGTGTTTCGGGGCGAGCGCGCCGCCGGCGGACGTCGCGGTGCGGAAGCCGCCGTCAGCAGCAGCCGCCGTCGGCGGCAACACCTCGTGGATGCCGGATGGCGCGGCCAAGTCGGGCACAGTGTCGTCCGTCCTCGGCTTCGACAGAAACGCGGGCGCTTCGGTCCGCGGCAGCGTACCGGACTCGGGCTCGCCCCAGTCGTATTCGCCGTACTCGCCGTACTCCTCTTGTTCCTTGCTGAACCGAACCGTCAGCGCGAGTGTCGGCGTGCCGTTGTCCATTCGTAGATCCACCCGCAAGATGTTGCCGTGCCCGAGCGTCTTGTCCGCGTGCGCGACGACGCCGCGCCCGAGCGCGAGCACGTCGAGTGGCTGCTCGAACACGACGTCTCGGCCGAACGCCTTCGTCAGCTTCGCGGTGATCGGGCCTTCGTTTTCTTCGAATTCGAGCGTCGCCATGCGGGGTTGCGGCTGCATGACGATGCCGCCCGTCGCTACGCGTTCTGCGATCATCTCGGAGATCAGCGCTTGTGCTCTCGCGTCGATCTGGGTGAAGCGCAGGCCGAACTCCCCGCTTCGGTCGCCCGACGGCTTTGCCCACACGACCTCACCGCGGCCCGAGATGCGCGTGCCGCCCGGCAGCGTATCGAAGCGACAGTGAAGCTGCGCGCCGATTTCGGGCAGGCTCGTGGAGCGAAGGCTCAAGCCGCCCGCGCTCAAATCCACGGCGTCTGCTTCGAAGGCTGGCGTCCGGTCGTCGTGCGTGAGCTCGACTGGAATCGTGCACGGGATACGCGCGTGCTCGCGTGCTGGCTCGCCCTGGCGTCGCTCCGACGTGCTGATCATAAGTTTTCCCTCACTATCGACAGGTCTCAGACAAAGATCGCGACGTCCAGTTTTCGACATGCGCTTGCAATGAAAGGCAGCTCGGCGCGCATCGAACGGGCCAAAGGTAAACTAGTTCGACGAAACCTTGACCAGAATGACCTCTGGTCTCAGCTTTGACCCGACCATGGGTGTCCGTTTCGTGGTCCGCTCCTGCGAGGGCAAGAAGCCCCGCACCGAGATCGAATTTCCGTTCGAGCAAGCACGCATCGTGCTCGGCCGCGGTTCGTCCGCCGACGTGCGGATTCCTCATCGAACTGTCAGCGAATTTCACGCGACGGTGCAGCTTCGCGGCGACGCGTGGATGCTCGCCGACGCGAACTCGACGAACGGCACGAAGCTGAATGGCCAACCACTCGCGGAACGGCCAAAACGCCTGCGGGATTCTGACATTCTCGAGATCGGCGCGTACGTGCTGTCCTTTCATACCGGGGTCCTCGTGCCCGAGCCGGTCAGCGCGGAACGAACGGCCGAGCTCGCGCGGCGCCTGCTTCGCGATGCGTACGGCGCGCGCTCGCAAGCGATCCCTGCGCCTCGGTTTTGCGTGGTGAGTGGGCCGGAGACGGGCAGAGTGCTCGAGATCGCGCCCGCACCATCGCGGGCAGTGATCGGCCGCAAGGCGGGCTGTCAGCTCGTGCTGGCGGCGGAGGACATCGCGCCCGAGCACGCCGAAGTCGTTCACGATCAGGATGGCGTGTTGATTCGTGCGGTGGGTGACCAGTCATTTCGCGTCAGCGGGCACGTGCAGCGGATGCGGCGGCTGCGCGACGGCGATGAAGTGACGGTCGGCGAGACCCGGCTGCTGTTCGAAGAGCCGGCGCAGGTCGCGATCGAGGCGCTCAAGAACACGCCGGACTTGGCCTTCAAGGGCTCGCCTCGCACGGAAACAGACACGGTCGTCGCAACGGCACCGGCCGCCGAGCCGAGTCCGGCGCTCGAGCCAGTGTCCGGGTTTCAGCCGCAAGTGGCTTCGGGTCGGTCGGACGCGGACATCTTGATCTACGCCTTGGCTGCGATCGTGCTCATCGCGAGTACGCTCGGGCTGCTCGTGCTCCTGCGCTCTTAGCTAGCGCAGCTGCGTCGGGATTTGGCTCTTGCAGAGCTCGAGCCAGCGCGAAACTCCCGCGCTCTGGTACTTGTGGGCGTGCAAGGCGAAGTAGAAGCTGCGACGAAAGTCTCGGTGCGGAACCGCGCACGCGTGCAACGTGCCGTGCCGAATCGCATCCGCCACTGCGATGCGCGACACGCAGCCGACGCCGAGCCCGGCTTCGACTGCGCTCTTGATCGCTTCGGTGTGTTGCAGCTCGAGCGCGATCGTCAGCTCGTGGACGAGCCCGTGCATCGAATGCTCGAACGATTGCCGCGTGCCGGACCCAGGTTCGCGCACGATCCACTGCGCCTCGCGTAGATCGTCATCCGAGAGCGTGCGCCGCTTTGCGAACGGATGCTCCGGCGAACAAAACACGACCAGCTCGTCTTCACACCAGCGTGTGACTTCGAGCTCCGGGTGGTGCAACTCGCCTTCGACGAGTCCGACGTCGATCTCGAAGTTCGTCACCTTGCGCGCGATCTCAGCGGTGTTTGCGATCTCGAGCGAGACGCGTGCGCCTGGATGCTCGCGCATGAACTGGGCCATCAGTGGAACCGTGACGTAGTTGCCGATCGTCAACGTCGCGCCCACGCGCAGGTGACCGACGTCGCTGTGCTGCTCGAACGCTTGCTCGAGGCCGGCGGCTTGTTCCTGCAGCGCTTCTGCGCGCGGCCGGAGCGCACGCCCGAGGCCGCTCAGCTGTAGGCGTTTGCCGATGCGGTCGAACAACCGGATGTCGAACTGCTGTTCGAGGTCGGCGAGCGCACTGCTCACGGCCGATTGCGACATCGCGAGCTCGGTCGCTGCGCGGCTAACGCTTTCGCTCCGAGCGACCGTTAGAAAGACCTGCAGCTGGCGGAGCGTGAAGCGCATATCGGTTTTCCCGAAGAAGCACTACGGAATATACCGTTTTACCGATGAGCTGTCCCACGCTACAACGTCCCTCATGAGCAACATGCATCAAGAGACCGTGCTCGACGTACGTCACTGGAATGACTCGCTTTTTAGCTTCAGAACCACCCGTGACAAGGGTCTCCGTTTCAAGAATGGTCACTTCTTGATGATCGGCCTCGAGATCGAAGGCCGGCCGATGATGCGTGCCTACAGTGTGGCCAGCGCGAACTACGAGGACCACCTCGAGTTCTACAGCATCAAGGTTCCGAACGGCCCGCTCACCTCGCGGCTCCAGCACCTCAAGCCCGGCGACGCGATCCTCGTGAATCGCCGCCCGACCGGTACGCTCGTCGTGAACAACGTGCGACCGGGCAAGCGCTTGTTCATGTTGAGCACTGGCACGGGGCTCGCGCCGTTCATGAGCATCATTCGCGACCCCGAGACGTACGACAAGTTCGAGCACGTGACGATCGCCCACGGCGTTCGCTATGCGAGCGAGCTCGGCTACTCGGACTACATTCAGAACGAGCTGCCGCAGCACGAGTTCATCGGCGAGCAGGTTCAGAAGCAGCTTCATTACTATCCGACCGTGACGCGCGAGCCGTTCCGCAACCAGGGCCGCATCACCGACTTGCTCGCGCAAGGCAAGCTCTGCCGCGACCTCGGCTTGAGCGATCTCGATCCGGAGCACGACCGCGTGATGATCTGCGGGAGCCCGAGCATGCTGACGGACTTGGTTACGCTGCTCGAGTCGCGCGGCTTCCGCGAAGGTTCGAGCCACGCGCCGGCCGAGTTCACGATCGAACGCGCGTTCGTAGAGCGTTGAGCCCGAGCCGTCGCTGCGCGCTCGACGAACTAACGCGCGCAGTCTGTACGCCGTAGCGCTGAACACGTCAGACGAAGCGCCGAAACACGCCACGTGTCGCAACTAACGCTGGATCATAACCAGACGCGCGCTTTCAGTCCCTAAGCGCGCGTCACTCCGACGCGTTACGACTCGCGAACCCCTGGCTGGTGATGCTTGACTCGGCATCACGCGGTTGGAATACGTGCTCGGGGTAATTCGAAAGAGGGACAGATCGATGAAGCGCAGCAGCGTGATTCTTGCGTTCGCGTTGGCGGGGCTGTTTGCCGCTTGCGGCGGCGACGACAAAGCCGGCACGAAGGACAACTCGCAATCCAAAGCGGGCAGTGGGGGAGGCGACAAGGACACGCTTTCGTGCGGAAGCGCGAAGTGTAAGTTGCCGGAAGGTGTGACCGGTACCCTCTGCTGCAAGGATCAGTTTGCAGCCGTGTGCGGCCTCATGGCGGGTGCAAACTGTCGCGAGATCCCGAAGACGGATGATCGCTGTCCGGCGCCGAAACTCAACGTGATGTTCCCGATGCCCGGAGGCACTGGCAGCGGTATGACCGTGTTCGGCTGCTGCACGAGCGGCAACGAGTGCGGCATCGACTTCGGCGCTGGTTGCCAACCGCGTTCGACAGCGTGTTCGGTGGTCGGGCCCGACCAGGTCGAGAACATCAAGCCGATGACGTGTGAAGGGGAAGAGCTTCCGCTTCCTGACGGCTGCGGCATGAACATGATCCGCATTCCGAACTTTGCAGGTCAGAGCGGCGGTAGCTGACCGACTACGTTGCGGGCTTTGGGCTGCGTTGCGAGTAGTACTCGGCAGCCCAAGCCGCGGCGTACATCGTCGCCGCGATCAGATACAGGAACTTCAAGCCGAACTGCATGCTCGAGTACTCGAGCGCGCCTCCGATCACTACACCGACCAAGTTTGCGCCGAACGCGGAAGCCGCGTCAGGTGCGCGTCGGAACGAGTCGGAGAAGATCAGCGACGCTGCGAACACCGGGGTGCCGATCACGGCCGCAGCCGCGAGCACGCGCAGGCCGAAGCTGAACGGCAACGCTGCGTCGAGTGGCACGAAGTAGAGAGCGATCAAGCTCACGAGAAGCGCGCCGTAGATGGCCTGTTTCGGCAGATTCGGGCGGGCTTGGAGGACGCGATTGCCCAAGTAGATCACGATCAGGATCGCGCTGATGACGATCGCATTGACGAACCAGGTCGCTCCGAACAGCAGCGCAAACTGCGTGATCGCGCGCGTCTCGAGCAGCATGAAGCTCGCGCCGAGCAGCAGAAAGTGCATCAAGCCCGGGTTCGTGCGGTGCGCTCCGAGCGCGCGAATGCACAGCAAGGTCAGCACGATCACGAACGCGAGGACCTCGTAATACAGTGACGGGATGCGCTTCGACGCGAGGTACAAGTGCGGCCAGTCGTCCGTCGCGAGGTCGGTGGTCGCACGCACCGCCTGAAAGTGCGTCGATGGTCCCCAAACCAGCCCGTTTTTGCGTTCCCGCGCGGAGCGCAACGTGCCTTCGGGTGCGAACACGAAGGCGACGCTTCCGTACGGACTGTCTGAGGTCGTGATTAGCGCGGGCTCGCGACCGAACGCTTCAGTCAGCGAC
>Ga0193752_1000868_pt1 | contig 27086 bp, 21 predicted proteins | sample H1c1metaG_FD_144924 | JGI IMG/M metagenome (GOLD analysis project Ga0193752, IMG submission 144924) | Soil microbial communities from a riparian zone of the East river system, Colorado, United States - H1c1 | ecosystem: Environmental > Terrestrial > Soil > Riparian zone | place: USA: East River...
AACCCCATGGCGGCCGCCACCGGGCATCGCATCTGCAACGATTGCATGAAGGCGTGCATTTACCAGAAGCAGGAACCGGTGGATATTCCGCAGGCGGAAACGCGCACACTGAAAGATGTGCTCGAACTGCCGTGGGGCTTTGAGATTTACAGTCTGCTCACGCGCTGGAATCCGCTTAATCTGCGCAGCCCGTATCCGAAAGTGCCCAGCGGCAAACGCGTGTTGGTCGCGGGTATGGGGCCGGCGGGTTTTTCGCTCGCTCATTATTTGATGAACGACGGTCATACGGTTGTTGGCATTGATGGACTGAAAATCGAGCCGCTGCCGGGCAAATTTTCCGGTGTTGACGGCAGCGGGCGACGCACGCCGTTCATGCCGATACGCGATATACGCGACCTTTATGAACGACTCGACGAGCGCATGATGGCCGGCTTCGGCGGGGTCGCGGAATATGGCATTACTGTGCGGTGGGATAAAAACTTTTTAAAAATCATAAGATTACTTCTGGAGCGGCGTGAGCAGTTTGCGCTTTTCGGCGGTGTGCGTTTTGGCGGCACGATTACCGCGGACGAAGCGTTTGCGATGGGTTTTGACCACGTGGCGCTGGCTATCGGTGCGGGGCGGCCGACGGTGCTCGATATGCCCAACGGTCTTGCGCGCGGCGTGCGCACGGCGTCGGATTTTTTAATGGCGTTGCAACTCACGGGCGCCGCGCGCACCGATTCCATCGCTAATATGCAATTGCGTTTGCCGGTGGTCGTCATCGGTGGCGGACTGACGGCGATAGACACCGCAACCGAATCGCTCGCCTATTACCCGTTGCAAGTCGAAAAATTTCTCAAGCGCTACGAAATCATGGCGCGCGAGCATGGCGAAATGGCGGCGCGTCTCGCATGGAACGACGAAGAGCGCGTCATCGCCGATGAATTTCTGGCGCATGCGCATGCGCTGCGCTCGGAACGCATGCGCGCGGTGGCGGAAGCGCGCGAACCGCGCATGGTTGAACTGCTGCAATCGTGGGGGGGCGCGACCATCGCTTATCGCAAGCGCCTGATCGACAGTCCGTCGTACACGCTGAATCACGAAGAGGTGCACAAGGCCCTTGAAGAAGGCATACGCTTCGCTGAAAGTTTAACGCCCACGGGTGTTGAAGTGGACCAATACGGTCATGCGCGTGCGTTAAGGGTGTCGGTGCAACGCCGCGCGGAAGACGGCACAGTGATTGACGGCGGTGAAATCGTGATGCCGGCACGCACCATACTCATCGCTGCCGGCACGCAGCCCAACACCGTGCTTGCGCGCGAAGATGCGGCGCACTTCAAACTCGACGGGCGCTATTTTCAGGCTCATGATGCCACGGGCAATCCCGTACCGGCTGAAAAAGCGATATCGAAACCCAATGAAATCAATGTACTACTATCGAAACAAGCCGATGGTCGCTGCATGAGTTATTTCGGTGACGTGCATCCGTCGTTTTTCGGTAATGTGGTCAAAGCCATCGGCAGCGCAAAGCAGGGGCATCCGGTGGTAAGTAAAGCGCTGCAAGCCATCGAGCCTGCTGCTGCAATGAGCGATGAGACCTTTCTCGCGCGCTTCAATGATGAAATGCGCGCGACAGTGCACGAAGTAAAGCGATTGACGCCGATGATTATCGAAGTTGTGGTGCGCGCACCACTCGCTGCTCGGCGCTTCCAGCCGGGTCAGTTTTACCGTTTGCAGAATTTTGAATCGCGTGCACCGAAAATCGAAAACACGCGCCTGGGCATGGAAGGTCTCGCGCTGACCGGCGCGTGGGTGGATCGCGAACGCGGTTTGATTTCAACGATCGTGCTCGAGATGGGCGGTTCCAGCGACTTGTGCCTGATGCTAAAGCCGGGCGAGCCGGTGATTCTGATGGGGCCGACAGGCACGCCCACTGAAATTCCTGCAGACGAAACCGTCGCCCTCGTGGGCGGCGGCCTGGGCAATGCGGTGTTGTTCTCGATCGGCCAGGCCATGCGCAAGGCAGGTAGCAAGGTGCTGTACTTCGCCGGCTACAAGAAGATGATCGACCGCTACAAGATCGAAGAAATCGAAGCTGCAGCGGACGTGGTGGTGTGGTGCTGCGACGAAGAGCCAGGCTTTACGCCCGCCCGCCCGCAAGACAAGACGTTCGTGGGCAATATCGTGCAGTGTATGCACAGCTACGCCATTGGCGATCTTGGCGTGCAGCCGATTCTTCTGAAAAACGCGGATCGCATCATCGCCATAGGGTCGGATCGCATGATGGCAGCGGTGGCGCGCGCGCGGCACGAAATGCTCAAACCTTTCGTGAAGCCGCATCATTTTGCGATCGGCTCGATCAATTCGCCGATGCAGTGCATGATGAAGGAGATCTGCGCGCAGTGCCTGCAGGCGCATGTCGATCCAAAAACCGGCAAGACGAGTTATGTATTCTCGTGTTTTAATCAGGATCAACCGCTCGACAGCGTAGATTGGAGCAGCCTGAATCAGCGACTGCGGCAAAATTCCGTGCAGGAAAAACTCACTGCGGAGTGGCTGGATCATTGCCTGCTGAAATTGGGTGCACGCGAGATGCAGAGAATATAAGTATTTCATTTTATTCAATAAATATAAGTGAGTCACCATGAAGCTTGGCTTTTTCACCATGCCCATCCATCCGCCGGAGCGCAATTACACGCAGACGCTGAAGGAGGATCGCGAGGCGGTGTTACTCGCGGACAAACTCGGCTACACGGACGCCTTCATCGGCGAGCACACCACGGATATTTGCGAAAACATTCCGTCATGCCTCGCGTTCATCGCCAGCCTTGCGCACGAAACCAAGCAAATAAAACTCGGCAGTGGCACGGTCAACCTGCCGAATAGCCATCCGGCAGCAGTGGCAGCCAATGTCGCGATGATCGATCACATACTCGAAGGCCGTTTTCTGTTCGGCATCGGGCCGGGTGGTTTGCGGTCGGATCAGGAGGTGTTCGGCAACATCAAGAACGACCGTACCAAAATGTTTGTCGAATCGATCAATCAAATACTCGCCATCTGGGAAGGCACGCCGCCGTACGATATCAGTGGCGATTTCTGGAATATCAGCACGCGCGAAACTATGATTCCCGGCGTGGGGCAGGGCGTAATGTTAAAGCCGTACCAACAGCCGCATCCGCCGATCGTGGTGACCGTGGTCGAACCTTATTCCAAAGGCATAGTGGCGGCTGCGCAGCGCGGCTGGAAACCGATTTCCGCGAACTTTTTGCAACCGAACTGGGTGGCCACGCATTTTCCCGGTTATGAGAAAGGCTGCGAAATCGCCGGTCTTAAGGCCGACCGCCAGGACTGGCGCGTGTGTAAAAGCATCTTTGTCGCCGACGACGATGCGACGGCGCAACGCTACGCCAAAACGCGCGAAGGGCCGTACGGTTTTTATTTCTGGAATCTGCTGACCAAGCGTCTCGCACGCGGCAGCGCCAATATATATAAGCCGGATCTGTCGATGCCGGACTCGGCGCTGACCGTGGAATTTTTGCTCGATACGCTGGTGATTGCGGGCAGCGTTAACAGCGTTGTCGATCAACTGCTCAAGTTTCGCGAAACCATCGGCGACTTCGGCACGCTGCTCTATTGCGGCCACGACTGGGTGGACCCGAAATTTGCGCGCCGCTCGATGCAATTGATGGCGGAACAGGTGATGCCGCGGCTCAATGCGGCGTTGAAATAAAAAGTTGTTTAAAAACAAATACTTATGTTAGTAACGCCGGTTACTTGGATATGCCCTTCATCATCTTGGTCATATCCGCAATATTCATGATGCGCCCGCCCATGTTCATGTCACCCGGCTTCATGTTGGCGGGACAGGGGCCAACGAATCTGGATTCCTGAGTGGACGTCGATTCGCTCATGCCGCCCATCGGCGGCGAAAACGTCGCGCGATTTTCGGCACGATAAGCGGCGTCGCCGGTAAACGTTGTGACTGATTGCGACTTCACAGTCGAACCGCCGAAATTGCATTCGGCTTCGCCGATGTATTTGTTGCCGTCGCGGCGCATGATGTTCTTGCTGCACTTCGCGCCCATGTTCTGGCCGAACGCCATCATGTCTTTCTGAAAGGCCTCGTTGACGCACATGCTGGTTTTGGAGGTGTGCGCCGGCGCGCCCTTTGCGCCCCCCGTGGCGGTGGTGGATTCCCACAGGCCAGGCTTCATTTTGGGCAGCTCCTGAGCGACCGCCGTGGCAGCGAGCATGGCGCCGACAATCATCAGGGTGCAACGTTTCATGATTTGTCCTTTTGAGAATTAAATGGCAAACAGATCGGTGAATTCATGTACCGGCGTCGCTTCAAGTTTTTTCTGGTCTTTGCACAGGTTGTAGATGGCGCCGCGTTGCTTTTCGGGAAAGCGCCGCGCGAGATTGGTTCTGAATTTTGCTTCCAGCAGCGGGATGCCGTCTTTGCGGCGGCGGCGATGTCCGATCGGGTATTCGACGGCGACGTTGGCGGTTTTGCTGCCGTCCTTGAAGAACACCTGTATGGCGTTGGCAATCGAGCGTTTTTTCGGATCGAGATAATCGCGCGTCCACTGCTTGTTTTCCACGCACTCCATTTTGTCGCGCAAGGCGTCCACGCGTGGATCGCGCGCCACTTCATCCTCGTAATCGGCTGCGGTCAGATTGCCTTTGATGAGGCCGATGGCCGACATGTACTGAATGCAGTGATCACGGTCGGCCGGATTGTTGAGCGGGCCTTTTTTGTCGATGATGCGAATCGCTGATTCGTGCGTGGTGATGACGATTTTTTTGATGTCGTTCAGGCGGTGTTTGATATCGGCGTGCAGCTTTACCGCGCATTCCACGGCGGTTTGCGCGTGAAATTCCGCCGGGAAGGAAATCTTGAACAACACATTTTCCATCACGTAAGAACCATAGCCCTGGGTGAACTTGAACGGCTGGCCTTTGAACAGCACATCGTAAAAGCCCCAGGTCTTGGCGGTGAGCGCGCAGGGATAACCCATCTCACCCTTCAGCGCCATCAACGCAAGGCGCACGCCGCGGCTGGTGGCGTCGCCCGCCGCCCATGACTTGCGCGAGCCTGCTTGCGGTGTATGCCGGTACGCGCGCAGCGACTGGCCGTCGATCCAGGCGTTCGATACCGCGTTGACGATTTCGTCGTGATTGCAGCCGAGCATATTGGCCACTACCGCGGTAGACGCAACCTTGACCAAAACGACGTGATCGAGGCCGACACGATTGAAGCTGTTCTCCAGCGCGATCACGCCTTGAATCTCGTGTGCCTTGATCATGCCGGTCAGCACGTCGCGCATGGTGAGCGGTTTCTTGCCCGCGGCAACCGCGTTGCGCGACAGCCAATCGGCTGCGGCCAGAATGCCGCCCAAATTGTCTGAAGGATGGCCCCATTCAGCGGCGAGCCAGGTGTCGTTGAAATCCAGCCAGCGGATCATGCAGCCGATATTGAAAGCCGCGCTGACCGGGTCGAGCTGATATGACGTGCCTGGCACCCTGGCCCCGTTGGGGACAACAGTGCCAGGGACTATCGGCCCCATCAGCTTGGTGCACGCAGGATAGGACAGGGCTTCGAAGCCGCAGCCCAATGTATCCATTAAACACAGCCGTGCGGTGCTGTAGGCCTCAGCGCTTTTGACAACATATTTTGCCGCATAGTTGGCGATGTCGGTCAGGACTTTGTCGGCTTTGAGGCGGGTGTTGGAAATGGCTGCAGACATTCGTTGCGATTCCTATGTGCGTGGTTTTTATCGTTTTGCCAGCGGCTCGAATTTGCGATTCTCGGGTCCGGTGTAAACCGCTGTCGGCCGGATGAGTTTGTTGTCGACACGCTGCTCCATCACGTGCGCCGCCCAGCCGGCAGTGCGCGAGATCACGAAGATCGGCGTGAACATCAGGGTCGGCACGCCGAGCTTGTTGTACGAAACGGCCGAGAACCAGTCGAGGTTCGCAAACATGGTTTTCTCGCGCATCATCACCGCTTCGATACGGTCGGCGATGTCGAACATTTTCATGTCGCCGGTGTCCTGCGAGAGCTTGCGCGCGACTTCCTTGATGATCTTGTTGCGCGGATCGGCCACGGTGTACACCGCGTGGCCGAAGCCGATGATGGTTTCCTTGTTGCGCACACGGTTGACGATGTCGGCTTCGGCGTCGTCAGGCGTTTCGTAACGGTTCATTACTTCGAAGCCGACTTCGTTGGCGCCGCCGTGCTTGGGGCCGCGCAGCGCACCGATGCCGCCGACGATTGCAGAATGCATGTCCGCGCCGGTGCCCGCAACCACGCGGCAGGCGAAGGTGGACGCATTGAATTCATGCTCGGCGTAAAGATTGAGCGAGGTGTGCATGGCGCGCACCGCGGGCGCCTGCGGCGCCGCGCCGTGCAGCAGATGCAGAAAATGGCCGCCGATGGAATCGTCGTCGGTTTCCACTTCGATGCGCTTGCCGTTAGTGCTGTAGTGATACCAGTAGAGCAGCATCGAGCCGAACGATGCTATCAAACGGTCGGCAATATCGCGCGCGCCGGGCACGTTGTGATCTTCTTTCTCCGGCAGCGTGCAGCCCAGCGCCGAGCATCCGGTGCGCATCACGTCCATCGGGTGCGCGGCGGCGGGCAGGGCCTCCAGTACCCGCTTTACAGTTTGAGGCAACCCGCGCAGCGTTTTGAGTTTGGCTTTATAGTTGGCGAGCTCGGCGGCGTTGGGCAGTTTGCCGTGAATCAGCAGATACGCCACTTCTTCGTACTCGCAGGTTTCCGCAATGTCATAGATGTCATAGCCGCAATAATGCAAATCATTGCCGCTGCGCCCCACCGTACACAGCGCAGTGCTGCCGGCGGCAATGCCCGATAAGGCAACGCCCTTTTTTGCACGCACAATCGGCGTATCGTTGCTGCTCATGTTATTTGCTCCTGTGGTCTCTCTCGTCTTAAAAATAGCTCAGGACTATCTGCTATTGGCTTTCAACGTCCTGAATGACCGCCACCCAACAAAAAAGCGGACAATATCGGCATGTCCGCTTTATTGTTTAAAAACAAATACTTAGCTTAATAGATGTTTAATCGCGTCACGCTCTTCCGTGAGTTCTTTAAGCGTGGCTTGCATGCGGCCGCGACTGAAATCGCTGACGTCCAGACCTTTGACGATTTCGAACTTGCCGTTCTTGCACGTGGCCGGATAGCCGTACATCACGCCTTCAGCGATGCCATAACTGCCGTCGCTTGCCAGACCCATGCTCACCCAGTCGCCGTCGCGCGTGCCGAACGTCCAATCGCGCACGTGTTCGATAGCCGCGTTCGCAGCACTCGCCGCTGACGACAACCCGCGCGCATCGATGATCGCGGCACCGCGTTTTTGGATGGTGGGGATGAAATCATCTTCCAGCCATTTTTGGTCGTTGATCATCGGCCACACTTTTTTGCCGTCAACTTCGGCAGTAAAAACGTCCGGATATTGCGTTGAGGAATGATTGCCCCACACATGCAGTTTTTTCACGCTGGCCACCGGCTTGCCCACTTTTTGCGCCACCTGCGTCAGCGAGCGGTTGTGATCCAAACGCATCATGGCAGTAAAGTTCGACGGCTTAAGCCCTGGCGCGTTTTTCATCGCGATCAGGCAGTTGGTGTTGGCGGGGTTGCCCACTACCAGCACTTTGACGTCGCGGCTGGCGTGGTCCGATAGTGCTTTGCCTTGCGGGCCGAAAATTTTGCCGTTGGCTTCGAGAAGATCCTTGCGCTCCATGCCGGGGCCGCGCGGACGTGCGCCGACCAGCAGCGCGACTTCGACGTCCTTGAATGCTACGTTGGGATCAGAGGCCGGAATCATGCTGTGCAGCAACGGGAACGCGCAGTCGTCGAGTTCCATCATCACGCCCTTTAAAGCCTTTTGCGCTTTTTCGTCGGGAATTTCGAGCATTTGCAGGATGACGGGCTGGTCTTTGCCCAGCATTTCGCCACTGGCGATCCTGAACAACAGGCTATAGCCGATCTGGCCAGCGGCGCCGGTGACCGCGACGCGCATGGGGTTTTTCATGGTGGAGCTCCTGGATTTCGGGTCTTAAAAAGTTAGGTAAAGCGCGACTTAACACGCCAAAGTAAGCGCAAAAATGGCTTTGCACGCGAGAGGGCTGATGATAGCCAAGCCCTTCTGCCGGGTCAACTTTGCACACGCAGCGCCGCACCTTTTGAGGGCAGCAACAGCCTCTTGATTGTTTTGCCCAATCAGTGGAATAGCGTGGAGCGCGCGCGGCTACTCTGCTGTTCCGCAACATGCGGAAAGCTGGTAAAATTTTTCAGTTTGCTTGGGTGTTGCTTTTGAACGCAACGCTTCTTGTTTTTCCGTATGCGCAGGCTGCCAGTCCCGTTTTCGTCAATCTCGACCCTCGAAAGTAGTCACTTGATGCCCACGAGCCGTCCAAAACACTTGAATTTGATGCAGATACGATTGCCGCTGCCGGCATTCGTATCCATATTGCACCGGGCTAGCGGTGCGTTGCTGTTCCTGATGCTCCCCGTGCTGCTGTGTTTGCTCGGCGCCAGCCTGGAATCGCCGCAATCGTTTAATGTGTTCAAGACGTGGGTGGCTCATCCGCTGACAAAAATTGTGTTGCTGGGCTTATTGTGGGCGTACCTGCACCACTTCTGCGCAGGTATCCGGCATTTGGCGATGGATATGCACAAAGGGCTGGAACTCGAAACAGCGCGCGCGACCAGCTATGCCGTGCTGGGCGTCAGCCTGGTGCTGACGGCATTGATTGGGGTGAAGCTATGGTAAAGCGCGAAGTCATCGGCGCCCATTACGGCCTGCGCGACTGGTTGGCGCAAAGAGTTACCGCGGTAGTGATGGTGATTTACAGCGTGCTGTTTGTAGTAATGCTGCTCAAACTGCCGCAATTCGATTTCCCCAGCTGGAAAGCGATGTGGACAGCATCGTGGATGCGTTACGCCACCTTATTGTTTTTATTGAGCTTATTGCTACATGCCTGGATCGGCATGCGTAATATTTTCATGGATTACATTAAGAACACCGGCGTGCGTTTGACCTTGTATGTGCTGGTGATTCTCGCTCTTGTCGCATACGGCGCCTGGGCTGTGCAGATTCTGTGGGGTAGGTAATGGCTATTCGTAATATTGCCCGAAGACAATTTGATGCAGTGGTAGTCGGCGCAGGCGGTTCCGGATTGCGCGCCGCGCTGCAACTGGCGGAATCCAATCTTAAGGTAGCCGTGTTGTCAAAAGTGTTTCCAACGCGTTCGCACACAGTGGCGGCGCAGGGCGGCGTATCGGCATCGCTCGGCAATGAAGAGCCGGATAACTGGCACTGGCACATGTACGACACCGTTAAAGGGTCGGATTACCTTGGCGACCAGGATGCGATCGAATTCATGTGCCGTAAGGCGTGCGACGCGGTGGTGGAATTGGAGCACTACGGCATGCCGTTCGACCGCCTCGACAACGGCAAGATTTACCAACGCCCGTTCGGCGGCCATACCAGCAACTACGGCGAGCGTGCCATCAAGCGCGCATGCGCGGCGGCCGACCGTACGGGCCATGCGATGCTGCACACGCTGTATCAGCGCAACGTGCGCGCACGCACGCAATTTTTCGTGGAGTGGATGGCGCTCGATTTGATCCGCAACCAGCAGGGTGATGTGCTGGGCGTGGTCGCGCTGGAAATGGAAACCGGCGAAGTCATGATACTGCAGGCCAAAGCCACGTTGCTGGCTACGGGCGGGGCTGGACGGATTTACTCGGCCAGCACCAATGCGTTCATCAATACCGGTGATGGCCTGGGTATGGCGGCGCGCGCGGGAATCCCGCTGGAGGACATGGAGTTCTGGCAGTTTCACCCGACAGGTGTTGCCGGCGCAGGCGTACTGATCACCGAAGGTGTGCGCGGCGAGGGCGGTTTCCTGTTGAACAAAAACGGCGAGCGCTTTATGGAGCGTTACGCACCCACGGTTAAAGACCTCGCCAGCCGCGATGTGGTGTCACGTGCGATGGCGACTGAAATCAAGGAAGGCCGCGGGGCGGGCAAGGACGGCGAATATATATTGCTGAAGCTCGACCATCTGGGTGCCGATGTGATCGACAAGCGTCTGCCGGGTATACGCGAGATTGCAAAAAAATTCGCCAACGTTGATCCTGCGACAGATCCCATTCCCGTGGTGCCGACCTGCCATTATCAAATGGGGGGCGTGCCGACGAACGTGCAAGGACAAGCGGTGATGCCGAATGGCAAAGGCGGCGAAAAAATTGTGCGCGGTTTGTATGCCGCAGGCGAGTGCGCTTGCGTATCTGTGCATGGTGCGAATCGGCTCGGCACCAATTCACTGCTGGACTTGCTGGTGTTCGGCAAATCGGCGGGCGAGCAGGTGGTTAAGGACATCGCGGCCGATGTGAACGCTATGCCGGATTTGCCGGATGACGCTGCCGATAAGACGATGGCACGGCTGGCCCGGCTGGATTCTGCAGCTTCCGGCGAAAGAGTCAGCGACGTGGGTGGAGAAATGCGCCGTACCATGCAGTTGCATTGCGGTGTTTTCCGCTTCCCCGATGGCTTGACCGACGGTGTGAGCAAAATGCTGGCGGTGGCCGAGCGTGCCAAGAGCACTTACATTCAGGATAAGAGCAAAGTATTCAACACCGCGCGCGTTGAAGCGCTGGAACTGGATAACCTGATCGAAGTGGCGCTTTCAACGATGATCTCGGCGGAGGCGCGCAAGGAGTCGCGCGGCGCGCATGACCGCAGCGATCACCCGAATCGCGACGACGTAAACTGGATGAAACACACCCTTTGGTTTAAGGAAGGCAACCGGCTTGAGTACAAGCCCGTGCAATTGAAGCCGATGACGGTGGAATCATTTGAGCCCAAGGCGCGTGTCTACTAAAAAAGCACTCATTAGCAAGGACCCGAAATGCGTTTCCAGATTTACCGCTACAACCCCGACGTCGACAGCAAACCGCGCATGCAGTATTACGATGTGGCGATGGAGCCGACCGACCGCATGCTGCTTGATGCGCTGGTGCGCATCAAAGTGGAAGACGACACGTTTTCGTTTCGCCGTTCTTGCCGCGAAGGTGTGTGCGGGTCGGACGCGATGAACATCAATGGCAAGAATGGTCTGGCGTGCATTACCAAGCTCGCCGATTGAAATCCGCCCGTTGCCCGGACTGCCCGTGATCCGCGATCTGATTGTCGATATGTCGCAGTTTTTCAAGCAGTATCATTCAATCAAGCCTTATGTGGTGAACGACACGCCGCCGCCGGAAAAAGAACGCCTGCAGTCGCCGGAAGACCGCGAAGAACTCAACGGTCTGTATGAGTGCATCCTGTGTGCCTGTTGTTCGACTGCGTGCCCGTCGTTCTGGTGGAATCCGGATAAATTTGTGGGTCCTGCAGGCTTGCTGCAGGCCTATCGCTTTATTGCCGATACGCGTGATCAAGCAATCAACGAGCGGCTCGACAACCTGGAAGATCCGTACCGTTTGTTCCGCTGCCATTCGATCATGAATTGCGTGGATGTATGCCCCAAGAATCTGAACCCAACCAAGGCCATCGGTAAAATCAAGGATTTGCTGGTCAAGCGCACGGTGTGACAGGGAGCAAATTTGAGCGAGCCTGATCGTGATACCGAGAGAATCAAGTGGCACTGCCGCCGCGGCTTGCTGGAACTGGATCTGCTGCTGCAACGGTTTGTGGCGCAACGTCTTGGTACACTGAATGCGGGTGAGATTGAAGTGTTCAAGGAACTGCTGGAGTATGAAGACAACGACTTGCTGGATATGATGATGGGCCGTGCCGAGCTTGTGAACACACGCTTGAGCGGGGTTTTGGACATATTGCGTTCCGCATAAAATATTGTTTAAAATCAAATACTTACGTTAACTGACCTTAGCTGGACTTACTTTGGAGAATGGTATGAGCGAGAAACTGGCAACGCTTTCTTTCAGCGACGGTAAGCCTTCGGTGGACTTTCCGATTTATGGCGGCAACGAAGGCCCGGATGTTATTGACGTGCGCAGCCTCTATGGCAAAACCGGCATGTTTACCTACGATCCGGGATTCATGTCCACCGCAAGTTGCCGTTCAGGCATTACTTACATTGATGGCGATGTGGGCATACTGCAGTATCGCGGCTATCCGATTGAACAGCTTGCTGAAACGTGCAGCTTTCTTGAGACTTCCTACTTGATTCTCAACGGCGAGTTGCCCAACAAGGCTCAGCTCGACGAATTCGCAGGCATCGTTACCAAGCACACCATGGTTCACGAGCAGTTGTCGCGCTTTTACAGCGGCTTTCGGCGTGATGCGCACCCGATGGCCGTGATGTGCGGCGTGGTCGGCGCGTTGTCCGCGTTTTACCACGACTCCATTGATATCAACGATGCGAAAAGTCGCGAGATTTCCGCGTTCCGCCTGATTGCCAAACTGCCGACGATCACAGCGATGACGTACAAATACACGACGGGCCAGCCCTTCATGTATCCGAAGAACAATCTATCGTATGTCGAAAATTTTCTCTACATGACCTTCGGCACGCCCTGCGAAGAGTGGAAGCCCAATCCCATTTTGACGCGCGCCATGGAGCGTATTCTGATTTTGCACATTGATCACGAGCAAAACGCGTCAACCTCGACCGTGCGACTGGCGGGATCCACCGGAGCGAATCCGTTTGCCTGTATTTCTGCCGGCATTGCCGCGCTGTGGGGACCGGCGCATGGTGGCGCCAATGAGGCGGTATTGAAGATGCTTGCCAGCATCGGCGATGTAAAGAATATTCCTGCCTTTCTTCACAAAGTCAAGGTGCAGGAGGACCACACTATGCTGATGGGTTTTGGTCACCGGGTTTACAAGAACTACGATCCGCGTGCCAAGCTGATCCAGAAGACTTGCCATGAGGTTTTGGAATCCCTGGATCTCAAGGACGACAAGCTGTTCAAGCTGGCGATGGCACTGGAAAAAGTAGCGCTGGAAGACGAATACTTTATCAAGCGCAAGCTTTATCCGAACGTCGATTTCTACTCCGGTATCGTCTATAAAGCGCTGAATATTCCGGTGCCGATGTTCACCGCGATTTTCGCGCTCGCGCGCACCGTGGGCTGGATTGCGCAGTGGAACGAAATGCTGGGCGACAAGGATGCCAAGATCGGCCGTCCGCGCCAGTTGTTTACCGGTGCGGCGCGGCGAGATTTTGTGCCAATGACCAAGAGAAAATAATGAGCCGGGAGCGACGCTGACTGCTGATCCTGCGTGCTTCCAACTCTGAACTCTCAACTCTAAACGGCATCAAAGAGGCGCCATCATGATGAAAGAGTTCCTGGGTAACTCCTACCTCTACGGGGCCAACGCGCCGTTTATCGAAGCGTTGTACGAATCGTATCTCGCCGATCCGCAGTCGGTGGAGCCGCGTTGGCGCGGGTACTTCGACGAACTGCAAAAGCTCGACGATGGGCCGCGCGATGTCTCGCATAGTGAGGTGCAGCAACGCTTTGCTGCGCTGGCGAAAGAGAGTCGTTCCGCTGCAACACCGTCCGCTGGCAGTTTTCAAAAACAGTTTTCTGTTTTACAGCTCATTACGGCGTACCGTTTTCAGGGCTGCCGTGTCGCTGAAGTGGATCCGATCAAGCTGATCCCGAGGCCGGTGATTCCTGAACTGGATCCAACGTTTTACGGCCTGGGCGAAACCGACTTTGATACCGTCTTCAATACGGGAACTCTGCACGGCCCGTCGCAGGCTACGCTGCGCGATATTTTGCAGCGTCTGAAGGATACCTATTGCCGTAGCATCGGCGCCGAGATCATGTACATCTCGGATATTCCGCAAAAGCGCTGGTTGCTGGAACGCTTTGAACCTTCGCTTGCACGTCCAGCCTACGATGTTCAGTATAAAAAGCATCTGCTGGAACGTTTGACGGCTGCTGAAACGCTGGAAAAATATCTCAACGCCAAATACGTGGGACAAACGCGATTTTCTCTCGAAGGCGGCGATGCGCTGATTCCACTGCTGGACAATCTATTGCAACGTGCGGGCGCAGCAGGTGTACAAGAACTCGTCATTGGCATGGCGCACCGCGGGCGGCTCAACGTGCTCGTGAACACGCTGGGCAAAATGCCCAAGGATTTGTTTTCGTCGTTCGAAGGCAAGCAAAACCCTGAAGTGCTGGCCGGCGACGTCAAGTATCACGACGGCCAGTCATCCAACATCATGACGCCCGGCGGGCCGATGCATGCGATGCTGGCATTTAATCCGTCGCATCTGGAGATCGTCAATCCGGTGGTCGAAGGCTCGGTGCGTGCGCGCCAGCACCGGCGCAAGGATCACATCGGCGATCAAGTATTGCCTGTGGTGATTCACGGCGACGCGTCGATGGCAGGACAGGGCGTGGTGATGGAAACCCTGAACCTCGCGCAGACGCGCGGCTATGGTACCGGCGGAACGGTGCACATCGTGATCAATAACCAGATCGGCTTTACAACGTCCGACCCGCGCGATTCGCGCTCGACATTGTATTGCTCCGACATCGCCAAGATGCTTGAAGTGCCGATCTTTCACGTCAACGGCGACGATCCGGAAGCGGTGTGTTTCGTGACGGAAATCGCGCTCGATTACCGTATGAAATTCCATAAGGACGCGGTGATCGATCTGGTGTGCTATCGCAGGCTCGGTCACAACGAGCAGGACGAGCCGATGGTGACGCAGCCGTTGATGTACAAACGCATCCATCCGCATCCTGCACCGCGCAAGGTATACGCGGAGCGGCTGGCGCGCGAAGGTGTGGTGAGCGAAGCGGAGGCCGATGCCGCGGTAGCCACATGCCGTGATGCGCTGGATCGCGGCTACCACACCAATCAAACCATACTGTCCAATTACAAGCCGCCGTTCGAGGCCAACTGGGCGCCGTATAAAGACGCGAAGTGGAACGAAAAAGACGACACGCGCCTGCCACTGGAAACGTTGCAGATGCTGGCGCGAAAAATTTGTGAAGTGCCTGCGAATTTTCAATTACATCCGCGCGTTGAAAAAATCATGCAGGATCGGCGGCTGATGGCTGAGGGCAAGTTGCCGCTCGACTGGGGTATGGCCGAATCGCTGGCGTATGCGACGCTGTTGCACGAGGGTTATTCAATACGCCTCTCCGGACAGGACATCGGGCGCGGCACGTTTTTTCACCGGCACGCGGTGTTGCACGATCAGAATCGCGAGCGCTGGGATCAGGGTGTGCATATTCCGTTGCAGCATCTGGGACCCAATCAAGGCGACTTTGGCGTTATCGATTCCGTGCTGTCCGAAGAAGCCGTGCTGGGCTTTGAATACGGCTATGCCACTGCAGGCCCGAATGATCTGGTGATCTGGGAAGCGCAGTACGGCGACTTTGCCAACGGCGCGCAGGTGGTTATTGACCAGTTCATTGCGTCGGGCGAAGTGAAGTGGGGACGCCTGTGCGGGCTCACCATGATGTTGCCGCATGGTTACGAAGGTGCCGGGCCGGAACATTCTTCGGCGCGTATCGAGCGCTTCCTGCAATTGTGCTCGGACTACAACATGCAGATCTGTGTGCCGGCAACGCCGGTGCAAATGTATTACCTGTTGCGGCGTCAGATGATTCGTCCTTTTCGCAAGCCGCTGGTGATCTTCTCGCCCAAGAGTTTGTTGCGGCACAAGGAATCGGTATCGCCGCTGGAGGAATTCGCCAGTGACAAATTCCGCCCGGTGAATGAGGATTGGGAAGAGCAGGAAATCAATCCGGATAAAGTGCAGCGCGTTATTCTGTGCAGCGGCAAAGTGTTTTATGATCTGCGCGCCGAGCGCCGTACACGCGGTATTCGTGATCTGCCACTGGTGCGCATCGCACAGCTTTATCCGTTTTCGCACGACGATTTCCGTGCAATTATCGTACGCTATAAAAATGCGGCGGAGATCGTATGGTGTCAGGAAGAGCCGCGCAATCAGGGTGCGTGGCGGCATATACAGCACTACTTGATACGCAACCTTTTGCCGCACCAAAAGATTTTTTATGCGGGACGAGAGTCATCGGCAGCTCCCGCGGCGGGTTACAAATCGCTGCACGACAAGCAACAGAAAGAGTTGGTAAACCAGGCGCTGACCCTATCCGGCGGCAGCGAGCCGGTCAGTGTCACGCACCAGCCACGCCCGCTATCAGCGGGTGAAGAAAATTAACAATAAAAACAAATACTTACGGTGATTCCATGATAGTCGAAGTTAAAGTGCCACAGCTTTCCGAGTCTGTCGCCGAAGCCACTCTGGTGAGTTGGCACAAGAAGGCGGGCGAGTTGGTGAAGCGTGATGAAAACCTGGTCGATATCGAGACGGACAAGGTTGTGCTGGAGACGCCGGCGCCTGCGGCGGGCGTGCTGATAAAAATCGTCAAGCCCGATGGCAGCACGGTGGCCAGCAAAGAACTCATTGCGCAAATCGACACCGAAGCAACAGCGACGGTAAGCGCCGCGAATGCTGCGCCCGCCGCTGCAGTCGCAGCGAAGCCGGAAGCACCCGCTTCGCAGGCGCCCGCAATGCCGGCCGCGCAAAAGGTCGCGGCGGAAAACAAGGTGGATACCGCCGCAATCAGCGGCAGCGGACGCGGCGGGCGCGTGACCAAGGGTGATGTACTGGATGCGCTCAAAACGGGCGGAGAAGCAGCGGTTAAAGCACCTGCGCAAGCAGCGCCTGCGCCGCGCGCGGCCGCACCCAGTGTCGACTTAAGTGCCCTGGGGGATCGTCCAGAGCAGCGCGTGCCGATGTCGCGTCTGCGCGCGCGCGTGGCCGAGCGTTTGATCCAGTCGCAATCCACCGCGGCGATTCTGACCACGTTCAACGAAGTGAACATGCAGCCGGTGATCGACCTGCGCAACCGTTACAAAGACAAGTTCGAAAAGGAACACGGCGTCAAATTGGGTTTCATGTCGTTTTTTGTCAAAGCCGCGGTCTACGCGCTGAAGAAATTCCCTTTGGTCAATGCGTCTGTCGACGGCAATGACATTGTCTATCACGGCTACTACGACATCGGCGTGGCCGTTGGCAGTCCGCGCGGGCTGGTGGTGCCGATCGTTCGCAATGCCGATCAATTGACCCTGGCCGCGATTGAAAAAACCATTGCCGATTTCGGCAAGCGCGCACAGGAAGGCAAACTCACAATAGAAGAACTCACCGGCGGCACGTTTTCCATTTCCAATGGCGGCGTGTTCGGTTCGATGCTGTCGACACCCATCATCAATCCGCCGCAGAGCGCGATTCTTGGCGTGCACGCGACCAAGGAACGCGCGGTCGTCGAGAACGGCCAAATCGTGATTCGCCCGATGAATTACTTCGCGCTGTCTTACGATCATCGTATTATCGATGGCCGCGAAGCCGTGCTGTCGCTGGTGGCGATGAAAGACGCGCTGGAAGATCCGGCGCGTATCTTGCTGGATATCTGATATGGCTGAACCTGCAAAAAACTTTGATGTCGTCGTAATCGGCGCTGGCCCGGGCGGTTATATTGCTGCTATCCGGGCAGCGCAACTGGGAATGCAAGTCGCGTGCATCGATGACTGGCAGACGGCCGATGGAAAACCTGCGCCGGGCGGAACTTGCACCAACGTCGGCTGCATTCCATCCAAGGCTCTGCTGCAGTCGTCAGAGAACTACGATCACGCAGCGCATGCGTTTGCCGATCACGGTATCAAGGTGGGCAGCCTTGGCATGGATATTGCGCAAATGCTCAAGCGCAAAGACAAAGTGGTCAGGCAAAACAACGACGGCATACTTTATCTTTTTAAAAAGAACAAGGTCACCTTCTTTCACGGCAAGGGCGCGTTCGCCGGCGGCGCAGCTGATGCGTGGCAAATCAAGGTCAGCGGCAAGGCCGAAGCAACACTGATTGCAAAGCACGTGATCGTTGCGACGGGTTCCAGTCCGCGCGCATTGCCTGGCGCGCCGTTCGACAACAAAATGATTCTCGATAACGCTGGCGCGCTGTCGATTGCGCACGTGCCCAAGCGCCTCGGTGTCATCGGCGCGGGTGTGATCGGCCTGGAGATGGGCAGCGTGTGGCGCCGCCTGGGCGCCGATGTCACAGTGCTTGAAGCGCTGCCCGCTTTTTTGGGGGCGGCTGATGACGCTGTCGCCAAAGAAGCGCAAAAAATATTTGTAAAACAGGGGCTCGCAATCCATACCGGCGTAAAAGTCGCCAGCGTTAAATCAGGCAAAGAAGTAACGGTGGATTACATCGACAGCGCGGGCAAAGCACAAACGCTGACGGTTGATACGCTCATCGTTTCCATCGGACGCGTGCCGCATACCGACGGACTTAACGCAGCAACAGCAGGCCTCAAGCTCGACGAGCGCGGCTTTGTTGCGGTGGACGATCATTGCAAAACTAATCTTCCCGGCGTGTGGGCGGTCGGCGATGTGGTGCGCGGCCCGATGCTTGCGCACAAAGCCGAAGAAGAAGGCGTCGCGGTCGCGCAGCGCATCGCCGGCAAGTATGGTCATGTTGATTTCAATACCGTGCCATGGGTGATCTACACCTCGCCGGAAATAGCCTGGGTCGGTAAAACCGAGCAGCAGATCAAGGCCGAAGGCATCGAATATCGCACGGGCTCGTTTCCGTTCATGGCTAACGGCCGTGCGCGCGCACTGGGCGATACGACAGGCTTCGTCAAATTCATCGCTGACAAAAAGAATGACCGCATCCTGGGTGTACATATCATCGGCCCGATGGCTTCCGAACTCATTGCGGAAGCGGTGGTGGCCATGGAATTTGGCGCGTCTTCCGAAGATATTGCAATGATTTGTCACGCGCATCCGTCATTGTCCGAAGCGATGAAAGAGGCTGCGCTGGCGGTGGATGGCAGAACCTTAAATCTGTGAACGACGCCACGCCTTCCGCACAAAGCATTCAATACGGCCACACCACCCTAACCCGCGACAGCGCGGACGCGGCACAGTGGATCACCCAGCACGCCGCTGAACACGGCTTTATGCTGGATGCGTCGCAACTCAAAGCCGTAGCGTATCTGGAAAGACTCTATGAAGACCTGATCGGCCTCGAAAAAATGGAGTCCCTGTTAGTGCGCCTGCTGGCGCGCAAACGCGTGGTGAAGGGGCTGTATCTGTGGGGCGGTGTCGGGCGCGGCAAGAGTTTTCTGATGGACAGCTTTTTCAACTGCGCGCCGGTGGCGCGCAAACGGCGCATCCATTTTCACCGCTTCATGCAGGAAGTGCATCAGCGCATGAATGCGCTCACCGGCCAGGCCGAGCCTTTGGCGGGTGTAGCGCGCGATATAGCCAAAGATGCCCGGCTGTTATGTCTGGACGAGTTCCATATCACCGACATCACCGACGCCATGCTGATGCGCAAGCTGCTGGAAGGCCTGATGGAGCAAGGCGTGGTGGTGTTGACCACGTCGAATTTCGAGCCGGACGCGCTGTATCTGCATGGCCTGCAGCGCGATCAGTTCATGCCTGCCATAGCCTTACTCAAGAAAAACTTCGATATCGTGAATGTCGATGACGGTACGGATTATCGTCTGCGTGAGCTGGAAAAAGCCGGCGTTTATCACACGGGCGCCGACGCAGAAGAACGCATGGCGCGTGAATTTGTCGCCATTGCGAGGCACAACGCTGCGGATGCAACCGAACTGGAGATCGCAGGGCGTACTATTCCCGTACGGCGTCAGGCACGCGACATCGTGTGGTTCGATTTTGCGGCGCTGTGCGATGGCCCGCGCGGCAAGCCCGATTACATCGAGCTTTCCAAAAACTATCACACCGTACTGGTCTCGAACGTGCCGCGCTTCGGCGCAGGCATGGCGGACAAGCTCCGTCGCTTTGTGTGGATGGTCGATGAGTTTTATGACCGGCGTGTCAAGCTCATACTGTCGGCCAGCGTGCCGATCGAGGAGCTGATACTTCAAGCCGATGCTGCGGATGCGTTTCAGGCGAATCTTAATGCATCATTGAAAGACAGATTGGTCAGCCGTCTGACCGAAATGCAATCACACGACTATCTGGCGCAACCCCACCTGCCCTAGCACCATGGAGAAATGCCATGAAAAATTTCAGAGCGTACAGGATATTTAATGAAAACAATAAGGTAGCAGGGCGTATTACTGAATTAACGCTGGACGACTTAATGCCCGGCGAAGTGGTTTTCAAGAATGCTTATTCCAGCATCAATTACAAAGACGCGCTTGCGGCCACTGGCGCCGGCGGAAAAGTCATCCGTAATTATCCACTGGTCGGCGGCATCGATGCTGCAGGCGTGGTGGTTGCTTCGAGCGACACGCGTTTCAAGGCTGGCGACGACGTAATTTGCACCAGCTACGATTTTGGCGTGGCGCACGACGGCGGATTTGCGGAATACTGCCGTGTGCCCGCGAATTGGCTGGTGCCTTTGCCCCAAGGGCTGTCATTGTTTGAAGCCATGACGCTCGGCACCGCGGGTTTTACTGGAGGACTTGCCGTTGAACTGCTCGAATTGAATGGATTGACGCCGGAAAATGGCAGGGTCCTGGTCAATGGCGCTACTGGCGGTGTGGCAAGCCTCGCCATCGACATGCTGGCCGGCAAAGGTTATGACGTCACGGCATTGACCGGCAAGGACAATGAACATACTTTTCTGCAAAAACTGGGCGCGAAAGAGATCCTGGCGCGCAACGACATGGAGATGGGCACGCGACCACTGGAAAAATCGTTATGGGCGGCAGCCTTTGATTCGGTGGGCGGTGATCAATTGTCGTGGCTGACGCGCACGATGAACCAGAACGGTTTGATCGCGAGCTTCGGCAATGCCGGCGGCATAGAGCTTAAAACCAATGTGCTGCCGTTCATCTTGCGCGGGGTGCGCTTGATCGGCGTCGATTCGGCGGCCACGCCCATGCCGTTGCGGCGCAAAGTCTGGCAGCGGCTGGCGACTGATCTTAAACCGCGTCATCTCGCCGACATCGCAAATCCCATAACGCTAAGCGACTTGGGTGCATACTTCGACAGGATGCTCAAGGGCGGCATACGCGGGAGGGCCGTGGTCAGGATTTCGTAAGTGCTGGTGTGGAAAATGCGCGGATAATCCGCACATCGGAGGGGGATGCATGGGTGTCTACCAGGAATTCCACAAGCGTTCGCTCAACGACCGTGATGCGTTCTGGGCCGAGCAGGCAGCCCTGATCGAATGGCACAAACCGTTCACCCAGGTTTGCGATTTTAGCCGTCCGCCCTTCGTTAAATGGTTTGCGGGAGGTGAAACCAATCTCTGTCATAACGCGATAGACCGCCATCTCGCCGCGCGCGGCGATCAACAGGCGCTGATTTATATTTCAACCGAGACTGGGCAGGAAAAAACCTACACCTATCGCGAGTTGTATAAAGAGGTCAATCGTGCCGCGGCCATGCTCACCACGCTGGGCGTCACCAGGGGCGAGCGCGTGCTGATCTACATGCCGATGATCGCCGAAGCGGTGTTTGCCATGCTTGCGTGTGCGCGCGTGGGTGCGATTCATTCGGTCGTATTCGGCGGGTTTGCCGCCGCGAGTCTGGCCACACGCATAGACGACGCCAGGCCCGCATTGATGATCACGTCGGATGCCGGGATGCGCGGGGGGCGCGCCATTCCCTATAAGCCTCTGGTGGATGAAGCGCTGCGGCTTGCCCGGCACCCGCCGCGCAATGTGATTGTGGTCAATCGCGGCATCGACAAGGATTTTCAGCCCGTCGCCGGTCGCGATCTGGATTATGCGACATTGCGCCGCGCACACGCGAACGTGAACACGCCGGTGAGCTGGCTGGAATCCAGTGATCCCTCTTACATTTTGTACACCTCTGGCACCACGGGCCGGCCCAAAGGCGTGCAACGCGACACCGGTGGTTATGCGGTGGCGCTGGCAGCATCGATGAAGCACATCTACTGCGGCAACGCAGGCGAGACGATGTTCACCACCTCCGACATCGGCTGGGTGGTGGGGCACTCGTACATCGTATATGCGCCGCTGATCGCGGGCATGACCACCATACTTTACGAAGGCTTGCCGATTCGTCCCGATGCCGGTATCTGGTGGAAGATTGCCGCGAAGCACAAGGTGACGGTGATGTTCTCGTCTCCTACGGCTGCGCGCGTACTGAAAAAACAGGATCCTGCCTACCTGAGTAAATACGATCTGTCGTCACTGCGTCATTTATTTCTTGCCGGAGAACCGCTGGACGAATCCACGCACCGCTGGATCGCCGACGCGCTGCAAAAACCGGTGATCGACCATTATTGGCAGACCGAAACCGGCTGGCCGATTTTGTCGGCGGTGCATGGCGTTGAGAAAACGCCGGTTAAGCTCGGCACGCCCAGTTTTCCGGTGTACGGCTATGACCTGAAAATCCTGCGCGAATCCGATGCCAGCGAAGCTGCGCCGGACGAAAAAGGCGTGGTCGCCATAGTCCCGCCGCTGCCGCCGGGTTGCATGACCACGGTGTGGGGCGACGACGAACGCTTTGTGAACACGTATTTCACAAGTTTCCGGTCAAAACAGGTGTATTCAACCTTTGACTGGGGCATACGCGACAAGGACGGCTATCACTTCATATTGGGTCGCACCGATGATGTGATCAATGTCGCAGGCCATCGCCTGGGCACGAGGGAAATCGAAGAAGCGGTGCAATCGCACGCAAATATTGCGGAGGCCGCTGTCGTTGGCGTCGCTCATGCCATCAAAGGGCAGATGCCGCTGGCATTCGCAGTAGTGAAAGATGCCGCGAAAATCGCAACGGTGGAACTCAAAGCCGCGCACGAAAAAGAAGTCATGGAAGCGGTAGACAAACAACTCGGTGCCATCGCTCGTCCGTCACGCGTGCACTTTGTGTCATTGCTGCCGAAGACGCGTTCCGGAAAGTTGCTGCGGCGCGCAATTCAGGCGCTGGCTGAAGGGCGAGACCCCGGCGACCTCACCACCATCGAAGATGCAGCGGCGCTGGAGCAAATACGCTCGGCGCTATCCGGTTAGCCTTACGGGTTTACCCGTCTCTATCGAGGTGGTGATCGCCTCGAATGCGCCGATGGTGTTGACGATTTCGTCCGGCGTGATGGGGTAGGGCGCCGTGCCGGCGACGGCATCGGCGAACCCGTTAAATTCCGCCAGCAGCGAATCGATTTTTGGAAATTCCTTGCGCTCGGTTTTACCGCCCGAGATGCGCGTGATGCATTCGGTTTCGCCCAGCGCTTCCGCCGAACCTTGATCACCGAATACCTGCATGCGCCAGTAAAACGGTGAGGGACGTACCGCGCCCAGAAAACCGCTCACCCCATTGGCGAATCGAAACAATACCGAAATGGTATCCAGTGGATTGTGTCCCGCGCGCGTGGAAATAAACTGCGTGCTGACCTCCGCGGCAGGGCCGGCAAGATTGGTGAAGGCGTCGAGAATATGAATGCCGGTACCGGTCATGCCCGCGCCGGGTGTTTCGCTCGGCAAATCGCGCCACGGCGCAAAAAAGTTGCTGGAGTTTTCGTTGCTGTAGTGGCCTTCGATGTGCAGCACACGGCCCAGCATGCCGCTGGCGACGACTTTGCGCAGTTCTACCATCGACGGCCAGAAGCGTTTGTTTTGCCCGACGGCGACGGGCACGCCAGCCTTCTTGCAGGCATCGGTCATGGCCAGTGCATCGGCGAACTTGAGTGCGAAAGGTTTTTCGCAGAACACCGCTTTGCCGGCGGCAGCGGCTTGTTCACAGAGTTTGCGGTGCGTGGAGTGTGGCGTGGCCAACGCGACAGCCTGCACCTGCGGATCGGCGAGCGCTGCTTCAAGAGTTGTGCTGAGGGTGAACCCTTTTTCGTTGGCGAAGCCGCGCACGGTGTCAGGCTCATGACTGACACCGTGGACGAAGCGAATTTTGTCGCTTTTGTTCTGGACCGCGTTGACGATGTTCTTGCCCCACCAACCGAGGCCTATGATGGCTACATTGATCATCAGTATTTCTTTCGTAAGTATTTGTTTTTAAACAAAAATTATATTTTGAAGTCGTTGAGTTCCACAGCGACGTCGGGTGTCAGCGCGGTTTTCAGGGTGGCGTGCAAAAAACAAGTCGCCGCCGAAATACGCATGAATTTTTCATGTGTTTCATCCGATTCGTCACCGTGCAAAAAAAGATGCGTGGCAACGGGCTCAATCCCGCCCAGCGCGCCGTCAAAGGTGTACGGATTGAATTGCACCAGACGTATATCGCGGATTTTGTATTTCATGTAATCGATGTAGCGCGATAACTGGGTCATATAGCAAAACGCGATGCCGGCCGATAACAACGCAAGACCGCTCGGCGCGCGATCGGCGGCACTTTCATCGGATTTAATCGCGAAATGACTCATACCGGGCAATTGCAGCGCCACATCGGTATCGGTCTCGCCGTGGGATGACACACGGCAGATGCCTGCAACCTCGCGCACGATGCGTTGATCGGGTGTTGCAGCGGGTGCGGTCAGTGTAGGCGCGCCTTCGCGCTTCTGGCCGGTTTTCAGGATCAAGTCCGGCGATGCGTTCGGGTTGGTCGGTGGTTTCGGTACGCTGGCATAGGTTTTCAACGGATCGGCGGCGTCTTCGCAGCCGGCGCCGGGCAGCGTCGTTACCGGCCGGCGTTTGCCATTAACATAAATAGCGAAGATGTTTGCAACCGCTGAGCTCATCGCAGCCAGCGCGGGAGAAGCGCGCACTGCCGCAGCGACCAGTGATGAGATTGTCGCTGCCGTAGCGGCAGACCGCAGCGCGACGGTGATTTTCGCCGGTTCTGCGTACCCCACCCCGTCGCCGCGAAAGAATGCGCCGGTCATGCTGTAGCCGGTGCGACAATTAATTTTTACGCCGTCGAGTACAACACCTTGTACGCGTGCCAGCGCGAGCACGCGATTCGCCAGATCCGCTTGCAAGCCCGCATTAAAAAATCCCAGGGGAAAGGGCGCCAGATCATCGCCCTTGATGTGTACGCCTTCATCGCTCACCATGCGCCACGAACTGCCGTGGCTGCCTTCGCTGACTACCGCTTCTTTTTGGTGGCTGCCGAAGAGATGACGTGCTTCAACTTTGAAGATATCCCGGCCTGGTACGCCGAGTACAACATCCGGCCGCTTGCTGCCATTGCGCGTCTTGAACCCCAGCGGAAATCCGGAACTCGCAATGGTTTCAGGCGCCGACATTTACAAAAGGCTGGATAAAACAAATGCTACTTGGCGGCGACGACTTTTTGCTGCTGCTGGCCCAGACCCTGAATGCCCAGCGTTACCACGTCGCCGGCCTGAAGATATATCGGGTTGGGCTTCTTGCCCATGCCCACGCCGGGCGGCGTGCCGGTGCAAATGACATCGCCAGGCAGCAGCGTCATGAAATGGCTGCAATACGAGATGATTTTGCGCGCACCGAAAATCATGGTGCGCGTATTGCCCGACTGCATGCGCTGGCCGTTGACGTCGAGCCACATGTCGAGATTTTGCGGATCGGGCACTTCGTCGGTGGTCACCAGCCACGGACCGATGGGGCCGAAGGTGTCACAACCTTTACCCTTGTCCCACTGCGACGATTGTAATTGGAACGCGCGCTCGGAGACATCGTTCGCTACGCAGTATCCCGCTACGTAATTCAGTGAATCTTCTTCGCTCACATATTGCGCCTTGGTGCCGATGACAATGGCCAATTCGCATTCCCAATCGAGCTTGGTGGAATTGCGCGGCACCATCGTATCGTCATTCGGGCCGCAAATCGACGTGGTGGCTTTCATGAAAATGATCGGCTCGCTGGGCACCGCCATGCCCGCTTCGGCGGCGTGGTCGGAATAGTTCAGACCAATCGCCACGTATTTGGAAATACCGGTGAACGGTACGCCGAAACGCGGCGAGCCGGTCACTACCGGCAGCGTTTCCGGCTTGATTTTGGCGATACGCGCCAATTCACGCGGCGCCAGCGATCCAGCATCGAGCGCGCCGGTCACTTTGGACAAATCGCGCAGCTTTCCCTGTGCGTCGATCAGTCCCGGTTTCTCGTGTCCATCTTTTCCATAGCGGCAAAGCTTCATACAACCTCCTGCGTTTATAGTGATTCGATGTGTATTATAAACCGGCGCGGCTTTTGCCTTTGACAGCTTTGTTGACCACATTGATCGGCCATTCGCCGGAGAGAACACGGCGCACTTCGCCCGGCGCGCCGGCTTGCAGACCGACCATGGCCTGCTCGCTGTACCAGGCGGCATGCGGATTGATGATGACGTTTTCACGGTCGCGCAGCGGATGCGGGTTCGGCAAGGGTTCCGGGTCGGTCGTGTCCAGTGCGGCACCGGCGATTTTATTGGCGTCGAGCGCGCGCAGCAGTGCGTCGGTACTGATCACCGGACCTCGTGAACAATTGATGATGACAGCGTTGGGTTTCATGCTGTTGAACGCATCGTCGTTGATCATGCCGCGAGTCTGCGGCGTGAGCGGTGGATGCACCGAGACAAAATCGGATTGTTTGTAAAGTTCGGGCAATTCGACTTTTTTGCCCGGCTCCCTGAACTGCCCTTCCTTGACGAACGGATCGGCGTACAACACGTTCATGCCGAAGGCTGCAGCGCGCACCGCCACCTGCCGCGCGATATTGCCGAAACCCACCAGCCCGATGGTGCTGCCGGCCAGCCGCTGTATCGGTTTGCCCGGCGGTACAGCCCAAATACCCGCGCGCACCGCGCGATCATAAAACGTGATCTTGCGCGCGGCGGACAGCAGCAGCGCCATGGTGTGTTCCGCGACTTCTTCGATGCAATAGGTCGGATTGTTGGTAACGATGATACCGGCCGCGGTGGCAGCATCCAGATCGATGGTGTCCACACCAATGCCGTAGCGCGCGATGATTTTGCACTTGGGCATTCTCGACATGGTGTCGGCGGTAATCGGGCCGGCGTAGGTGTTGAGCAGCGCATCGCAGTCGGCTGCTTCGGCGATGAATTGATCCGGTGTTTTAGTTTGCAGCGCCGTCAGCTCGCCCAACCCTGCGAGCGTTTTTTTCTCGACCTCGAGCGACTCCCAAACGTAATCCGTGAGCACTACTTTTGCCAAGGCGGCCATAAAATAACCTTTGAAA